>OCVV011343523.1_pt1 | contig 101867 bp, 108 predicted proteins | sample 1539721 | NCBI WGS metagenome assembly OCVV01 (sample SAMN02144230, study PRJEB22623) | gut metagenome | biome: sheep rumen | host: Ovis aries | place: New Zealand
TGTGCCTCAATTTATTACAACATCATATGCTTGCTTAAAAAATAAAGGAATGCATAGAGCAGCAATTTATGTACAAGAAACTATGAAACAATGAGGCCATTAGGATGGTTGAGCCCAAATGAATTCATAAAAAAATATAAAAGTCAAGGAGAATCACTTTTAACAATATAGAGTGTTCAAAGCATGTAATTTTCAAAAAAGTGTGACATATGATTGACTAACCTACAATACAGAAATTAAAATTTGATGGCTTGTATTTACAAATGAAAAGCAATTATGATATAATGCATTCATAAGAAAAGGAGGAATTTTATAATGGAGTTAAAAGGAAGTAAAACAGAAAAAAATTTAATGGAGGCTTTTGCAGGAGAATCACAGGCAAGAAATAAATATACTTATTTTGCAAGTAAGGCAAAAAAAGAAGGATATGAACAAATTGCAGCAATATTTCAAGAAACAGCTGACAACGAAAAAGAACATGCTAAAATATGGTTTAAGTTATTACAAGGTGGAAATATAAAAACTACTGCAGAAAACCTAAAAATGGCAGCTGAGGGAGAAAATTTTGAATGGACTGATATGTATGACAGAATGGCAAAGGAAGCTAGAGAAGAAGGTTTTAATGATATTGCATTTTTATTTGAAGCAGTTGGAAAAATAGAGAAAGATCATGAAGAAAGATATAAAAAATTGTTAGACAATGTAAAAGGAGAATTAGTATTTAGTAAAGATGGAGATAAAATTTGGAAATGTAGAAATTGTGGACATATTGTAATTGGCAAATCAGCTCCAGATATATGCCCTGTTTGCGCACATCCTAAAGCATACTTTGAAATTAAAGCAGAAAATTATTAATTTTAATTTAATTAAATACTGAAAGGAAATTATTTTTAGAATAAAAATCTAGATAATTTCTTTTTTTTGTAGTAAAATTGAGAAAATTATGATATAATGGTCAAGTATAAAGGAGAACAATATGCCAAAGTTTTTTGTGACGCAAGAACAAATAAAAGAAAATAAAATATTAATTATAGGGCAAGACGTAAATCATATAAGAAATGTATTAAGAAAACAAGTAGGTGATGAAATAACCATTTGTAATAGCATAAATGGCAAAGATTACTTATGTCAAATAAGCAAACTATATGAAAATGAAATTGAGTGCAAAATAAAATCTATACTTGAAAATAATGTAGAACCAAGTACAAAAATAACAATATTTCAAGGCTTGCCAAAAGCAGATAAAATGGAGCTAATTATACAAAAAGCCGTAGAGCTAGGAGTTTATGATATTACACCTATAGAAATGAAAAGATGTGTTGTAAAACTAAATGAAAAAAACAAGCTAAAAAAGATACAAAGGTGGCAAAAAATATCAGAAGTTGCTGCAAAGCAATGCGGAAGGAATATAATTCCAAAAATAAATCAATGTGCAAATATCAAAAATATTTGCGATTTAATAAAAGAATATGATATAGTATTTATAGCATATGAAAATGAAAAAGAAAATACTATAAAACAAGAATTACAAAAGCTAAACAATAAGCAAAAAATAGCAGTTATAATTGGTCCAGAAGGCGGAATTTCAGAAGAAGAATATGAAGCATTAAAGGCAAATGGAGCTATATCTATAACTTTGGGAAAAAGAATATTAAGAACAGAAACAGTAGCTTTAAATGTTTTAAGTATTATTATGTATGAACTAGAAGATTAGGAGGAAGTAATGAAAGATATATTCAAAAATATATTAAAAGCTATTGGCGTAATGTTATATTTTATAGCTTTAAATATGGCATATACTAGAATGAATTTAGAAAGATTAGTAAGAGATATTGAGTTTTTTTCTGGTGTGTTTCTAGTTTTAGGAATATTATTGTTGGAAAAATCATATAAAGAGGATAATGAAAAAATAGCAATTACAAGTATAGAGTCACTATTTCTTTCCTTACATTCATTATCAATTATGCATATTATCAAGCTATTTAAATACGATTTTCAAATATATTTATTATCTTCATCATATATTATTGCAATTTATTATGTATTAAAATCGATAATTATTTATACAATAGAAAAACGAAATACTTTAGACAATCTAAGTGATATATCTGAAATAGTAAATAATAATGAACCAATAAAAAAAGAAGCAAAAAAGAGAAATGAAAGACAAGAATTAAAACAGGATAATAAATCAGAAAAGAAAACAACCAAAACTAAAAAAGGGGCAAGAAAAAAATGATAAAAAGTATGACGGGATATGGAAAAACAAGCGATTATATAAATTTAAGAAATTACGAAATACAGATAAAAAGCGTAAATCATAGATATTTAGATATACTAGTGAAAATTCCAAGAGAACTTAGTTATTTGGAAGAGGAAATAAAAAAAGAAATCTCTTCAAAAATAAAAAGAGGTAAAATTGACGTTAACATAACATTTGAAAACGACTCCACGGAAGGAAAAGAAATAAAGATTAATAATGAACTAGCAAAAATATATATTAAAGAATTGCGAAGATTAGCAGAAAAAGAAGGAATTTTAGCAGATATACAAGTAAATGATATAGCAAGATATCCTGATGTTTTAAAAATACAAAACACAGAAAAAGGTAACGAAATAATAAAAAAAGAAGTGTTACAGCTTGTAAAAAAAGCTACTGATGGATTAGTTAAAATGAGACAAGTAGAAGGCAAAAAAATATCAGAAGATATAATGGAAAGGTTAAATATAATAAATTTAAAAGTAAAAGAAATATCTAAACTTTCTACTGGACTTATTGGAGAATATGTAGTAAAATTAGAGGAAAGATTAAAACAATTTTTAAGAACACAAGAAATAGATGAAGTAAGATTAGCTCAAGAAGTGGTAATATATGCAGATAAATGCTCGGTAGAGGAGGAGGTAACAAGGTTAGATTCTCATATACAACAATTTAAAACCCTCTTGAACTCAAATGAAGCCATTGGGAAAAAGTTAGATTTTATAATACAAGAGATGAATAGAGAAACAAATACAATTGGTTCAAAGGCAAATGACTTAGAAATAACAAATAGAGTTATAGACATAAAAACAGAAATCGAAAACATAAGAGAACAGGTACAAAATATAGAATAGAAAGGATTGATTTTATGCAATTAGTAAATATAGGATTTGGAAATATAGTTTCATCTGATAGAATAGTAGCAATAGTAAGCCCTGAATCAGCACCAATAAAAAGATTAATACAAGATGCTAAGGACAGTAAAACAGCTGTAGATGCAACATATGGAAGAAGAACAAGAGCTGTATTAATTATGGATTCTGGACATGTTATATTATCTGCTGTTCAACCAGAAACAGTAGGTGGAAGAATAGACAAAACAATGACACAAGATGATATAAATAAGCAACCTACAGATAATGTAAAATAAAAATTATGAGAGGAGTGTATTATAATGATAGTTAAACCAACAGTTGCAGAGCTTTTAACAAAAGCAAATAATAGATATGAATTAGTAATTGCAACAGCAAAAAGAGCAAGACAAATTGCAACAGGAGCAGAACCAAAAACTAATGTAAAAGAAGATTCACCAGTTACTTTAGCAGCAAATGAAATTGCAGAAGGTAAAGTTAAAATAGAAAAAGAAGAAAAAAATCAGGATAATGAATAATCAGAATTTAGAGGAGAAAGTTAAAAAATAATTACAATTTTGGCTGTGTCATATTTAATTCTTTTCCAAACTGATTTATACATTAGAAAGGAATGTAGCTAAAAATGAAAAAAAAACACATAATTTCGCTGGGTGGAGAATTAGCTAGTGGAAAAGGTACAGTTTCCAAAATATTAATGCAAAGATTAAACTATGGAATATATAGAAATGGAGATTACTTTAGAAAGTTAGCTAAGAATATGAAAATGGATGTTACAACATTTAATGTGTATGTAAAAGAGCATCCTGAGATTGATAGACAAATTGAAAATAGTGCTGCAGAATATGCTAAAACAAATGATAATTTTATAATAGATGCAAGATTGGGATGGTATGCAGTACCAGAATCATTCAAAGTATACTTAAAAGTAGATATAGATGTAGCAGCAGAAAGAGCGCTAGAAGACGAAAATCGTAAAGATTCTGAAAATTTTAAAACATTAGAAGAACAAAAAGCAGATATACAAAAAAGATATCAGCTTGAAAATGAACGATATTGGAATCTTTATAAAGTTAGAAAAGAAGACGAATCAAATTATGATTTCGTTTTAGATACAACTAGTCTTTCTCCAGAACAAGTAGCAGATAAAATAGAAGAGGAATATAAAAAATGGTTGCAGAAGTAATTATAAATAGAACAGCAAAAAAATTAAATAGAACTTTTGATTACAATGTACCACAAGAGTTACAAGACCTTACAATTATAGGAAGTAAGGTCTTGGTTCCTTTTGGTAAAAGTAGTGAGTTAGAAGAGGCTTTTGTTGTAGGATTTAAACAAAAATCTGAATACGAAATAAAAGATATAGTAAAAATAGAAGATAATCTAAACCAAAATCAAATTGAGCTTGCACGCTGGATGGCAAAACGATATTTTTGTAATGTGTCAGACTGCATAAAACTTATGCTAGCACCAGGAACCAGAACTAAAGAGAAAAAAGTAAAAGATAAGACAATAAATGCTGTATATTTAAAAAAAGATATAGAAGAAATAGAATTTGAATTAGAAGCGGGGAAAATTAAATCTGAAAAACAAAAAAGAATAATAAATTTTATAAAAGATAATGAAGGTGCAACCGTTCCGGAAATAGAAATTTTTACAGATTCATCAAGAACTATTGTAAATACATTAGTTAAAAATGGATATTTAGAGATACTAGAAAAAAAGGTAGAGAGAAACCCGCTAGAAGAAAAAAAAATAGAAAAAAGTAGTAATCTAGTACTAACAAACGAACAACAAACAGCATATAGAAAAGTAGCAAATGAAATAGAAAAAGAAAAATATAAAGAATTTTTACTATATGGTATAACTCGGTTCACGGAAAGACGGAGGTATACTTACAATTAATAAATAAGGTTATAAAAAATGAAAAAACTGCAATTGTGCTTGTTCCAGAAATATCACTGACTCCACAAATGCTAGAGCGTTTTATTTCTAGATTTGGAAAAGATAAAATAGCAATAATACATAGTAAACTATCAATAGGAGAAAGATATGATGAATGGAATAAAATAAGAAATGGAAAAGCAAATATAATAATAGGAGCAAGATCAGCAATTTTTGCTCCAATACAGAATTTGGGAATAATAATAATAGATGAGGAACATGATAGCTCGTATAAATCAGAAGCAAACCCAAAATATGATGCAAAACAAGTTGCAAAATATATAGCGAAACAAAACAATTGCCCATTACTTTTAGGAAGTGCAACACCAGACATAAATACGTATTATAAAGCAACTAAAACAGATAAAATTGAATTATTGCAATTAACAAAAAGAGCTAATAATTCATCACTTCCAGAAGTTACAGTAATAGATTTAAAACAAGAACTAGCAAATGGAAACCGTTCAATGCTAAGCAGAGAATTATATTCTCAAATAGAAGAAAATTTAAAACAAAGAAGGCAAACAATTCTTTTTTTAAACAGGCGAGGCTATTCAACATTTATAATGTGCAGAGAATGTGGATATGTAGCAAAATGCAAAAACTGTGATATTAGTTTAACATATCATAGTTATGAGAAAAAACTTAAATGTCATTACTGTGGTTATGAAGAAAAATTGGTTACAGTTTGCCCAGAATGTGGAAGCAACAAAATACGCTATTTTGGAACAGGAACGCAAAAACTAGAGCAAGAAATACATAAACAATTTTTACAAGCTAAAACAATTAGAATGGATGTAGATACCGTAACGAAAAAAAATTCACACGAGCATATATTAAACACATTTAAAAAAGAAAATATAGACATTCTTATAGGAACTCAAATGGTAGTAAAAGGACATCACTTTCCAAATGTAACTTTAGTAGGGGTCATTGCTGCAGATAGTTCATTAAATATAGATGATTATAGAGCTAATGAAAGAACATTCCAAATACTAACACAAGTAGCAGGACGCGCAGGTAGAGAAAAATTGCCAGGAAAAGTAATAGTGCAAAGCTATAATCCGGAGAACTTCAGCATTCAATGTGCAAGAAAACAAAACTACGAGGAATTCTACAAAACAGAAATATCGCTTAGAGAACAGTTGAAATATCCGCCATTTTGCGATATAATATTAATTAGTTTTACAAGTAGCAATGAAAATGAAATTAAAATTATTAGCAATAAGGTGTATGAATATTTAAAAGAAAATATGGCAAAAGAGCAGTACAAGATATTTAAACCAATGCCAGCGCCAATTGACAAAATACAAAACAAATGGCGTTACAGAATTATAATAAAAGGAAATATGACAGTAGAGGCAAATGAAGTATTAAACAGATGCTTGAAACAAGTTTATGAAAAAGGTTTAAAGTCAACAAGGATGGCGATTGACGTTAATCCGAACAATATGATGTAGGAGGAAAAAATGGCAATTAGAAATTTAAGATATGAGGGAGATGAGATTTTAAAAAAGAAATCTCGTGAAGTTGAAGTAATTGATGATAAATTACAAATACTAATTGATGATATGATAGAAACTATGCATAAATATAATGGTGTAGGGTTAGCAGCTGTTCAGGTAGGAATTTTAAAAAGAGTAGTTGTAATTGATTTATATGATGATAAAGGAGCTATTGTATTGATAAATCCAGTTATTACAAAAACAAAAGGTGAACAAGAGGTTGATGAAGGTTGCTTAAGTTTTCCAAATGAATTTGCAAAAGTAATAAGACCTGCTGAAGTTACAGCCGAATATACAGATAGGAATGGCAAAAGAATGAAAATTAAGGCAAAAGAACTTTTAGCACAAGCAATTTCGCATGAAGTAGATCATCTAAACGGAGAATTGTTTATTGATAAAATAATACCAGGAACATTAGAGCATGTCGAGCCAGAAGAAAAATAAATAAAAAGGAGACTAATTTTATGAAAATAGTTTTTATGGGAACTCCTGATTTTGCAAAAGAAAGCTTGGAAGCAATATACAATAGTGGACATGAAATATTAGGAGTTGTAACTAATCCAGACAAGCCAAAAGGCAGAGGAATGAAACTTGCAGAATCTCCTGTTAAAGAATTTGCAAAAGAGCATAACTTACCAATTTATCAGCCAAATAAAGTAAGAGAAAATGTAGAGTTTATTAACGAAATAAAAGATTTAAAACCAGATATTATATGTGTTGTAGCATATGGAAAAATTCTCCCCAAAGAGATTTTAGATATTCCAGGCTTAGGTTGTATAAACGTTCATGGTTCGTTACTTCCAAAATACAGAGGAGCAGCTCCAATTCAATGGGCTGTTTTAAATGGCGATAAAGTAACAGGAATTACAACAATGTATATGGACATAGGAATGGACACAGGAGATATGATTCTACAAGAAGAAATCAAAATTGGAGAAGATGAAACAACAGGAGAACTATGGAATAAACTTTCTAAAGTTGGAGGAAAACTTTTAGTAAAAACTCTAAAACAAATAGAAGAAGGCACAGCACCAAGAATAAAACAGGGAGAAAATTTTACAATGGCCCCAATGTTAGATAAGAAAATTGCAAAAATAGATTGGAAAAATAAAACTTCCCAAGAAATTAAAAATCTTGTAAGAGGATTAAACCCAATAATGGGAGCTTATACTTTTTTAAATGGAAAGAAAATAAAATTTTGGAAAGTGTCAACTAAAATACAAGAAATTGGTTTTGATATTGATGTAAATATAGAAAATTTAAAAAGTGGAACAATAATCTTAGCAGATTCTAAAAAAGGATTGCTTATAAAAACAAAAGATTCAATAATTAGCATTTTAGAAATACAAGGGGAAAATGCTAAAAGAATGAGTATAAATGAATTTTTGAGAGGAAACAAAATACAAGAATTTGATGTATTTGAGTAAAAAATATGAAAAATATAAAGGATTATGATTTAAAAGAGTTAAAAGAAGAACTAATAAATATAGGCGAAAAACCATTTAGAGCGGAGCAAATTTTTAAATGGATATATCAAGAAAATGTAAAATCATTTGATGAAATGACAAACCTATCTTTGGAATTAAGAAAAAAATTAAAAGAAAATTATACAATTTGTAATTTTGAAATATCAAGAAAGCAAGAATCCAAAGATGGAACAATAAAATATTTATTTAATTTGCTAGATGGAAATGCTATAGAAACAGTACTTATGAGCTATCATCATGGATACAGTATTTGTGTATCAACTCAAATTGGTTGTAAAATGGGATGCAAATTTTGTGCTTCAACAGGAATAGCTTTTGTAAGAAACTTGAGCAGTGGAGAAATTGTAGAACAAATTTTAGCGGTAGAGCAAGATTCAAATGTTAGAATATCTAATGTAGTATATATGGGAATTGGAGAACCATTAGATAACTACGAAAATGTAGTAAATAGTATACGAATTATAAATAACCCTAAAGGATTAAGTATTGGAGCAAGGCATATAAGTGTTTCAACAAGCGGATTAGTACCTAAAATATATAAGTTAGCAGAAGAAAATATACAATGCACATTGTCAATTTCATTACATGCAACAAACAATGAAAAAAGAAGCAGTATGATGCCAGTAAATAATATATATTCAATTGAAAAACTAATTAAAGCTTGCAAAGATTATACAGCCAAAACAAACAGAAGAATATCATTTGAATATGCATTAGCAAAAAATAATAATGACAATTTAGAAGATGCAAAAGAATTGGTAAAACTATTAAAAGGAATGCTTTGTCACGTAAATTTAATACCAATAAACAAAATAGAAAATGGGAAATTTGACAAAAGCTCTAACGAAAATATAATAAAATTTAGAGATTATTTAAACGAACATGGAATTGTAGCAACAATAAGAAGAGAATTAGGCTCAGATATAGATGCAGCCTGCCGGACAACTAAGAAGAAAAAACCTATGAAGTCTTTTTTAAGTCAGGTACATTTGGACAAAACACTCAATTCTGAGACACTTCTGGTAGAATAAAGGAGTAAATTATGTTATTAAAAGATATGAAATTACCATTTGCAAATAAAATAAAAGTATATGCTTTTGTGCGGTCCATCTGGAACAGGTAAAAGTTATAGAGCACAAATGGTTGCAGGGGAAAGAGATACACATTTTATAATTGATGATGGATTACTAATTAAAGACAATGAAGTAATAGCAGGCTCATCTGCAAAAAAAGCGGAAACCAAGGTGGCTACTGTTAAACATGCACTTTTCTATTCAGATGAAGAAAAAGAAGAAATTATAAAAGCATTAAAAAAATATAAACCAGAAAGTATATTAATTTTAGGTACTTCAGATGGAATGGTACAAAAAATTGCAGCAAATTTAGGATTACCAGAAATATCAGATACAACATATATTACAGATGTTGCAACAGAGGAAGAAATGGAAACTGCAAGAAAAATTAGGGTTACAGAAGGTAAACATGTAATACCAGTTCCAACATTTGAAATAAAAAAGGATTTTTCAGGATATTTGCTAGATCCACTTCAAATTTTTAAAACAAAAGGAAAAGGAAAAAAACCATATATATCTGAAAAGTCAATAATAAGACCAACTTTCAGTTATTTGGGAAAGTTCACAATATCAGATTTAGTATTTAGGCAAATATTAGAATATTTAGCAATACAAACACCAGCAATATACAAAATTCAAAAAACTAGAGTTGATAATTTTGGCGAAGGTGTAAAAATCTATATGGAAGTTAGTGTTGTATATGGATTTAACGTAATAGAAGGATTAAATCAATTTAAACAAAAATCTAAAAAAGAAATTGAAAAATTAACAGCAATGAATGTTGTACAATTAGATGTTGTAGCTAAAAATATATACATACCAGGAGAGGAATAAGGAGGAAATAAAATGTCTTTTATAGTAGCAATAGATGGACCAGCAGGAAGTGGAAAAGGAACAGTAACTGAAATAGCAAGCAAAAAATTAGGGTTAATAAATATAGGAACAGGCTCAGCTTATAGGTGTGTAGCCTTAGAAACAATAAAACAAAAAATAGATTTACAAGAAAAAGAAAAAATAATAAAACTTTTAGACAAAATAAAAATTGAATTTAAAACTGAAGATAAAAAAGATATAGTATATTTAAATGGTGAGGATGTAAGTAAAAGAATAAGAGAAAAAGATGTATCTGCAATAGTTTCTCAAGTATCATCCATACCAGAAGTAAGATTTAAATTGAATGATATTTTCAGGGAATATGCCAAACACAACAATGTAATAATGGAAGGAAGAGATATAGGAACTTATGTATTTCCAAATGCAAATGTAAAAATATATTTAGATGCAAGTGTTGAAGAAAGAGCAAAAAGAAGATATAAACAAAATCTGGATTCTGGAATAAAAATGAGCTATGAAGAAATATTAAAAAACATTAAGCAAAGAGATAAAAATGATAGAAATAAGAAAGTGGGTGCTTTAAAACAAGCAGAAGATGCAGTTTACATTGATTCTAGTAATTTGAGCATAGATGAAGTTGCTAATAAAATTATAGAAATTATTAAAGATAAAAAGAATATATAAATACAGATGGATTAATAATTTTATATTTATATATTTTAAATTAATAATAGATAATTTATGAGAGGAATTATAAAGAAATGAAAGAATTTTTAAAAAAGATAGCTAGAGGAATAGTAAAAGGTGCAATTTATATTTATTGCAAAGTTGTTTATAGGTTTAATGTAATAGGAAAAGAAAATATACCAAGAGAGGGTAAAGTTATAATATGCGGAAATCACAAAAGCTTTTTAGACCCACCACTAATAGAGGTTACATGCCGGAAGATACGCAAGATTTTTAGCAAAAGAAGAATTAACAAAAAACTTTTTTTTGGCGTTATTAGGAAAAGTATTTGATTCAATATTAGTAAAAAGAAATTCAAAAGAAATAAACGCAATAAAAGAATCTTTAAAAACACTTAAAAATGGAGATTGCTTGGCGCTGTTTCCAGAAGGCACAAGAAATGGACTAGCAAAAGGAGAACAAGTAAAAGATGGAGCGGCATTTTTTGCTCTAAGAAGTGGAGCACCGGTAATCCCATGCGGAATAAAAGGCGGAGAAAAAGGAAATTGGAAGGTAACAATTACATATGGAAAGCCACTTGATTTTAGCGAGTATAAAGGCTCAAAGGATAAAGAAACGCTAGAAAAAGTAACAAATAAGATAATGGGTTCTATCTTAGAGCTTGCAAAATAAAAAAGATAAGCTTAACATAAAAATGGTTTTAGCTCTGCTTTCGCAGTTATTAATCATTAGTGTGGGCATTTAAAAGTAATTATACTTAATAGTAACATGATTTTTTAAAATTTGACAAAATCTTGCTTTAATAGTATAATTTTATAGTTATAATATAATAAAAAGGGAGTGTACCCCAAATCCCGGAGGAGATAAAAATGATAAATGAAAAAATAAGAAATATAGCAATAATAGCACACGTAGACCACGGAAAAACCACTTTAGTAGATGCAATGCTAAAGCAAAGCCATATATTTAGAGAAAATGAGCAAGTGCAAGAAAGAGTAATGGATTCTAATGATCAAGAAAAAGAAAGAGGTATAACTATTCTTTCTAAAAATACTTCTGTAATGCATGGAGATATTAAAATAAACATAGTAGATACACCAGGGCATGCAGATTTTGGCGGAGAGGTTGAAAGGGTTTTAAAAACAGTTGATGGAGTACTTTTATTAGTAGATGCCTTTGAAGGTGCGATGCCACAAACAAGAGAAGTTCTAAAAAAATCTCTAGCATTAGGTCTAAAACCAATTGTTGTAATAAATAAAATAGATAGGCCAGGAGCAACTCCAGAAAAAGTTGTAGACCAAGTTATTGAATTATTTATAGAATTAGACGCAACTGATGAGCAATTAGAATTCCCAGTTGTATATGCATCAGCAAAACAAGGTATAGCAAAAATGGATTTAAATGATAATTCAGAAGATTTATCATGTCTTTTTGAAACAATTATAAATACAATTAAAGCACCAAACTGTGATGAAGAAGGATATGCTCAAATGCTAGTTTCAAACATAGATTATGACGATTATGTTGGAAGAATTGCAGTAGGAAGGGTAGAACGTGGAATTATAAAAGTTGGAATGCCAGTTAGCATATGTGGAAAAGAAAATAAAATAACTCAAGGAAGAATTGCAAAAATATATACACATGTTGGATTAAATAAAGTAGAAGTAGAAGAAGGAAAAGCAGGGGATATTATTGAACTTGCTGGACTTTCAAACATAAACATTGGAGATACAATTTGTGATTATGAGCATCCAGAAAAAATACCTTTTGTTGATATCGATGAACCAACAGTATCTATGACATTTAGTGTAAACAATGGACCATTTGCTGGAAAAGAAGGAAATCTTATAACATCTAGACATATAAGGGACAGATTATTTAAAGAACTAGAAAGGAATGTATCTTTAAGAGTAAAAGAAACAGAAACACCAGACAGTTTTGAAGTATCTGGAAGAGGAGAACTACATCTATCTGTATTAATTGAAACAATGAGAAGAGAAGGATTTGAACTTCTAGTATCTAGACCAAAGGTTATTTTTAAAGAAATTGATGGAGTAAAATGTGAGCCTATTGAATTATTAGTAGTAAATGTTCCAGATGACTGTGTAGGAAATGTTATTGAAAAATTGGGTAGAAGAAAAGCAGAAATGGTAAATATGGAGCCTGCAGAAGATGGACATACAAAAATTGAATTCAAGATTCCAGCAAGAGGAATTATAGGATATAGAACAGAATTCCTAACAGACACAAAAGGTGAAGGTACGATGAACCATATATTTGACTCTTATGAACCATTTAAAGGAGATATTCAATCAAGAGTTAGAGGAACAATTATAGCATTTGAAAATGGTAAATCTGTAACTTATGGATTATATAATGCACAAGACAAGGGAGAGTTATTTATTGGACCTGGTGTAGAAGTATATGAGGGAATGATAGTAGGTCTAAATTCTAGAGGAGAAGACCTAGCCATAAATGTATGTAAAGAAAAACATTTAACAAATACTAGAGCTTCTGGTTCAGATGAAGCATTACGTTTAGTACCTCCAATTCAAATGTCACTTGAAAAAGCAATTGAATTTATTCAGGATGACGAATTAGTAGAAATAACGCCAAAATCAATACGTTTAAGAAAAAAAATATTAGATAGTAAAGAGCGAGAAAGAGCAGCTAGAAATTCAAGAAATAGTTAAAAAATTTAATTGAATTAATAAAGAGGATGAAAAATAATGAATAAAACAGAGCTAGCAAAAATAAAAAAGAAAGCTTTAGAAGACCATATTCCAATAATAATGGATGATACCTTAGAAACAATAGCAGATTATCTAAAGAAAAGAAAAACAAAAAGAATTTTGGAAATTGGAACAGCTGTTGGTTATTCTGCAATATGTTTCACAGAATTTTTAGCTAAAGATGGGACAATAGATACAATTGAAAGGGACCAAGAAAGAGTAAAACAAGCAAAAGAAAATATAAAAAAAGCAGAAGTCCCTGATAAAATAAATATTTATGAAGGAGATGCAGTAGAAATATTGCCTAGTATAAATGAAAAATATGATGTTGTATTTATAGATGCAGCAAAAGGAAAATATCCTTTTTTCTTAGAGCAAGCACTAAGATTATTAAAACCTAACGGTATTATCTTTGCAGATAATATTTTATATAAAGGTTATGTACTAAGTGACTATAACAAACACAAACAGCGTACAGCTGTCAGAAATTTAAGAGAATATATAAAAGAAGCTTCTGAAAATCCAAATTTAGAAACGGAAATTTTAGAAGTTGGAGATGGATTAGCTGTAAGTAACATTAAAAAAGTTAATATATAAATATTCAAGGGAGAGTTAAAAATGAGCGGACAAGGTAGAGAAAAATTTGCAAATCAATTAAAATATACGGGTGAAACAAAAAGCATTAAAGAGGAAACTGATAAGAGTTTATATGATCGGAGAAATTGCAGATGGATATAGACGGATTTATTCAAGATTTAGGAGGAGAATTTTTAAAATTTGTTGAAACATATATAGAATGTTTAGAAATTGCCCGAAATAATGAGATTATAGGTGAAGATACTAAGATTAAGGCTAGAATAAAAGATTATTCAAGTGCATATAAAAATACAGAAAATAAAGAGCTAGATGATATGTTTGGAATGGAATCTGTAGCATCAACAGAAGAAGAAAAAGAGTTTTTAATGCTATTTAATCAATTATTATTTGATATACAGAAAGATAAAAAATTCCAAAAAAAGAATGGATATGAAGCGTATCATTGCGTTGGTGATTATTCTATAAAAGATGATAAACTAGATGAGAGAATAAAATATCTAATTAATAATGCAACAACAAAATTGCGTACTGACAATCCAATTAATGCAGATGGTAACAATCAAAAGAATGAAGTAAAGGTGTTTAGCAGATTACAAAAGGTAATTGCAAATGATGATGAATATACTTTACTAAGGGATACATTAGAAGCAATGCTAAAGAAATTTAAAAGCTCTCAAATAAACAGAGAGCAGTTGCCATTAATAGAATTTCATTGTATTACATCTTCAGTTGAACAATCAGCAATAAGAGGAACAGCAAGTCATTCAAATTATAAAGATACAAACGAAGAATTGATAACAACAATGTTTACAAGAGGACAATTATATAGAGGAATAAATACACCATGGAAGTTTACATCGAAAGAAGGCAAACTAGTATTACAAAATATTTATGAAACACTTATCGAAAATTGGCCATTCCTTAGAAAATATATAGTAGAAAGAAGAAAAACTGGATTAGAAGAACAAGACATTGAAAATAATAATAACTGTGATATATTATTAGCAACTCAATATAGTTTTTTAGAGAAATATGTAAAAGATAATGGGCACTTAAGAAGTAAGAGTATGGAAGAAATGTGGGGAGCATTAAAGCTGGTTATGTTAAATTTAAGAGTAGATGAGGAAAGAAAAGAAGAATATTTTAAACAAATTAGTCCACGATTTATTACTAGTCTATTTTCTACGTATGGACTTATTGGTGGCAATCAAATAGGAGAATAGTAAAAATGAAAGAAATAGAATTATTAGCACCGGCAGGCTCATTTGAAAAGGCAAAAATTGCATATCTTTATGGTGCAGATGCAGTATATGCAGGAACATCATCATTATCTCTTCGAACAAGAGCAGACATGGAAGATAATGATTTAGAAAATACAATAAAATATGCACATAGTATAGGAAAAAAAGTATATGTAACGTTAAATATTTTTGCGTGGGATGAAAAATACGAAGAAATAACCCAAATGGCAAAAAAACTAGAAGAGTTAAAACCTGATGGCATCATTGCGGCAGATGGTGGAGTAATAGAAATATTAAAACAATATGCACCAAGTGTCAAAATTAATGTAAGTACACAAGCAAACATTGTAAGTATGCATAGTGCAAACTTTTGGTACAAAAATGGTGCTAAAAGAATGATAATGGCAAGAGAAATGAATAAGGAACAATTAAAATATATAATGCAAAATAAACCGGAAGATATGGAAATTGAAATATTTATTCATGGAGCTATATGTTTTGCATATTCAGGAAGATGTTTTTTAAGCGACTTTTTATCTTGTAGAAGTGCAAATTTAGGAGACTGTGCTCAAAGCTGTAGATGGTCTTATAATTTATATGCCGAAGAAAAAAATAATCCAGGAGAATTTATGCCAATTGAAGAAAACGAATATGGTACAAGCATATTTTCTTCTAAAGATTTATGTTTAATTAAAGAATTACCAGAAATAATAGATATGGGAATAGATAGTGTAAAAATAGAAGGAAGGCTAAAAACAGAATACTATGTAGCAAGCGTAGTAAATGCTTACAGAAATGCCATAGACGATTATAAAAAAGCACCGGAAAACTTTGATTATAAAAAATACTTGAACGAATTAGAAAAAGTAAAAACAAGAGGATTAACAACATTTTATTTTAACGATAGAAACAATAAAGATATACAAGAATATAGTGGAAGACAATATAACGAAAAATATGAGTTTGGTGGAAAAGTAGTAGAATACAACCAAGAACAACTATCATTAATAGAAATAAAGAATAAATTAACAGTAGGAGATACTTTAGAAATTATTGTGCCAAATCAAATAGAGCCAGTAGAATTCAAAATAGAACAGTTATATGATACAGAAACAAATGAACCAATAAACGAAATAAGCCCTGGTGTAAAAGGGCAAAAAGTAAAAATGAAATTACCAATAAAATGCGAAAAAGACTGGATAATTAGGAGAAAAAAGGCATAAGAATAAAAACTGAACCAAGTGTAAAGCCAACAATTGAGTAAAATGTTTGAGCATAAAAGTTTTTTAATAAAAAATTTGTTAGTTTCAAAAAAATAAACCCACCCAAAACTAATCCAATTCCCATTGGAATTAATACAGGCAAATATATAATAGAAACAGAATGCAAATAAGTATAATATACACCTAAAAGCATCAAAATAACAGTACTGCTAATACCAGGAATTACAACACCAATAGACATAGCAAAACCACAAACTACCAGGTATAAAAAATTAAAGCTATTGCAACTAATTGATGTTGGTATATATTTTTCTAATATAACAGAACATATACCAATTACAAATGAAAATAATGTAAAAATTAAATAATAATATTTAAAAGAAACCTTTTTATTGGTTTCTTTTATTAATTTTGGAAGTCCGCACAAAATTAACCAAACAAAAATTGATTTTGTTATAAATGGAAATGTAGCTAAAAAATAATTTAAAACATTACTAAAAAGCAAAACACCAATACAAATTCCTATTATATAAGGAAACAAAAAAATTACATTTTGTTTAGGATATTTAAAAAAGTTTAAAATACTATCTAAAAACTTTTCATATAAACCAAAAACAACTAAAAAGGCTCCACTACTAATACCAGGTAAAACAGCACCACTACCAATTAGAACACCTTTTATACAATCAATAACAAAACTCATAAAACACCTCTATAAAATATATGAGGAAAAACGAAAAAATATAAATTTAATGGTCATGCACTTTTAAATTTTAAACTCATATAATTTGAATATCAAGTAGTTGGAGGTGCATTTATGTTTACAGCACTATGTAGTATAAGCGGAATATTAGGTTTTATAGAATTTTTAAAATCAGCCGTATTTGTTGTGCGGATATGTTCAAGGTAGCAGTATGTTCCCAGAACCATTATCTGCAGAAGAAGAAAGAAATTGCCTAGAACAGATGGCAAAAGGCAATGAAGAAGCCAGAAATATGTTAATAGAGAGGAATCTAAGACTAGTTGCTTATGTCGCAAAAAAATATAGTACAGCAAAAGTAGATCAAGACGATTTAATTTCTATAGGAACAATAGGTTTAATAAAGGGAATTAACAGTTTTAATGTCGAAAAAGGAGCAAGGCTTTCTACATATGTATCTAGATGTATAGACAATGAAATCCTAATGCACTTAAGAGCAACCAAAAAACTAGGGACGGAAGTTCATTTAAATGACCCAATACGGAAAAGATAAAGATGACAATGTAGTTACACTTCAAGAAGTACTAGAAAATAACGAAAGAAATATTGAGGAAGAAGTAGATATAAAAATGAAAATAAAAAAACTTTACGGTAAAATGAAAGAAATCCTAAAAGAAAGAGAAAAAAGAATTCTAGAGCTTCGTTTTGGATTAGATGGCCATAAGCCTAAAACTCAAAATGAAATAGCAAAAATGATGGGAATTTCTCGTTCTTATGTATCCAGAATAGAAACAAAAGCGATACAAAAGTTATCTAAAGAAATTAAGGAATGAAATTAATGTATAATAAATCATAGTTTTATTACAAATATATTACAAAAAAGTTTCGAACATATTAAGTTTTAAATTATAGTATTGCTGTATCTCATTTTTTATACTATATTGTAAATATACAATAAAAAAAGTAAGAATTTGTTCAGATTTTAAAATATTTTAGCCCTGCTTAGACAGTGATTAATATATAAAAATTAAATTCCTTACTGGTCAAACTAATCATATGAATGAAAACTATTTTAAGTTAATAATTAGAACAGTTAATCTGTCTGATCTGTATAATTTAGAGTTTGACCAAACTGCGCGTTCATTGAATTTTTATATATTAATCACGCTATGCAGGGCCATATTATTTTATAAACTGTGAATTGTAACGTACAATCTTGAATAAAGTGAACTTTTTGTGAAAAGACTTTTAATATAAAAAAATATGTGGTATAATATGCGAAATAAAAATTGAAAGGAAATTTAAATGGTTAGAACAAAATTAAAAGATAGAATATTACCAACATACACAAAAGGAGAAGAAATATTCAACATGACATCACACATTGTAGGGGGTGCTCTTGGAGTTGTTGCACTAGTATTGTGTGTAGTATTTGCTGCAGTGAGGCACAATGTGTATGGAGTGGTAAGTGGAGCTATTTATGGTTCTACAATGATATTATTATATACAATGTCAAGTATTTATCATGGATTAAAACCAAATTTACATGCAAAAAAAGTTTTTCAAGTATTAGACCATTGCTCAATTTTCTTGCTTATAGCAGGTTCATACACACCATTTGCACTTTGTTCAATAAGAAGTGTAGATTTAGTTGCAGGATGGACTATATTTGGAGTGATATGGGGATTTGCAGTATTAGGAATTGTGCTAAATGCAATAGATATAAAAAAGTTCAAAGTTTTTTCTATGATATGTTACTTAATAATGGGATGGTGTATTATAATAAAGGCTAGTATATTACCAAAAGTTTTAGGAAAAGCTGGACTTATTCTATTAGTATCTGGAGGTATAGCATATACTCTAGGTGCAATTCTTTATGGATTTGGGAAAAAACATAAATATATGCATTCTATATTTCACTTATTTATTTTATTAGGTAGCCTTTTACAGTTTTTCTGTATCCTATTATATGTAATGTAGAGTTATAATTTAAGAATTGCAGTACTGAAATTATAAAAAAAAAATAATAAAAAAAGTAGCTTAAGTACTACTTTCTCCCACAAATATTAATTAATTTTAACATATTTTATATAAAAAATCAAATAATAAAAAAGTAAAATTAATTGAGAAAAAGTTAGTAAAAATGAGATAGAAGGATATAAATATACAAAAAATAATAATTAAAAACAAAAAGTTAGTTGTAAATAAAACCTTATTATGCTAAAATGAATATAATCTTAATACAAATATATATGTTTACCCTGCATAGTGCGTATAGACAGAATTTTTAGAACCAACACACATGTAAGAGGGGCCAACTCTCTGGATATGGCGTGCAAGCTCACACTTTAATAGTGAGAAGCCCAGGAATATCTAGGTAGGCACCCACCTGTTTTTAGGAGCAGGTCCTTAAAAATTCAAGACTACTTACGGCTAAGGCGGGGATTTTTTTGATTTTTGGAAAGGAATTTTAAGATAATATGATATATTATTGTTACTGTTCAGTATAATAACGTTGAAATGCCCGCGCTAATGATTAATATATAAAAATTCAATGAACGCTTAGTTTGGTCAAACTATATTAATTATTGTCTAAGCAGGGCTAAAACATTTTTAAATCTGAACATTAACGTATTATAAAAGTAACAGAAAGGTGAGTGGTAATATGAAAAAAAATGAAGATTTAGAAAATATGGCAAAGCAAATAAGAAAGGATATAATAAAACAAGTATATATTGCACAGTCTGGGCATCCAGGAGGTTCACTTTCAATTGCAGACATTCTTACTGTGCTATATTTTAAAGAATTAAATATAAATGAAAAACATCCAAAATGGGAGGATAGAGATAGGCTAGTTTTATCAAAAGGTCATTGTTCACCAGCATTATATGCTTGTTTAGCTAATAGAGGATTTTTTGACTTAGAGGAACTTAGCAAATTTAGAAATATAGAGGGAATGTTACAAGGACATCCAGACATGAAAAAAGTGCCAGGTGTAGATATGACAAGTGGTTCTTTGGGACAGGGTTTATCTGTTTCAAATGGAATGGCATTAGCTGGTAAATTAGATAAAAAAAATTATAGAGTTTATTGCATTATGGGAGATGGAGAAATAGAAGAAGGACAAGTGTGGGAAGCAGCAATGTCAGCTAGCCATTATAAATTAGATAATTTATGTGTTATTATAGATAATAATAATTTACAAATAGATGGAAGTATAGATAAAGTAATGAGCCCATATCCAATAGATGAAAAATTTAGAAGTTTTGGATTTCAAGTAATTAATATAGATGGACATAATATTGACGAAATTATAAAAGCATTTGATGTTGCGAGAAATATTAAGGATAAGCCAACATGTATTATAGCAAAAACTATAAAAGGCAAAGGTGTATCCTATATGGAAAACCAGGTAGGATGGCATGGAAAAGCACCTAGTGAAGAGCAATATTATCAAGCGATAAAGGAGTTTGAAAAATAAGATAGTATTTTAAGGAGGAAAGGTTATAATGAATTTAGAAATAAAAAAAGCAACACGCCAAAGCTATGGAGAAGCTTTGCTAAAATTAGGAAAAGAAAATAAAAACGTTGTTGTATTAGATGCAGATTTATCTGGAGCAACCAAAACAGGACTTTTTGCAAAAGAATTTCCAGATAGATTTTTTGATATGGGAATTGCAGAAGCAGACATGCTTGCAACAGCAGCAGGATTTGCAACTTGTGGAAAAATTTCATATGTAAGCACATTTGCTGTATTTGCAGCAGGAAGAGCTTATGACCAAATTAGAAGTAGTATATGTTACCCAAAACTAAATGTAAAAATATGCGCGACACATTCAGGAATAACTGTTGGTGAAGATGGTGCAACTCATCAAATGATAGAAGATCTATCATTAATGAGAACATTACCTAACATGATTGTAATTTCAGTATCAGATGATACTCAAGCAAAATGGGCAGTAAACGAAATATGTAAAATAGAAGGACCAGTATACTTAAGACTTGCAAGGCTTGCAACACCAATTATTTATGACGAAACTGAAAAATTTGAAATAGGTAAAGGCGTTCAAATGGGAGAAGGAACAGACGGTACAGTATTTGCTACTGGAGTAACAGTTTCAGAGGCACTTAAAGCACAAAATGTTTTAAAAGAACAAGGTATTAACATTAGAGTAGTAGATATACACACAATAAAACCAATAGACAAAGAGATAATTGTAAAAAGTGCAAAAGAAACTAAAAAATTAATTTCAATAGAAGACCATAATGTAATTGGAGGTCTAGGTTCAGCAATTGCAGAAGTACTAACAACAGAATATCCAGCAAATTTAATAAGGCTAGGTATAAATGACACGTTTGGAAAATCTGGAAAAGCTGAAAAATTAATGGAACTTTTTGAAATAACTGCGCAAGATATTGTAAATCAATTTATAAAGTAAAAATTTATATATTAACCACTTGCGCGGGCTTTAAGTATACTTGGCTGTAAATTGTAATTTTGTAACAGAAATGACATAATTTTTTTACTAAAAAACCTTGAAAAAAAACGATTTTATTGTTATGATAAGGTAGAATAGAAAAATATGCAAAAAAGTGAGGAGCACACCTAAAATGATAGAATTTAGAAATGTGAATAAAACCTACGATACTGGAACAAAAGCAGTAAAAAACGCAAATTTTGTTATTGAAAAAGGAGAATTTGCCTTTTTAGTAGGCTCATCAGGAAGTGGTAAATCTACACTAATAAAATTAATATTAAAAGAAGAAGAACCAACAAGTGGAAATATAATTATAAATGGAAAAGATACAACATTTTTAAAACCAAGCAGAATCCCATATTTAAGAAGAAGTATGGGAGTTGTTTTTCAAGACTTTAGACTTTTACCAGACAAAACAGTATATGACAATGTAGCTTATGCAATGTATATAGTAAGAGCAACACCAAGACATATAAGAAGACAAGTACCAATGGTACTTTCATTAGTTGGATTAAGTGGAAAAGCAAAAATGTATCCAAACGAATTATCAGGTGGAGAACAACAAAGAGTGGCATTAGCAAGAGCATTAGTAAACAACCCATCTATGTTAATAGCAGATGAACCAACAGGAAACTTAGACCCAGACACAGCTTGGGATATTATGAATTTATTAAATGATATAAATATGAGAGGAACAACAGTAGTTGTAGCAACACACGCAAAAGACATAGTAGATCAAATGAAAAAAAGAGTTATTCATATTCGTAAAGGTGAAATCATAAGAGATGATAAAAAAGGTGGGTATGATTATGAGATATAACAGATTAGGATATTTAATAGGAGAAGGATTAGGCAACGTATTCAAAAACAAAAAGTCAACAGGTGCTTCACTTATGATTATGTGTGCAACTATGATAATATTTGGAATTTTTCTAATACTTGGAGAAAACATAAATCACTTTGTAAAAGAAATAGAATCAGCACAAGGAATACAAGTATTTATAAAAAATGAAGCAAATCAGGAACAAATAGAAGAACTAGGTGAGAAACTTAGAAAAATAGACGGAGTAAGCACAACAGAGTATGTTTCAAAAGAACAAGCATTAGACCAAATGAAAGAAAAATTTGGAGATAAGAAAGATTTACTAGAAGGATATGAAGGGGAGAACAATATATTTACTGCGTCATATGTAGTTACACTTACAGATTTAAGTCAAAGTAAAACAATACAAGACCAAATTTTAACTTTTGACAATGTCAAGAAAATTACAAGTAAAGATGAAACAGTAGCAACTTTAATTAATTTAGCGAACGGAATTAAAATTATAACAGGCGTGATTTTAATTTTACTTATTGTTATATCAATATTTATTATAGCAAATACAATAAAGCTTACAGTACATGCTAGACGAAAAGAAATTTCAATTATGAAATATGTGGGGGCAACAAATGGATTCATAAGGTGGCCATTTATTGTAGAAGGTATGATTATAGGATTATTTGCAAGTGCAATTTCAATAATACTTGTAGGACTAGCATATACCTTCCTAGCAGAACAAATAGTAAACTCTAGGTTTATGCAAGTTATAAATATGAGCTTAATAAGCTTTGCGGATATGTTCAATTCTATAATATTTACATATATGTTACTAGGAATAGGAATTGGTGCACTAGGTAGCGTTATTTCTATGAGAAAATATTTGAAAGTATAGTTTGAAAGATTATTGTCAAATAATAATTATTTTCAAACTAATTAAGGGAGAGAAACATGCGTAGATTTTTATGTATGGTTTTAGCTTTTATAATTTGCAGTTTTAGTATATTTTCATATATATATGCTCAAGACAATGAAGAAACAAACTTGCAAGATGAACAAAAACAATTACAAGAGCAGATTAATCAAAAAAGTGATGAATTAGAAGGTGTGCAAGATGAATTGTCACAGAATTTAAAACAAGTTGAAAAATTAGATGAAAAAATCGAAACATCACAAAAAGAATTAGATGAATTAAACGCTAAAATTGATCAATTACAAAAAATAATGGATGAAGTAAAAGCTAAACTAGAGGTAGCAGAAGAAAATTATAAAAAACAAAAAGAATTGCTGGATAACAGATTAATTGCAGCATATGAATCAAGCGATACTGAATATCTAGATGTTATCTTAAGTTCTAAAAGTGTTTCTGAATTCTTATCGAATTATTTCCTAATAACAGAACTAGCAACACAAGATAGCGAATTATTAGAAGAAATGCAAACAAAGAAAGAAGAAATAGAAAACTCAAAAAAGAAATTAGAAAAAACACAAGAAAATTTAAGTGCAATTAAAGTAAATCAAACTAAAACAGCTAAAATATTAGAAAACACAAAAACAGTTAGAGAAAATTTTATAGCTAAATTATCAGACCAAGAAAAAGATTTACAAGCACAGATAGATGAGTACAATGCAAGATTTAATGAAATAAACAGAGAAATACTAGCACAGGCACTTCAAGGAATAGATACAAAATACATAGGTGGAGAACTTGCTTGGCCAGTTCCAGGATATACAAGAATTAGTTCAAAATATGGAATGAGATTTCATCCAATATTACATTATACCAAATTACATACAGGCGTTGATATTGGTGCACCAATGGGAGCAAACTTTATAGCAGCAAATGATGGAATAGTTATAAAGGCTCAGTTTAATTCAGCATATGGAAATATGGTAATAATAGATCATGGTGGAGGAGTATCTACATTATATGCACATGGTTCAGAAATTTTAGTACAAGTTCGGACAAACTGTAAAAAGAGGAGAAACCGTATTAAAAGTAGGATCAACAGGATATTCAACAGGTGCACATGCACATTTTGAGGTAAGACTGAACGGTATTGTTACAGACCCAATGCCATATATAACAAATGGATTAATACCAGGAACAGAAATTAAAGACAATAATAAAGATAACCAAAATAAGACAGAAGAACAAAGTAACATACAAAACACTAATACACAAAATTAAAAGTCGAAAGTTTAAAATTAAGGAGGAACTTATGAAAAGATTAATTGTAAAAACATTAGGAGTGTTATTAATAGTAATTATGCTGTCGCAAGGAGGAGTATCTTTTGCAGTAACAAAATCTGAAATAAACAGTCAAAAAAGTAAGCAGAATGAAATTAACAATCAAATAAGTGATGCTGAAGAGAAGAAAGAAGAAATAACTGCAGAAAAAAATAAAACAGTTGAAGAAGTCAATAAATTAAATACTCAGATAAGTGATTACGAAAATCAAATAAATGAATTAGATAGCAAAATATCTGAATTAAAAAATAAAATAAAAGAATCAGAAGAGAAGTTAAACAAAGCTGAGGAAGACTATACAAACCAAGAAAAATTACTAGAGGCAAGACTTGTTGCAATGCAAGAAGCAGGCGAAACTTCATATTTAGACTTTATATTATCATCAGATAGTATAACAGACTTGATTTCAAATTACTACTTAATTTCAGAGGTAACATCAAAAGATACAGAATTACTAGAAGAAATACAAAAACAAAAAGAGGAAATACAAAAAGCAAAAGAACAATTAGAAAGCAGTAAAAGAGAGCTAGATACATCAAAGGCTAGTAAAAAAAGTGTATCTACACAATTAAAAACAGCAAAAATAGAGAAAGATAAACAAGTGGAACAATTATCTGAAGACGAAAAAGAAATTCAAGCTCAAATAGATGAATTGAGAGAATACAATGCTCAAATTAGTAATGAGATTAAAGCGGCTGAACAAAAATATGCAGCTCAATTAGCAGAATTAAAAGCTAAGCAAAATGCAGCATCATCAAATAGTTCAGGAAGTAAAACACGAAATGGAACTACAACGAGTGGATCAAATACAGTTTCTCCAAGTGCTGGTAGTGGAAAATACATAAGACCAGTAAGTTCTGGGTCTATAACATCAGGTTGGTATTATACAAGTGGTGGATTCCATGGAGCTGTTGATTACGGCGTACCAGTAGGTACACCTGTGTATGCATCAGCAACTGGTGTAGTAATAAAAACAGCTAATTTAAATTATAGTTATGGAACATATGTTGTAATACAAGATATATATGGCATGCAAGAATGGTATGCGCATGGAAGCTCATTATGCGTTTTAGTAGGACAATCTGTACAACAAGGACAAGTAATAATGTATAGTGGAAATAGCGGACATTCAACTGGTCCTCACTTACATTTTGAAATGAGAGTTGCACCATATGATTATAGTTCTTGTAGAGTGAATCCGCAAAATTACTTATAAAATAAACAAATAGAATAATTATAATCTAAATGAATAAAATTTAAAAGGGATTTAGAGACTGGTTTAACCAATGTGGATAGGTTCATTTTGGTTAAACCAGTCCCATTGGTAGAATGGCTTTCTAAGCAACAGAAAGGAAGAATAAAATGGAAGAAAAGAAAAGATTTAAAGTCTACAAAATCATAATGTTAATCGCAATTGTAGCATTCATAACTTTTTTATTAACTTCAATTGGAATGTACAAATATTTTTCAAGTGACAAGGCTTCTACACAACTGGTATTTTCTTCTGAAAATAATGGAGAAATAACAAGTGAAATAAGTAAATATAGAAGGTTAATAGATAAATATTTTTTAGGTGAAGTTGACGAAAATAAACTAAAAGAGGGAGCAATAAAAGGCTATGTTGAAGGATTAGACGATCCATATACTGAATATATATCAAAGGATGACATGAAAGATTATTTAGAGGATACAACAGGAAATTTTGTAGGAATTGGTATATATATGGTAAAAGATACGAAAACTAACAAAATAATGGTATTAGCGCCAATAAAAGGAAGCCCAGCAGAAAAAGCAGGAATAATACCAGAAGATTTAATTATAGCCGTGGATGGAGTACAATATTCAGCAGATGACATGTCTGTTGCGGCAAATAAAATTAAAGGAAAAGAAGGAACTACTGTAAAAATTCAAATTTTAAGAGGAACTGAGACTAAAGAATTTGAATTAATAAGAGAAAATATAAAAGTAAACCCTGTAGAAGGAAAAGTTTTATCAAATAACATAGGATATATAGAATTTTCATCTTTTGATAAAGGAACAGCAGAACAATTCAAAAATAAATTTGAAGAGTTACAAAAACAAAATATCAAATCATTAATTATCGATTTAAGAAATAATGGTGGTGGAATTGTTGACGAGGCATTAGAAATTGCTGATTATATACTAGAAAAAGATAAAGTAATATTATATGAGGTTGATAAAAATGATAAAGAAGAAATAAAGAAATCAGAAAATGAACCAATAATAAATATGCCAATTATCATATTAACAAATGGAAATACAGCAAGTTCATCTGAAATATTGGCAGGAGCATTAAAAGATCACGGAAAAGCGCAAATAGTAGGAGAGAAAACATATGGGAAAGGAGTAATTCAACAATTACTAACATTACCAGATGGTAGTGGTCTAAAAATAACATCTGAAGAATATCTAACACCTAATAAAACGAAAATTAATAAAATTGGCATAGAACCAGATGAAAAAGTTGAACTACCAAGCACAATAAAAAATGTATTATCAGTTGACGAAAAAGATGATACTCAATTACAAAAAGCTATAGAAATGCTTGTATTAAAAAATAATTAATGATGGATAATTCTTTTTCAAGATGAAAGGAATGATAAAATGAACTTACCAAATAAATTAACAATATTTAGAATTATATTAGTACCAATAATGGTAATAATTCCTTTTATAGGAATAAAAGGTAGATTTTTAGGAATACCAATAGAATGGCTAGTAATAGATACAATTTTTATAATAGCTGCTGTTACAGATAAGTTAGACGGTTATTTGGCTAGAAAAAATAATCAGGTAACAACATTTGGAAAATTTCTAGACCCAATAGCAGATAAAATACTAGTGTTAGCAGCAATGTTAATGTTAGTGGAAATGCAAAAATTACCAGCATGGATACCAATTATAGTATTATTTAGAGAGTTTTTAATATCTGGATATAGACTTATTGCAGAACAAAAAGGTGGAAAAGTAATTGCTGCATCAAAATGGGGAAAATTAAAAACGGTAACACAAATGATTGCAATAATATTAGCATTTTTAGATTTAAATGCTTTTGCACATTGCTTTTCAGGAAAATTGCAAGGTGGAGATTTAGTGTTAAATTTTGTAGTAACTGTGATGATGATTATACAAACTATAGCAACCATTTTTTCTGGATATGATTACATGCGTGGTAGTAAAAAGATAATTTTATCTTGACAAATTTAAAAAATTAGCGTAATATAGAAAAAGTTATTTATTAAATAACCGAAAGGAGAAAAAACTATGGAAGAAAAAGACGTTATATTAACACAAGAAGGTTACAATAAATTAGAAGAGGAACTAAATTATTTAAAAACAGAAAAAAGAGCAGAAATAGCAGATAGAATAAAGGTAGCATTAGGATTTGGAGATTTATCCGAAAATTCTGAATATGATGAAGCAAAAACAGCACAGGCAGAAAATGAGGTAAAAATTGTAGAATTAGAAAATAAAATAAGGCATGCAAAAATTATAGACGAAAAAGAAATAGATACAGAAACAGTGCAAATTGGAAATAAAGTAAAAGTATTAGATATGGAATTTGACGAAAAAATAGAATATACAATAGTTGGTTCAACAGAAGTTAATTTGGCTGAGAATAAAATATCTAATGAATCACCTCTAGGTGCATCATTACTTGGTGCAAAGAAAAATAAAGTAGTAGAAGTAAATGCACCAGCTGGAATAATGAAATATAAAATATTATCTATAACAAAATAGTTACTGTTCAGCTTAAAAATTGTTTAGCCCTGCTTAGGTAGTGATTAATATATAAAAATTAAATTCCTTACTGGTCAAACTAATCATTAGCGCGGGCATTTCAATGTAATTAGAGTGAACAGTAACACAAAATAATAAAAAGTCTGGTTAAAAGCTGGACTTTTTATATTATTTTATGTATAATAAGAAAAAAGAAAAATTTGGGGGATTCTATAATGTATGAAAGAAGTGCAATTGTTCTAGAGAGATATTTTGAAAAACTTTTTGGATTTTATAAAGAAAACAACCTTAGAACAAATTATGAAAACTACAGTCAAACAATAGAAGAAATAAAAGAATACCAAAGAATTGAAGAAGAAGAAGAGAAAGTAATTGATAAATTTGAAGAAGTAGCATTAGAAATTGAAGAAGTACAGAAGAGACAAACAAAATTACATGAATCAAATGTAGAACTAGAAGAGCAAAGAAACAATTTATTTAATGACTTAGGAGAAAATCCTAATACTCTTGATAATAAACTCCAAAAAATTGAAAAAAAGATGGATGATAATAATGAAGAATTAAAACAATTAAGAGAGAAATATATGAAAGCATTAGTTATATTTACAGAAAGACAAAAAGAAAGAAACAAGAATTCAAGAGTTAAAAGAACAGCAGAATCTAACCATATGAAAAACATAGAAAACGCTAAAAAACTATTTGATAATATAGAAGTAAAAGACGTAAATAAAATAAAAAGATTTATAGAATTAGATAAAGGGCAAATTGAACAAGAAGTTATAAATATGATGATAAAAAATGGCAAGAATGAAAAAGTGCCATTTGATGAAAGTGTAATGGCAAAGGCAGTAAATGAAAGATTAAATATTGCAGTAGAAGAAGCAGAAGCATATGTAATTATTTATGAAAGAACTAGAAGATTACTAAATGAACTGAACAGAGATGATTTAAAATTAGGAAGATATGAAAAAGCATTAAGAGATATTAGTGTAAAATTAAATTTCTTAAATGCAAAAAAAGAATATATATTTGGCTTTTTAGATAATGAAAGAATGACAACACTAAATGGCAAGAGAATGCATGAAAAACTAATGGAAGAGGCTTGCAAAAATTTTGATTTAGATATAGAGCAAATAGATAATTTATACGAACTAATTAATAGAGAGGTGGTTTCAAAAGCCACAAAGAAGGCATATAAGGAATTATACAATAAAACTTATTTGAAGGTTATTGAACAGAAGGAAAGAAATTTCGAACAAGAAGTAACAAATATTAAAATAAATATTGGAACAGTTATAAATTCTAATTACTGGAGAATTCAAGGTATAAAAAACATATATAACGTTTTCCTTGATGAAGTTAGTGAAAAATTTAATAAAGATTTGTCTGAGTATAAGGTAGATGAAATTGAAGATGAAATTCTACCAGGAGTAAAAAAAGAGATAGATAAAATTAGAAAAAATATTGATAATTATAAGAACAATGATTATGAAGATATTTATAATGATGATTACGAAGATGATTACGAAGATAAATATGATGATTATGATGACGATGACAAGTATGAAGATAGTTATGACAATGAAGATGATGAGTATAATGATAGTTATGATGATAACTATGAAGAAGATGACGATTATTATGACGACGACTACGATAATTATGACAAAGAAGAAGATGATAATGAATATAATGATGATGAGGAAGACGAAGATGACGAAGAGGAATTTTTAGGAGATAATATAGATGAAATTATAAGGAATAGTAGAAAAAAAGCAAAACATAGGAAAGAGGATGATAATTCAAAAGGACTATTTGGAAAACTATTTAATAGATAAAAAAGGAGCAAATTGCTCCTTTTTTAGTTAATAAATTTCAGTGATTTTTAAATTGAATTTATCCTCAAAAACCTTTTTTTTTGCAATATACTCTTTTGTTTTAAACCCTTTCACATCTATAACCTCAGTAGTATTATCTTTATTAAACACTACGAAATCAGCCTTATATTTTAAGCCAGGTGCTAACATAAAGGTAGGTTGTAAACAAAAACCATTAATTTCTTTTGCTTGCAATCGTAATTTTAGGTTACAATAATAATCTGCTTCTTTTTGGCTATCAAAAGTATGACCGTCAACAGAAACTTTATTGGCTCTATATTTGCTTTTTTTACCACGAGAACTTGTAAATTCTTTATAATCTTCAATACTCCAATGTTCCATCTATATTTCTCCTAATCTATTGCTTATATAAGAGATATTATATATTAAAAAATATAAAAATTCAATATAAAATCAAATGTTAACCTTGACAAACTTTTCTTTCCATAGTATAATGTTAACCATGATTAACAAATTAAGGAGAAATAAGAAAAATGCTATCAAAATCGCTAGAAGAATACTTAAAAACAATGTATGTACTAAAAAAACAAAAAGGAAATATTAGAGTAACAGATGTTGCTAATAAAATGAATTGTACTAAACCTAGTGTAAACAAAGCATTACATAATTTAAGAACTGAGAATATGGTGAATTACGAATCTTATGGAACTATAGAATTAACTGAACAAGGAGAAGAACTTGCAAAAAAAATATTAGAAGCTTATGACATTGTTTATTTATTTTCAAAAGATGTACTAGGTTTGGAAACTCGAGAAGCAGAAGAGCAAGCAGAAAAAATAAAAAGCGTAATATCGGATAATACTATAAATAAAATGGCAAAATATGTACATAAAGTACTAGATTTAAATGATCTAGATTGTGCTTATGATATTAATAATAAAAAATGTAGGAGCTGTGAGAGGCGAACAGCTAAAAAGCAAAAATAGTTTAAATGAGAAAGGAAATTATTATGAGTGACAAATTACTAGAAATAAAAGATCTACATGTAAATGCAGAAAAAAAAGAAATATTAAAAGGAATTAATTTAAATATAAAAAAGGGCGAAATACACGTAATAATGGGACCAAATGGTTCTGGAAAAACAACAACAGCAAATGCAATTTTAAACAATCCAATGTATAGCAAAGAAAACGGAAGTATAGAATTTGAAGGGCAAGACATAACAAACCTAAAAACAGATGAAATAGCAAGAAGAGGAATTTTTATGTCATTCCAATTACCAGAAGAAATACCAGGAATTACTGTTACAAACTTTTTAAAGTATGCAAAAAATAAAACAACGGGAAAACCAGTGAAAATATTTGAATTCAAAGATGAGCTAAAAAAGTATATGGAAGAACTAAATATGAACCCTAAAAACATGGAAAGAAGCTTGAATGTCGGATTTTCAGGTGGAGAAAAAAAGAAAAATGAAATTTTACAAATGCTTGTATTAAATCCTAAATTGGCTATCTTAGATGAAACAGATTCAGGATTAGACGTTGATGCAATAAAAACGGTATCAAAAGGAATTCAAATGTTCAAAAACGAAGAAAACGCAGTTTTAATTATTACCCATAACACTAAAATATTGCATAGCTTAAATGTAGATTATGTTCATGTCTTAGTAGATGGAAAAATAGTAAAAACTGGTGGTCAAGAATTAGCAAAAGATATAGAAGAAAACGGCTACGGACGATTTAAAACAAACTAAAACAGTAATTAACAAATTTTTATTTCATTAATTAAAATTTTACCTATATACGTACGCCTTAATCCTAATTAATTTACAAAAATGCACATCTTACTAATTTGAATTTGTTTTATAAAAAGAAAGGAAATAAAAATGAATAAGAAAACTAGAGTTGAAGATATAAATAGAAATATCTATGACATAAAAAATGCAGATAATTATGATTTTAAAATTGAAAAAGGTTTAACGAAGTCAATAGTAGAAGAAATATCAAGACAAAAAAATGAACCTTATTGGATGAGAGAAATAAGGCTAAAAGCACTAGAAGAATACAATAAAATGGAATTACCTACTTGGGGACCAGATTTATCTGAACTAAATATGGATGAAATTGCAACTTATGTAAGGCCAAAAACAAAATTAAATTCATCTTGGGATGAGGTACCAGAAGATATAAGAAACACATTTGATAAACTAGGAATACCGGAAGCTGAAAAGGAATCTTTGGCAGGTGTTGGCGCTCAATATGATTCAGAAGTAGTGTATCATAGTATGAAAAAAGATTTAATAAAACAAGGTGTAATTTATACAGATATGGAAACAGCAGTAAGAGAATATCCAGAAATAGTAAAAGCACACTTTATGAAATGTGTCCCAATAACAGACCACAAATTCACAGCACTTCATGCAGCGGTATGGTCTGGAGGTTCATTTGTATATGTACCAAAAGGTATAAAACTTGACTTTCCACTACAATCTTATTTTAGATTAAATTCACCAGAATCAGGACAATTTGAACATACATTAATAATAGTAGAAGAGGGTGCAAGCCTTCATTTTATAGAAGGATGTTCAGCACCCAAATATAATAAAGTTAACTTACATGCAGGTTGTGTAGAATTATTTGTAAAAGACAATGCATATTTAAGATATTCAACAATAGAAAACTGGTCAAAAAATATGATGAACCTAAACACTAAAAAAGCAATAGCAGGCAAAAATGCGGAAATTGACTGGGTAACAGGTTCATTTGGATCACATATATCAATGCTATACCCTTTAAGTGTATTAAACGGAGAAGGAGCAAAAACAGAGTATACAGGAATATCTTTTGCAGGTGCAACTCAAAACCTAGATACAGGATTTAAAGTTATACACAATGCATCAAATACATCAAGTGTAATAAATGCAAAATCAATATCAAAAGATGGTGGAAACTGCACATATAGGTCATTAGTTAGAATAAATGAAAACGCAAAAAACTCAAAATCATCAGTATCTTGTGAATCACTAATGTTAGATGACATATCTGTATCAGACACAATACCAACAAATGACATAAGAACAGATGAAGTAGAATTTTCACACGAAGCTAAAATAGGAAAAATAAGCGACAAAACAATATTCTATTTAATGAGTAGAGGAATGTCAGAAGAAGATGCAAAAGCAATGATAGTAAGAGGTTTTGCATATCCAATTTCTAAAGAATTGCCGGTTGAATATGCAGTAGAAATGAACAACTTAATTAATTTGGAATTGGAAGGTGCAATTGGTTAGTTCAAAAAATAAACTTAGTCTTGAATAGTATAGCAAAGAAAAAAGAAAGGAATAGAAATGGAAAAATTAACAGTTAATGAAACGCATAGAAGAACTTCAAGAAATTTTTTGATAAATAATATTACTTTAGAAAACTTCGAAATGCCAAGTAGAATAAAAGGATTTGAAGGTTTAGAAATTATAAATAATAATGATAAAATTCAAATAGAAAAAGAGCCTAAGACTAGAAAATTAATTTATGGGCTTGGAGAAGAGCTAACAGAGCAAGTTATAAACAATTCAAATATAAAATTTAAATTAGCAATAGATAGTAAAACGAGCAAAGAAACTATATTTAATTTTAATTTAGATGAAGAAAATTCGGAGTTAATTGAAAATATAGAAATAGTAGCAAACGAAGAATCAAAAGCAACTATAATATTTAATATACAATCTAAAGGAGAAATAAAGAATTATCATAATGGAATAATAAAATTACTTGCAAAAAGAGATAGCGAAATAAATATAATTATAGCAAATTTATTAAATGATAAATCTTATAACTTTATAGCAGTAGAAAACGAATTTGAAGAAAATGCAAAAGCAAAATACACTATTATAGACTTTGGCGGAAAAGCAAGCATTACAAATTATTATTCAAACGAAATAGGAGATAACTCAAAAAATATTTTACACACAATATATATAGGAAAAGAAAATCAACTATTTGACTTAAACTATATAGCAGAGCTAAGAGGAAGAAACACAGATATAGATATTGATGTGCAAGGAGCTCTAAAAGACAACGCAAAAAAACACTTTAAAGGAACAATAGATTTCAAAAAAGGAGCAAAAAATGCTTCAGGAAAAGAAAATGAAAACTGTTTGTTATTATCAGAAAAAGCAAGAGCAATATCTTTACCAATGTTGCTATGTTCAGAAGAAAATGTAGAAGGAAACCATAGTAGTTCGGCAGGAAAAGTAAACCCAAAAGAATTGTTTTATATACAAACAAGAGGATTTGACGAAAAATCAGCTAATAAATTACTAGTAAGAGCAAAATTTAATAAAATCTTAGAAGATATAAATAACAAGAAACTTAGACAAAAAGTGCTAGAAGAAATTGATAGGAGATTAGATTAAAATGGATATAAAAAAAGATTTTCCAATTTTTAAAAATAGAGATATAGCATATTTAGATAGTGGAGCTACAACACAAAAACCTATTCAAGTTATAAATGCAACTAGCGAATTTTATAAAAATAAAAATGCAAATCCACATAGAGGAGCATATTCCTTGAGTATGGAAGCAACAGAAGTTTATGAAAATACAAGAACTAAAATTGCTGAATTTATAAATGCAAAACATGCCCAAGAAATAATATTTTCTAAAAATGCATCTGAAAGTTTAAATTTAATAGCTTATTCATATGGATTAGATAACCTAAAAGAAAATGACGAAATAGTACTTTCAATAATGGAACATCATTCTAATTTAGTTCCCTGGCAAATGGTTGCTAAAAAGACAGGTAGTAAACTAAAATATATGTATATTAATGAAGATTTTGAAATATCAGATGAAGAAATAGAAAGTAAAATTACAGATAAAACAAAAATAGTTGGAATTACACATGTTTCAAATGTTTTGGGAACTATAAATAATATAGAAAAAATAATAAAATATGCACATAAAAAAGGAGCAATTGTTGTTGTTGACGCTTCACAAAGCATTCCTCATATGAGAGTGGATGTACAAAAATTAGATGCCGACTTTTTAGTGTTTTCAGGACATAAAATGTTAGCACCTTTGGGTTTAGGTGTGTTATATGGAAAAAAAGTATTGTTAAATCAAATGAAACCATTTTTAATGGGTGGAGATATGATAGAATATGTGTATGAGCAAGAAACTACATTTGCACCATTACCAAATAAATTTGAGGCTGGAACTCAAAATGTAGAAGCAGTTGTTGGTTTAGGAGCTGCAATTGACTATATAGAAAATATAGGATATGATAATATTCAAATAATAGAAGCGGAACTATGTGAATATGCAAGGCAAGAATTATCAAAATTAGACTTTTTAACACTATACTTAACACCAAATAAAGAAAATCACTCTGCAGTTATATCTTTTAATATAAAAGGTGTTCACCCACATGATGTAGCTAGTATATTAGATTCAGAAGGTGTATGTGTACGTTCTGGAAACCACTGCGCACAACCATTACTTAGAAGCATGGGTATTGACTCAACTTGTAGAGCAAGCTTTTATATTTATAATACAAAAGAGGATGTGGATAAGCTAGTTCAGGGATTAAACAAGGCTTATAAAATGTTTAAGAAGTATATAAAAATAGATAAATTTTAAAATAAATATTGGTTATAAAGCAAAACAAGATAAAAAAGTCAGCAGTATTTTTATGAAAGGGTAAAATTAAATGGATGATTTAGAGAGTGTATACAATGAATTAATAATGGAACACAGTATGAACTCATACAACAAAAAGAAATTAGAAAATGCAGACTTCTGTGAAATAGGTCATAATCCAAATTGTGGAGATGAAATAACTTTAGAATTAAAAGTAAAAGATAATATAATAGAAGATATGGCATTTTCTGGACATGGTTGTGCTATTTCTCAAGCTTCTACATCAATTATGATTGATACATTGAAAGGTAAAACAATAGAAGAGGCAAAGGAAATAATAAAAATATTTATAGAAATGATAAAAAGAGAAACAACTAATGAAGAAGACCTTAGAAAACTAGAAGATGCAATAGCTTTTAAAAATGTATCACATATGCCAGCTAGGGTAAAATGTGCTCTATTAGCATGGCACACGGTAGAGGATGTGTTGAATAAAAATGGAAAATAAAAAAGTTTTACTTGGAATGAGTGGTGGGGTTGATAGCTCCGTATCAGCTCTACTTTTAAAAGAACGAGGATATGAAGTAACAGGAACAACGCTAGAACTATTTGCAGGAAGCAGTTGTTGTAATATAAATACATATTTAGATGCAAAAAAAGTATGCAATCAAATTGGCATACCACATTTTACTTATGACTATAAACAAGAATTTAAAGAACATGTAATTGATGACTTTATAAACTGCTATGCTAATTGTAAAACACCAAATCCATGCATTGAGTGTAATAAATATATGAAATTTGGTTTAATGTGGGAAAAGGCTAAAGAATTGGGATGCAATTATATAGCAACAGGGCATTATGCAAAAACAGAATATAGTGAAAAATATAAAAGATGGGTTATTAAGAAATCAAATGCAGGTAAAAAAGATCAAAGTTATGTATTATGGAATATTCCAAAAGAGTTAATAGAACATGTGATATTTCCACTTTCTGATTTTGAAGACAAAGAGCAAATAAGAAAAATTGCAAGAAAAAATGAGCTAAAGGTGGCAAACAAGCCAGATAGTGAAGATATATGTTTTATACCAGATGGAAATTATAAAAAGTTCTTAGAAAACAACTCAGATATTAAGCCAAAAGAAGGAAATATTGTAAATACTAAAGGAGAAGTTTTAGGAAAACATAAAGGCTTATATAATTATACAATCGGACAGCGAAAAGGACTTGGAATATCATATAAAGTTCCACTATTTGTTGTTGGATTTAATAGGAAGAAAAACGAAGTAATAGTGGGAGAAGAAAAAGAATTATATAAAAAACAATTACTGGTTACAGATATTAATTTATTATTAGTGGATGAAATAAAAGACTGGATGCAAGTTAAAGTGAAAACAAGATATAGCTCTAAAGAGTCTGTAGCAAAAATAATTGAAGAAAAAGATAAAATAAAAGTAATTTTTGATGAACCACAAAGAGCATTAACACCAGGACAATCTGCAGTGTTTTATCTGGATGATATTGTGCTTGGAGGAGGAAAAATAATTTAAAAAAGTGAATAAAAGTGTTGTAAAAAAAAGAATAATTGATATAATAATATCAAATGAAGGAGGTTTTTTATTATGTTAAAAAAAGTAGGAATATTAGCAAATGGTGGAGATGTATCAGGCTTTAATGCTGTAATTAGAGCTATTGTAAAAACAGCAGAAAATAATAATGTAGAATGTTATGGAATAATAGATGGATATAATGGATTACTAAAAAAAGATTTTGAATTGTTATCTACAGCAGCAAATGGTGAAGCGATTGGAATATTACCAAAAGGTGGTTCTATTATAGGTTCATCAACAAATGCAAATATTTTTAATTATAAAGTAGTAAATGAGGATGGAAGTATAGAGTATAAAGATTTATCTGACCAAGCAATTCAAAATATAAAAGATTTTGGTTTTGATTGCATATTTACATTAGGCGGAGATGGAACACAAAAATCTGCAAGAGATTTTTCAACAAAGGGTGTTAATGTAATTGGAGTACCAAAAACAATAGATAATGATGTTGCTTGCACAGAAATAACATTTGGATATAACACAGCTGTATCGGTTGCTATGGAAGCTTTAGATAGATTACACACAACAGGAGCAACACACCATAGAATTATGGTGTTAGAAGTTATGGGAAGATATGCAGGATGGATTGCACTAGAAGCAGCAATTGCAGGAGGAGCAGATGTTGCTTTAATTCCAGAAATTCCATATGATATTAATAAGGTAGCAACTAAAATTGAAAATAGAAAGAAAAGAGGAAAGAAATTTAGTATAGTTGTAGTTGCAGAAGGAGCAAGACCAATAAATGGTGATATGGTAGTTGCTGGAATAAGAGATAATGGAGAAGGTGTAGATAATACAAAATTAGGAGGAGTTGGACAAGTAGTAGCAAAACAATTAGAACAATTAACAGGATTAGAGTCTAGAAATACAACATTAGGATATATGCAAAGAGGAGGAACACCAACAGCATTTGATAGAGTTCTATCAACAAAATATGGAGCAAAAGCTATGGAACTTGCATTAGATGGAAAATTTGGAACATTAGCAGTAATAAAAAATGGAAAATTAGACAGTGTATCATTAGAAGAAGTAGTTGGAAAGAATACAAAAATTGGAGCTGTATCAGGTAACACAGAAGAAAGTAACTTAAGAAAAATAACTATGGATGACGACCTAATAAAAACAGCAAGAGATATTGGAATAAATTTAGGAGACTAAAGGAGGAATAGTTTATGTTAAACGAAAAATTTAATCCAAAAAATTTTGAAGAAAAATTATACAAAAAATGGGAAGAAAAGGGTTATTTTAAACCTAGTATGGATAAAACAAAAGAAAGTTTTTGTATTATGATGCCTCCTCCTAATGTAACAGGAAAATTACATATGGGGCATGCATTAGATGGTACCATACAAGATATTTTAATCCGTTTTAAAAGAATGCAAGGATATAATACATTGTGGCTTCCTGGAACTGACCATGCGGCTATTTCTACAGAGATGAAGGTTGTTCAGAAACTTAAAAAGGAAGGGAAAACTAAACAAGATTTAGGAAGAGAAAAATTCTTAGAAGAAGCTTGGGAATGGACCAGATTATATGGTGGAATAATACAAGAGCAACAAAGAAGACTTGGGTGTTCTTGCGATTGGGAAAGAAACAGATTTACATTAGATGAAGGAATGAGTGAAGCTGTTTTAGAACAATTTGTAAAATTATATAACAAAGGTTTAATTTATAAAGGTACAAGAATGGTAAATTATTGCCCAAGTTGTAAAACATCAATTTCTGATACAGAGGTTGAATATAAAGAAGAAGCTTCACATTTATGGCACATAAGATATAAGCTAGTAGGAGAAAAAGGAAAATATATAGAAGTAGCAACAACAAGACCAGAAACAATGTTAGGAGATACAGCAGTAGCTGTTAATCCAGAAGATGATAGGTATAAAGAAATTGTAGGTAAGAAATGTATATTACCTTTAATGAATAAAGAAATTCCTATTATAGCAGATGAATTTGTTGAAAAAGAATTTGGAACAGGTTGTGTAAAAATTACTCCAGCACATGATCCAAATGATTATCAAGCAGGATTAAGACATAACCTAGAAATTGTAGAAGTTTTTGATGAAGATTACAAAATGGGAGATTTATTGCCTGAATTAAAAGGAATGGATTTATTAGAAGCTCGTAAAGTTATAGTTCAAAAACTTCAAGAAACAGGAAACTTAGTTAAAACTGAAGATTATATTCACAATGTTGCTAAATGTGAGAGATGCAAAAGTACAATTGAACCAAAAATTTCTATGCAATGGTTTGTATCAATGAAAGATATGGCAAAAAGGGCAGCAGATTCAGTTAGAAATGGTGAAATGAAATTTACACCTAAAAGATATGAAAAACAATATTTTAATTGGTTAGATAATATACAAGATTGGTGTATTTCAAGACAATTATGGTGGGGACATAGAATACCAGCATATTATTGTGATGCATGTGGATACATAAATGTTTCAAAAACAAAACCAGAAAAATGCGAGAAATGTGGAGGGGGTAAATTACATCAAGATCCAGACACACTAGATACATGGTTCAGCTCTGCATTATGGCCATTTTCAACACTTGGTTGGCCAAACATTAATAGTGAAGATTATAAAACATTTTATCCTACAAACGTATTAGTTACAGGATTTGATATTATAACATTTTGGGTATCAAGAATGATGACACAAGGTTTGGAATTTACAAATAAATCACCATTTAGTGATGTTTTAATACATGGAATTATACGTGATAGTCAAGGAAGAAAAATGTCTAAAACACTTGGAAATGGAATAGACCCAATAGAAGTAATAGAACAATATGGAGCAGATAGCTTAAGATTTTCAGTACTATCTCGGAACTACAATGGGAAATGACATTAGATATATGCCAGAAAAATTAGACCAAGCATCAAACTTTGCAAATAAAATTTGGAATGCAGCAAAATTTATAATTATGAACAGACCAGAAGAAGAAAAAATAATTGGTTTTGCTAAAAATGTTGATTCTAATAAATTGGACATAGCAGACAAATGGATTATAAACAAGCTAAACAAATTAATAACAGACATAACAAACAATATAGAAAAATATGACTTAGGAATTGCAATAGACAAAATCTATAGCTTTATGTGGAATGAATTTTGTGATTGGTATATAGAAATAGCAAAATTAGGTTTATATAACGAACGTGAAGAAGAAAAAATTAAAACATCATACGTGTTAGACTATGTATTTAGAAATTGCTTGAAACTTTTACATCCATTTATGCCATTTATAACGGCTGAAATATATAGTAACCTAGTAAATTATGATAACACAGACATAATGATATCTAAATGGCCAGAAGTGAAATCAGAGTTTAATTATAATTTTGAAGAAGAAACAATAGAAAAAATAAAAGAAATGATTATTGAAATAAGAAATATAAGAGCTAGGAAAAATATTCATCCAAGTAAAAAAGCAGAATTAATATTTGTAACAACAAAATATAAAAAAGAAATAAAACAATTAGAAGAAATGTTACTAAAATTAGGTTTTGGAAGCAACTTAATAATAAAAAATGAAAAAACTGGAATCCCAGAAAATGCAATAAGTATCATAATAGATGAAATAGAATTATATATCCCACTTGAAGGGTTAATTGATTTAGAAGAGGAAAGAAAAAGACTAGAACAAGAAAAGAAAAAATTAGAAAATGAAGTTTTAAGATGTGAAAAAATGTTATCAAATCCTGGGTTTGTTAACAAAGCACCACAATCAAAAATTGATGAAGAAAAATCCAAGCTTGTAAAATATAGAGAAATGCTTCAAAAAGTGGAAGAAAGCCTAAAAATGTCAAAATAAAATTTAAAAATTTGCTTATACTAAAATTGTAAAACTTAAAATTAGGTTTTACAAAAAAGTTAACTAAAATGGAGGATGTTATTATGTCTAGAAATAGCAAATTAATATCTGAAAATTTAAAAGAAGAAATAGCAAAAGAATTAGGTGTATATGACCAAGTAAAAAATGATGGAGGAAGTTGGGCAAATGTATCATCTAAACAATGTGGCAATATAGTAAAAACAGCAATAGAGATAGCAAATAGAAGTGTAGAAAATAAATAGCTATATCTCGAAAAGGGTAGTTATGAAATTCATAATTACTCTTTTTATATTGTAGATTTTTTTTCCGTTATTGGAAGGCAACAATGTATGATATACAAAAGAAAATTAGTTTGTACAGTAAGGAATTTATTTTTTATATATTAATTACTGCCTAAGCAGAGCTAAAACAATTTTGAATCTGAACAGTAACTAATTTTTTAGTAAATTATAAAAAAAACATTTACAAAAAGCACCTTATTACGTATAATTATAAGGTGCTTTTGTATGTGAAAAAGTTAGCTTTTTATAATTAAGGAGGAGCAATGTTAAAAATATTAAGTAATTTAAAATATACATTCTGGTCAGTAGTAATAATAGTAATATTACTCTTTGTTCAAGCTGAAATAGACTTAGCCTTGCCAGAATACACTTCAAAAATTGTAAATATAGGTATACAAGCAGGTGGAATAGAAAGTAGTATACCAAATATTATATCTAAAGAGGATATGGATATTGTTTTAATGTTTTCTGATAAAGATGATGAAATATTAAACAATTATACTTTATTAAAAGACAGTAAAACTGAACATCAAAAAAAGTTTATAAATCAATATTTAGGCAAAGATAAAAAAATTGAGATAAATACAATTTATGTATTAAATGAAATAGATGAGGATAAAGTAATCGGATTATCTTCTGCTTTGAATGTTCCTTTAATGGAACTTGCAACTTTAAAAAATGAAGAAACAGCAGAACAAATAAAAGAACAAATTATGATAAATATACCAGAAGAGCAAAAAGTGTATATGCAAAATATGAGTTTAATTGAAATTGTAAAGAATATGCCAGTAGAACAGAAAAACGAGATGCTTGCTCAGTTTACAGATAAAATAAATGGAATGTCAGACTCTACAAAGGAACAAGTAGTAATAAATGGAGTAAAACAAGTATATAAGGATTTAGGCACAGATACAAATAAATTACAAAATAATTATATTTTAAAATCAGGATTTCAAATGCTAGGAATAGCTTTCATTGCAATGATTTGTGCTATATCTGTTATGCTTTTATCAGCTAGAGTTGGAGCAAAATTAGGGAAACTACTTAGAAAAAAAGTGTTTAGAAAAGTTCTTAGTTTTTCAGCTAAAGAGTTAAATGAGTTTTCTACAGCATCGTTAATTACAAGAAGTACAAATGATATTGGGCAAATTCAACAGATGGTAAGTATGATGTTTAGAGTAATAGTATATGCACCAGTTATTGGTATTGGGGGCTTTGTTAAAGTATTAACAAATAATGATAATTCTATGGCATGGATTATAGGTGTTGGAATTCTTGCAATTTTATTTATAGTAGGAACTTTATTTATTATAGCAATGCCTAAATTTAAAAAAATACAAGAACTTACAGATAGGCTTAATTTAGTATCAAGAGAAATTTTAACAGGGCTACCTGTTATTAGAGCATTTAATAGAGAGAAAAAAGAAGAAGCTAGATTTGAAATTGCCAATAACGACTTAAAGAGAACAAATATATTTGTAAATAGAACGATGTCTATAATGATGCCAATGCTTATGTTTGTAATGAACGGCATGGGAATATTAGTAATTTGGGTTGGAGGACATAGTGTAGACCAAGGCTTATTACAAGTTGGAGATATGATGGCTTTTATACAATATATGATGCAAATAGTAACGGCATTTTTAATGATTTCTATGATTTCAATTGCACTTCCAAGAGCATCAATATCTAGTAACAGAATAAATGAAGTGCTAGAAACAGAGCCAAGTATAAGAGATAACAAACAAATAAAGAAATTAGATTCAAGTAAAAAAGGGTTGGTAGAATTTAAAAATGTAAGTTTTAGATATCCGGATGCAGACACAGAAATACTAGAAGATATAAATTTCACAGCAGAGCCAGGAAAAACAACAGCAATTATAGGTAGTACAGGAAGTGGAAAATCAACTATAGTTAACTTGTTACCAAGGTTTTATGATGTAACAGGTGGAGAACTTTTAATAGATGGAATTAACGTAAAAGAAGTTTCACAAAAAGACCTAAGAGATATTATTGGATTTGTACCACAAAAAGGAGTTTTATTTTCTGGAACAATAGAATCAAATATTAAATATTCAAATGAAATTATGCCAGATGATAAAATGAAAGAAGCAGCAGAAATTGCCCAGGCAACAGAATTTATTAATGCAATTGAAGAAAAATATAAATATCAAATATCACAAGGAGGAACAAATGTATCTGGTGGACAAAAACAACGTTTAGCAATAGCAAGAGCTATTGCCAAAGACCCAGAAATATTTGTATTTGATGACAGTTTTTCAGCATTGGATTTTAAGACAGACAGTAAATTAAGAGAAGCTTTAAAAGAAAAAACTAGATACAAAACAGTTATAATTGTTGCGCAAAGAATAAGCACTATTTTAAATGCAGACCAAATAATAGTATTAGATGAAGGAAAAGTAGTAGGAATTGGAACACATGAAGAATTACTAAAAAATAATGAAACTTATAGACAGATTGCACTATCGCAATTATCAGAACAAGAATTAACAAACGGAGAAGAACCAAAAAATTATTAATTTGTACCTGACTCTGATAAACATAAATAAAAGGAGGAGTAATATATGCCAGGACCAATGGGAGGAACAAGAAGAAAACATCAAACAACAGAGAAAGCAAAGGACTTTAAAGGTACTACAAAAAAATTAATAAATAACTATTTAGTTAAGTATAGATTAAAACTTAGTATAGTATTTATATTTGCAATTGGTAGTACGATTTTTACAATTATTGGACCAAAAATATTGGGAAATGCAACAACAGAAATATTTAATGGTTTAATGGGAAAACTATCAGGTGGAGAAGGAATTAATTTTGTAAAAATTGGTCAAATTTTATTAATGCTAGTTGGATTATATATAGTTAGCGCCATATTTTCCTTTATACAAGGTTTTACAATGACAGGTATTTCACAAAAGTTAACATATAAACTTAGAAATGATATAGCAGAGAAAATAAAAAAGCTTCCAATGAAATATTTTGATACAAAGACACATGGAGAGGTTTTATCTATTATAACAAATGATGTTGATACTCTAAGTTCCAACTTAAATCAAAGCATAACTCAAATAATTACGTCAATTTGTACAATTGTTGGAATTTTAATAATGATGCTTTCAATTAGCCTACAAATGACATTAATATCTATTGTTATACTTCCAATATCTGGGGTTATTGTAAAAACAATAGTAGGAAAATCACAAAAGTTTTTTAAAAAACAACAAGATTATTTAGCAGTTGTAAATGGGCAAGTAGAAGAAATTTATGGGGGATTAAATATAGTAAAAGTATTTAATGGTGAAGAAAAAGCACAAAAAGATTTTGAAAAAGCAAATAACGAGCTATATAAATCTGGATGGAAGTCGCAATTCTTATCTGGACTTATGTTTCCAGTTATGAACTTTATATCTAATGTTGGATATGTAGGAGTAGCAGTAGCTGGCGGATATTTAGCAATACAAGGAACAATAACTGTTGGAAATATACAAAGTTTTATACAATATAATAAGCAATTTACACACCCAATAAATCAAATTGCACAAATATCTGGAATGCTTCAAGCTATGATAGCAGCAACTGAAAGAATTTTTGAGTTTTTAGAGCAACCAGAAGAGATTGAAACAGCTAAGGAAAAAATAGACATAGCAAATATAAAAGGAAACATTGAATTTAAAAATATTCGTTTTGGATATGATAAAAACAAAATTATAATAAAAGACTTTAATGCACAGGTAAAAGAAGGGCAAAAAATAGCAATTGTAGGTCCAACAGGAGCTGGAAAGACAACTATGGTTAAATTACTAATGAGATTCTATGACGTAAACTCTGGAGAAATTAAGGTGGATGGGCATAACATAAAAGATTTTACACGTGGAGATTTAAGAAAAATGTTTGGAATGGTATTGCAAGATACATGGTTATTTAGTGGAACCGTAAAGGAAAACATTAAATACGGAAAAGAAGATGCAACAGATGATGAGGTAATTAGAGCAGCAAAAGCAGCAAGAGTGCATCACTTTATAAAAACATTACCAAAAGGATATAACTCTATTTTAAATGAAGAATCAAGCAATGTATCGGCAGGGCAAAAACAATTGTTAACAATAGCAAGAGTTATTTTAGCAGACCCAAAAATATTAATATTAGATGAAGCAACAAGCTCTATAGACACAAGAACAGAAATAGAAATACAAAAAGCAATGGATACCTTAATGGAAGGTAGAACAAGCTTTATAATAGCACATAGATTATCAACAATAAAAAATGCAGACCTTATATTAGTAATGAACCATGGAGACATAGTAGAACAAGGAAAGCATGAAGAGTTACTTGCTAAAGGTGGGTTTTATGCAGGTTTATATAATTCTCAGTTTGAAGAGGTTGAGGAATAGAAAATTTGGAGGAATTATGAGTAGTGTAAAATGGACAAAGGAACAAAAAGATGCCATATATGAAAAAGGCTCTAACATATTAGTTGCAGCAGCTGCCGGTAGTGGAAAAACGGCAGTTTTAGTTGAGCGTATTATAAATAAAATTATAAACGAAAATGTAGATATTGATAAATTACTTGTTGTTACATTTACAAATGCTGCCGCTTCCGAAATGAGGCAAAGAGTGCTAGATGCAATATACAAAAAACTAGATGAAGACCCAGAAAACCAAAAATTATTAAGGCAAGTAACACTCCTAAATAAATCAAGTATATGCACAATAGACTCTTTTTGTCTTGAAGTTGTAAGAAACAATTTTTATGAATTAGAAAATTTGTCTCCGAATTTCAGAATAGCAGATACAACAGAGGTAGAATTATTAAAAGAGGAAATAATTGAAGAATTGTTTGAAAGAAAATATGAAGAAGAAAATACAGATTTTATAAAACTCATTAATACATATACCAGTTATAGAGATGACAGACCTTTAAAAGATTTAATTTTAAAAATTTATACATATATACAAAGTAATCCTTTTCCCAAAAAATGGCTTAATGAAAAAATAGAAATGTTTAATTTAGAAGAAAAATTAGATGAAAATTTTGCAAAAACCATATGGGGAAGAGAGCTAATTCAAGATGTAGAAGATAATTTAATAGACGCTATTTCTTCATTACAAGTACAGGCTAAAAAACTGGCTTGTGAACCTGAACTTGAAAGATTTTATCAAACAATTGTAAATGATATAGATATGCTTAATAAACTTAAAAATAATCTAGACAATTGGGATAAGGCTTATGAAATAAATCAAAATATAAAATTTGATACTTGGCCAAGGCAAAAGGTTGACTTAGGTTTAAAAGATGAAACAAAACAAGTTCGTGATGATGTAAAAAAGAAGATAGCCAAGGTATTAGATAAAATTTTAATTTATGATTCAAAACAAGCAAACAAAGATATTTATGATATGTACAATATACTAGTAAAATTAAAAAATATAATATTAGAATTTGACAATGAGTTTTCAAAAGCAAAAAGGGATAGAAATATTGTTGATTTTAATGATATTGAACATTTTGCATTAGAAATATTGCTATCTGAAGAAAATGGAAAAATACAACCATCCATAGTTGCTAAAACATACCAAGAAAAGTTTGAGGAAGTGGCTATTGATGAATATCAAGATAGTAACCTAGTTCAAGAATATATCTTAAATGCAGTATCAAGAGGCAATAATATATTTACAGTAGGAGATGTTAAACAAAGTATTTATAGATTCCGTCAAGCAAGACCAGAGTTATTTTTGGACAAATACAACAAATATAAAAGAAAACAAGACTTAGAAAATGATATTAACTACAAGCATAATAATGAATATACTAAAAAGCATAATATAAAAATACAATTATTTAAAAACTTTAGAAGCAGGACAAATATATTGGAATTTACAAATATAGTATTTCAAGACATTATGTGTGAAATTCTTGGTAACATTGAATATAATGAAGAAGAATATTTAAATTTAGGTGCGGACTATTCTGAAATAAACCAAGATCTAAAGACAGAGATTGATATTATTAATGTAGCAGAAAATGAAGAGGAAAGCTTTGTAGAAAACACAGTTCTAAACGATAATACAGAAAACGAAGAACAAGAAGAGGAAAGAATTGAAAATATTGAACTAGAAGCAAGATTTGTGGCAAATAGAATTAAAAAGCTAATAGATGAAAAATATCAAGTATGGGATAAAGACAAAAAAGAGTACAGAAATATAAAATATAAAGACATCGTAATATTACTAAGGTCAACTGCCAATTCTGCACCTGTATATGAAAAAGAAATTATAAACTTAGATATGCCAGTCTTTTCAGATAACTCACAAGAATATTTGGATTCAATTGAAATACAAACAATAATGAGTTTGTTAAAGATTATTGACAACCCAATGCAAGACATCCCACTAGTTACAGTACTTAGGTCAGCTATAGGTAGATTTACAGATGATGAATTAGTACAAATACGTCTGTCAGATAAATATGATAACTTTTATACATGTATGCAAAAGGCTTTAATAGATGCAGATGTTGAACTAAAAACAAAAATAGAAAAATTTTTAAATAATATAGACAATTGGAGACAAGAACAAGAATATTTAGCATTAGATGAATTAATTTGGAAAATTTATATGGATACAAGTTTTTATAATTATGTGGGACTAATGCCAAATGGAGCGTTAAGACAAGCAAATTTAAAAATGCTATTTCAAAAAGCGAAACAATATGAAAGTACAAATTTTAAAGGATTATATAATTTCTTGAATTTTATAGATAAAATAAGATTAAGTAGCGGAGATTTAGGCTCTGCAAAATTGATTGGAGAAAATGAAAATGTAATTAGAATTATGAGTATCCACAAAAGCAAAGGATTAGAATTTCCAGTTGTGTTTTTATCTAGTACAGGAAAACAATTCAATTTGATGGACTTAAACGAAAATATCTTACTTCACCAAGAAATGGGAATAGGAGTAAAATATATAGACTATGATATGCAAGTTCAATATGATACTCTAAGTAAATTAGCAATACGAAATAAAGTATTTGTTGAAACACTTTCAGAAGAAATGAGAATTTTGTATGTTGCATTAACTAGAGCAAAAGAAAAGCTAATTATAACTGGCATTTCTAAAGACTATAAAAAAGAAACAGAAAAAATGCTTGAACAAATAGAACGATATGAAAAGAGACAAAATAAAATTCATCCTATTTTAGTTAAGAAATATAAAAAATATTTAGATTGGATTTTATTAATTTATAATTATGAAAAAAAATATATAAAAGAAATAGTAAATTTAAATGTGTATAAAAAACAAGATGTTGTGAATAGTTTTAAACAGGTAGTTGAAGATGAAATAGATATATTACAAATTTTAAACAACAAACAAGAGAATAAAAAGGATATAGAGTATATACAAAATATTTTAAATTATTCGTATCCAAACAAATTAGCAACAACAATTCCAATTAAAACTTCAGTAACAGCATTAAAACAACTGGCAAACGAAAAAAATAATGGTATAATACTTGAAGGAATAATAACAGATGAAATAAAAGGTGCCAACATAGAAAAAATTGAAATAGCTGGAAAAACGGAATTTGCAAAACCTAAATTCTTAAACGAGGACACTGAAACAAAACTAACAGGAGCGCAAAAGGGAACTTTAGTACATTTATGTTTACAAGAATTAGATACAAAGACAGAATATGACCTAGCTAAAATAAAAGAGTTAATAGAAGAATTAACAGCAAAACAAATAATTACAGAAAAAGAGGCAAATAATATCAATTTGTTAAAAATACTACAATTTACAAAATCAAATATCTGGCAAGATGTAAGAGATGCAAAAGAAGTATACAGGGAAAAACCATTTTATATTAATATACCTGCAAAGGAAATCTACAAAGAAGAAATAAAAGAAGATATATTAGTACAAGGAATTATAGATTTGTATTATATTAATAAACATGATGAATTAGTTTTAGTGGATTATAAAACAGACTATGTGCAAACTGGCAAAGAACAGGAATTAGTCCATAAATATAAGAAACAATTGGATTTATACCAACAAGCACTGGAAGGAGCTTTAAATAAAAAGGTTAGTAAGAAATATATCTATTCTGTTTATTTGAACAAGACTTTTGGGATACCTTCCTAAAACATGTTAGAGGAACATATAAGTAATGGAGACACAACATATAAAATTGAGCAAGATTAATAATGCGTCAAAATATTGAAAAGTAATAAAAAATATTTACAAAGGAATTATTAAAAAATATATAAATATAATTTATAAGGGGCATTAATACAAAATGGGAATTTTTGAAATAATAGTAATTGGAATAGGGCTAGCAATGGATGCATTTGCAGTATCTGTTTGCAAAGGGCTTTCAATGAAGAAAATGAACTGGAAAAACGCAATAATAATAGCCTTATACTTTGGAATATTCCAAGCAGTAATGCCAATTATAGGATATTTTTTAGGAACAACTCTTAGTGGTTTTGTGGAAAATGTAGACCATTGGATAGCATTTATTTTACTAGCAATAATTGGTGGAAACATGATAAAAGATTCCGCTGATGAAGAAATAGAAAAAAGAAATGATAGAGTAGATTTTAAAACAATGATTCTTTTGGCAATAGCTACAAGCATAGATGCTTTAGTAGTTGGAATAACATTTTCGTTCTTTAAAACAAATATAGCTTTATCAGTAGGAATTGTCGGAATAATAACATTTATTTTATCAATAATTGGAGTAAAAATAGGAAATAGATTTGGAGATAAATTTCAAAATAAAGCAGAGATTACGGGAGGAATATTTTTAATAATAATAGGATTAAAGATATTACTAGAACATTTAGGAATAATAACATTTTAAGTGGATTTCTCCAGATTGTACTTTGTTATTCACCGTTTGGTTGCTTACACGTTACTGAAATGATAATTGCAGCACCTACTTATGATGCAGGTTTATTTCTAGATACAGAAAACTTTTTAAGACATCTAAAACATAAAAACTTCCAGGATAGAAAAATAGCATTAATAGAAAATGGCTCTTTGAGACCAATATACACACTCTAATAGCTAGCAGGGTGTGTTTTTTATTGACTATATAAAAAAATAAGTATATAATTATGCAAAATACTTGAAAAATGAAGGTGAAAATATGAAAAAAATAGTTTTAAAAATAGGTGGAATGACTTGCAGCGGTTGTTCAAATGGATTAGAGAAATATTTAAATAAACAAGAAGGGATAGAAAACGCGGTAGTAAACTTAGTTATGGCAAATGCTTTAATAGAATATGATGAGAAAAAAGTAAATAGAAAACAATTGGATAAATTTGTTGAAGAAGCAGGGTTTAAAAGCTTAGGCTTATATTATGATGAGAAAGATGAAAAGAAAAACAAAAACGAAAAGTGGCTTTTTTTATGTTTTGGAATACTTGCTGTATTTTTGTTATACATATCAATGGGAATGATGATAGGCCTTCCAAGTTTGGATTTTCTAAATATGGAAATAAATCCAATAAATTATTCTATTGTAATGTTTGTTTTAACAGTTTCTTTTATAATTTATGGTTTTGATATCTTAAAAAGTGGATATAAAAACTTAATTCATAAAACACCTAATATGGACACATTAGTTGCGATAGGTGTAATTAGTAGTTTTTTGTATAGTTTTTATGGCATGGTAATGGTTTTAAAAGGAGAGCACCATTATGTTTATAACTTGTATTTTGAATCTGCTTCAATTGTTATTTTCTTTATTAAATTGGGAAGATATTTAGAAGGAATAACTAAAGATAAAACAAAAGAAGCAATACAAAAATTAGTACAAATAACACCCAATAAAGCAATTATAAAAGCTCAAGGCAAAGAAAAAGAAGTAACAATAGATCAAGTAAATAAAGGTGATATTGTAGTTGGTTATCCAGGAGATAGAATTGCAGTAGATGGAAAAATAGTAAAGGGACACTCACATTTAGATGAGTCTTTTATTACTGGAGAAAGTAAACCTGTAACCAAAACCATTGAAGATACTGTAATTGCAGGAAGTATTAATTATGATGGATATATAGAATACAAAGCAGAAAAAATAGGAATTAATTCTACTATATCTCAAATTGTAAAATTAGTAGTAGAGGCAACAAACACAAAAGCTCCAATAGCAAAACTTGCAGACAAAGTAAGTGGTTATTTTGTACCAGCAATAATTGTAATTGCAGCGGTTAGCTTTATAGTCTATTTATTATTAGGATTTGGAGTACCAGAAGCTATAAATACTTTTGTAACAGTCTTAGTAGTAGCTTGTCCTTGTAGCCTAGGCTTAGCAACGCCACTTGCAATTGTTGTAAGTGAAGGGACATGTGCTAATAATGGAATTCTAGTGAAGAAAAGTGAAATTCTAGAAAATGCATCAAAAATAGACACAATAGTATTTGATAAAACAGGAACATTAACCTATGGTAAATTAAAGATATCAGAAATTATAAATAAAAGCAAAATGAAAGACGATGAATTGTTAGAGCTAGTAGGTAGCCTAGAAAGTAAATCTACACATCCAATAAGCAAAGCATTCGAAAAATATGGAAAATTAGAAGTGGAAGAATTCAAAAATATAGTAGGTTTAGGTATAACGGGAAAAGTAAATGGCAAAGAATTGGTAATTGGAAATGAAAAGATTTTACAAGAGTATAATATACAAAATGATTACAAAGAGGAAGAACAAAATTTAAGCAAAAACGGAAATAGTATAATTTATGTAGCACAAGAAGGAAAAGTAATTGCAATTATTGGAGTGAATGATATTATAAGAGAAAATGCAAAAGAAGTAATAAAAAAAATAAATCAAAATAAAATTGAAACAATAATGCTAACAGGAGATAACAAACAAACAGCAGAAATAATAGCAAAAGAAATTGGAATTCAAGAAGTAATTGCAGACGTATTACCAACTAAAAAAGCAGAAACAATAAAAGGTTTGAAAGAACAAGGAAAAAAAGTAATTATGTGCGGTGATGGAATAAACGACAGTCCAGCATTAGCAAGCAGTGATATTGGTATTAGTGTGAACAGTGGAACAGATATAGCAATGGATTCATCAGATGTTATATTAATGAAAAATGACTTAAGCAAAATTTTGGACTTAGTGAATATAAGCAAAAAAACAATTAGAAACATAAGACAAAACTTATTTTGGGCGTTTTTCTATAATAGTTTAATGATACCAATTGCAATTGGTGTACTAAAATCGCTAGGAATATCAATAAACCCTATGATAGCAGGCTTAGCAATGGTAATAAGCAGTTTAACAGTTATTTTGAATAGTTTAAGGTTAAGGAGGATATAATGCTAAAATTAAAGAATATTACAAAAGATTATATAACAGTAAGTTCAAAGGTTCAAGCTTTAAAAGGAGTAAGTATAGAATTTAGAAAAAATGAATTTGTATCTATTCTAGGACAAAGCGGATGTGGAAAAACCACATTATTAAACATAATAGGAGGACTTGACAGATATACATCAGGAGATTTGATTATTAATGGTAAGTCGACAACGCAATTTAAAGATAGAGATTGGGATGCGTATAGAAATTATTCTATAGGATTTGTTTTTCAAAACTATAATTTAATTTCTCATCAAAGTGTGTTGTCAAATGTTGAATTAGCTTTAACAATATCTGGAGTATCAAGAAAAGAAAGAAGAAAAAGAGCAATAAAAGCTTTAGAAGATGTTGGCTTAAAGGAACAAATTTATAAAAAACCAAACCAATTATCAGGAGGACAAATGCAAAGAGTTGCGATTGCAAGAGCACTAGTAAATAATCCTGATATTATTTTAGCTGATGAACCAACAGGTGCATTAGACACAAAAACAAGTGTACAGATAATGGAGATTTTAAAAGAGATTTCTAAAGATAAATTGATTATAATGGTAACACATAATCCAGAATTAGCCGAAAAATATTCAAGTAGAATAATAAAAATTCTAGATGGCGTTATTACAGATGATTCTAATCCATATAACCACGAGGAAGAACCAGAAGAAAAAAGTAAGAAAAGAAAAACATCAATGAAATTCTTTACAGCTCTTCGACTAAGTTTAAATAATTTAATGACTAAAAAGGGAAGAACAATACTTACATCATTTGCAGGAAGTATTGGAATTATAGGTATAGCTTTAATTTTAGCTATTTCAACAGGTGTGCAAAATTATATAACTAAGGTTGAGGAAGATACACTTTCATCTTATCCAATAACAATAGAAGAATCTACAATAGATATGTCAAGCATGATTGAAGCAATGATGGGAGAAAGTGATAGAGATACATCTAATTATGAAGAAGGAAAAATATATTCAGCAGATATAATGAATCAAATGGTGGAAACACTTTCAAATAAAAAACAAAATAATAATTTAACAGAATTAAAAAAATATTTAGATGAAGGAAATAACGAAATAACAAATAACAGCAATAGTATTCAATATATGTATAATTTAAATATAAACTTATATAAAGAAAATACTGAAAATGGAGTAGTTAGAGTTAACCCAAGCACAACAATGAATGCAGTGGGAATGGGAGATTTTTTTGAGGCTAGAAGTGAATCTGATATGGCATCTATGATGAGCGGTGGGCCTCAAATGACAAATGACATAAATGTTTGGAAAGAATTGTTAGATAATGAAGAATTAATGAAATCTCAATATGAATTAGTAAAAGGCTCTTGGCCAAAAAAATATAACGAAGTTGTTTTAATGGTAAACGAGAATAATGAAATAAGTGATTATACACTATATTCTTTAGGGTTAAAAGACCAAAAAGAATTAAAAGAAAAATGGGATAAAGCTGGGAAAGGTGAGAAAATTGAAGAAACACAACATTCTTCTTATACTTATGATGATTTCTTAAACCTATCTTTTAAATTAATACTAAGTTCAGACTATTATTCAAAAGAGAATGGATTATGGATTGATAAAAGTGATGATGAAAATTATATGAAAGAAAAAATAAAACAAGCAGAATCAATTAGAATAGTAGGAATAGCAAAACAAAATAAAGAAGGATTGGGAGAATCTACAGATGGATTTATCGGTTATACAAAGGAGCTAAAAGAATATGTAATAGATAAATCAAACAATTCAGATATAGTAAAAGAACAAAATGCAGATAAAGAAACAAATGTGTTTTCTGGGTTAAAATTTCCGACTGATGAGGAAAAAGAAGATGCAAATGTTCAGAATTTAACTCCTGAACAAAGAATGGCAATGGCTACACTAAGCAGTGAAGAAATTTCTAAAATGATGGAAACATACACACAAAACAAAGATGCAACATATGACAAAAACTTACAAAAGTTAGGAGCAATAGAATTAAGTAAACCATCAGCAATTAATATATATCCTAAAAATTTTGAAGCAAAGGATAATATATCAAAAGCAATTGAAGACTATAATCAAAAACAAAGAGATAATGGAAAAGAAGAAAATGTTATAAATTATACAGATATGGTAGGAATTATGATGAAATCGGTAAGCCAAATAGTTAATATAATAAGTTATGTGCTAATTGCATTTGTAGCTATTTCGCTAATAGTATCATCAATAATGATAGGAATAATAACGTATATTTCAGTATTAGAAAGAACAAAAGAAATAGGAATACTAAGGGCAATAGGAGCATCAAAGAAAGATATATCAAGAGTATTCAATGCAGAAACATTTATCGTAGGTTTAATTGCAGGATTACTTGGAATAGGAATAACAATATTACTTACAATACCAATAAATAACATCATATATAAATTGTCAGATGTATCGGTAAATGCAATGGTACCGCCAGTTGCTGGTGTTATACTAGTAATAATTAGTATGCTACTTACAATGATTGCAGGATTAATTCCAGCTAAAATGGCAAGTAAAAAAGACCCAGTAGAAGCTTTAAGAATAGAATGATGCTTATGTGGTCTTTAGTTTACAAACACTAATGTGTTTGAAATTACTAGAAAAAGAGATACTTATGACTTAACTAAAAAAAAGTTATAATTCAACCACTGGTTGATATAAAAAATACCCCACTCAACCAATGGTATGTAGACTTTTAAATAATAATTATTTACACTTAAACTGAAGGAGGTAAAGAGATATGGATCAGATTAAAATTGGAAAATTTATAGCCGAATGTAGAAAAAAGAATAATTTAACTCAAATGCAATTAGCAGAAAAATTAAATATAACTGATAGAGCTATATCTAAATGGGAAAACGGAAAATCAATGCCTGATTCATCAATTATGCTAGATTTATGTAATGAACTTAAAATTAGTGTAAATGAATTATTAAGTGGGGAGGTAATTAAAATGGAGGATTATAGAAAACAAGCTGAAGAAAATTTATTAAAAATGGAGAAAGAGAAAGAAGAAAAAGATAAGCAATTATTAAATTTAGAAGTTGTTATAGGTTATTTTTCTTCAATTACATTTTTGATTTTAATATTTGTAGCATCTTTTGTAGAAATGCCAACATGGCTTAGACTTATTTTGATAATATTTGGCTCTATAGTATTTGCGGTTGGAGTTAGTAAAGGAATAAAAATCGAACAAACAGCAGGATATTATGAATGTGCGAAATGCCATTATAAATATGTACCAGAATATTTTAGTGTTTTTTGGGCTATGCATATGGGAAGAACAAGATATATGAAATGTCCAAAATGTAATGAAAAAAGTTGGCAGAAGAAGGTAATAAGTAAATAAATTACAATTAGTGAGTAAGTTTAATCTTACTCATTTTTTAGTTTTCATAGTAGTAACTTTTTCAAAAACAAAAATCACAAACAAGTGTTTACAAATAGGCAATGTTATGATATAATACAAATAGATGTTTTTGTAAAGGTGGTGCAAAAGTGAATAAGGTTTATGATAGAATTTATGTTGCTATTGATTTAAAAAGTTTTTATGCATCTGTAGAATGCAAAGAAAGAGGATTAGATCCTATAACTACAAATTTAGTAGTTGCAGATAGTAGCAGAACAGAGAAGACGGTTTGCTTAGCTGTTAGTCCATCATTAAAACAATATGGAATACCAGGAAGAGCAAGATTATATCAAGTAGTACAAAAAGTTAATGAAATCAATGAGAAAAGAAAGTTTAAAGCTCCAGGGCATAAATTTACATGTTCATCTTATGATGATACAGCTCTAAAAAAGAATAGTGATTTAAAACTAACTTATATAATTGCACCACCACGAATGAAATATTATATGGATTATAGTAAAAAAATATATAGTATTTATCTAAAATGGTTTTCAGCGGAAGATATATATGTTTATTCCATTGATGAAGTATTTATAGATGTAACAAATTATTTGCAAACATATAAAGTTACACCTAGAGAATTGGTTACAAAAGTTATAAAAAATGTATACAATGAAACAGGAATTACAGCTACAGCAGGAATTGGAACAAATCTATATTTATGCAAGATAGCAATGGATATTGTAGCAAAACATATTGAGCCAGACAAAAATGGAGTAAGAATAGCAGGATTAGATGAAATGACATATAGAAAGTATTTATGGAGTCATAAACCTATTACAGACTTTTGGAGAGTAGGACAGGGCATAGCAAAAAAATTAGAAAAACATGGAATGCTTACAATGGGAGATGTAGCTCGAGCTTCTGTAAAGAATGAGGAGTTACTATATAAATTATTTGGTATAAATGCGGAATTATTAATAGATCATGCATGGGGATATGAACCTTGTACAATTGAGAGTGTTAAATCATATAAACCTATAATGAATAGTATAAGTTCTGGGCAAGTGTTACATTGTCCTTATAATTATGAAGATACCAAAACAATAGTAAAAGAAATGGCAGAGCAACTTTCGTTAGATTTGGTAAAGAAAGATTTAATTACAAGTAAATTAGTATTAACTATAGGATATGATGTTAATAATCTTACAAATTCTGAAATTAGTGAATTTTATTTTGGAGAAATAACTTTAGACCGTTATGGAAGAAAAGTTCCGAAACACGCACATGGAACAATAAATATGGATCATAAAACATCATCTACGAAACTTATAACAGATGCAGTTGTTGAACTATACGAAAAAATAATAAATAAAAATTTACTTGTTAGAAGAATAAATCTTACAGCAGAAAATGTGGTAAATGAAGAAGATTATAAAAATATTAAGAGTTATGAACAAATGGACTTATTTGTTAATTATGCAGAATTAAATAAACAAAGAAGAAAGGAACAAATGGAAAAAGAACTACAAAAGACTTTATTAAATATAAAATCAAGATATGGTAAAAATGCAATATTAAAAGGATTAAATTTTATTGAAGGAGCTACCACAATTGAGAGAAATCAACAAATTGGAGGACATAAAAGTTAGGAAGTGAGTATTTATGAAATATGATAGAAAATATGATGATATTATAAATTTAAAACATCATACATCAGAAAAGCATCCACCAATGTCTTTATATGCAAGATCTGCTCAATTTGCACCATTTGCAGCGTTAACAGGATATGAAGATGTAATAAAGGAAACAGCAAGGGAAACAAGCGAGCGAATAGATATTGATGATGGACTTAGAAGTATATTAGACAGTAAACTACATATTATTTTAGAATATGCAAAGTCAAAACCCGAAGTAAGTTTTACATATTTTATTCAAGACTTAAAAAAAGAAGGCGGAATCTACACAACAGTTACAGGTATTGTAAAGAAAATAGATATGATAAAACAATATATTTACCTAGCAGACAATACAGAAATTCCTATAAGTGAAATAATTGATATATCAGGTGAAATATTTCATACAATGATATGATAATTGGATGTGAAAATTATGATGATAGTTATAATAAAAATACAAAAAATATTTGTAAAAAGACTACACAAATTTTAAAAAATATGTTAGAATAGATATTGAAATTTCAATAATTAGAGGTTCAAAAAGATTAAGAATAAATGGAAATTTATAAAGGAGGAGATTTAAATGTCAGGACATTCAAAATGGCATAATATACAAGCAAAAAAAGGAAAAGCAGATGCAGCAAGAGGAAAAATATTTACAAAACTAGGAAGGGAATTATTAATAGCTGTAAAAGAAGGTGGCCCAGACCCAGCTGGAAATTCAAAATTAAAAAATGTAATAGCAAAATGCAAAGCAGCAAATATGCCAAATGATACAATAAACAATGCAATAAAAAAAGCTGGTGCAAGTAACGAAAACTACGAAGAAATAACTTATGAAGGGTATGGACCAAATGGAGTTGCAGTTATTGTAGAAGCGGCAACAGACAATAAAAACAGGACAGCAGCAGATGTTAGACATGTTTTTGATAAGGCAGGTGGAAACCTAGGAACTACGGGTTGTGTATCATATATGTTTAACAAAAAAGGAATTATAATAATTGAAAAGGCTTCTACTGAAATGGAGGAAGACGAATTAATGATGTTAGTATTAGAGGCAGGAGCAGAAGATTTTAAATCATCTGAAGAAATATATGAGATAACAACAGAGCCTGAAGACTTTTCATCAGTACGTGAAAAATTAGAAGAAGCAGGATTAACATTCTTAGAAGCAGATGTACAAATGGTTCCAACAACAACAGTTAGCTTAGACGAAAAAGCACAAGAAAAGATGGAACGCTTAATTGAAAGATTAGAAGAATTAGATGATGTATCAAATATTTACCATAACTGGGACGAATAAAAGGAGATATTAATATGAATCAAAGGAAAAATAAAGTTTTATTAATATTAATTATAATTTTGCTAGTTATATTACTTATTGGAGGAACATTATATGCATATTTAGTAACAGATTTATTTAAAAGCAACAAGGATTTATTTTTTAAATATGCATCTAATATACTAGATACTAAAAGTGGTATTATTGATAATAGTGTAATGCAGTATTTTGAAAAGAAAAAGGGAACTCCATATGAAAATGATGGAACATTTACAATGGATATTAATTCAGACAACATAAACAGTGAAAGAGTAAAAGACTTTAACATTAGTTTTTCTGGACACGTAGATGAGGCAAACTCAAAAAATATGCAAGATATTAGTTTGAATTATTCAGACTCTGTTAATTTTCCGTTTAGTTATAAAATGGTAGCTAATAAAATTGGATTGCAAACTAAGTATGTAGGTAATAAATATTTAGCAATAGACACAGAAAAATCAGAAAACTTATCTGGTAGCTCAGATATTTCTAATGCGAAAAATACATTATCAGAAATTGAAAAAGTTCAGAAAATATCAAATATAGAACTGTCAGAGGAAGAAAAAAATAATATAAAAACAACATATATAGATTTCATAAACAATGAATTAGGTAATGATAAATTTTCTAAAGTAAATGAAAATGGCACAAATGGATATAAATTAATATTATCAGGAGAAGAGCTAAAGAATATAATAACAAAAATTCTCGAGAAGTTAAAAGATGACCAAACTACCCTAGATAAACTAAACGAATATTTGAAAACGCAAAAAAATTCTGCAAAAATAACAACAAGTGATATAGATGACCTAATAGAAAAACTGGAAAATGATATAGATTTGAATGATGAAAAATTTGAAATTACAGTTTATGCTAAACAAAGAAAAGTAATTAAGCTATTAATTGCTACAAATGAATATAAGGTATATATTGAAAAATCAGTTAATCAAGGAGAAATAAAATATCAAATAGCATTAGAAGCAACTCAAGATAATGAAACTGCAAAAATATATTTTAATTGTGGATTTTCTGGATTAGCAAGCGAACAAACAGTGAATGAAAAATATGAGTTAGGACTTGAAACTGCTGAAGGACAGTATAAATATCAATTTAATAATAATATAAATTTTGTAGAAAACATTAATGTAGAAGAATTTTCAGACGAAAATGCACTTATGTTATCCAACTATAACCCGGAAGTAGTGTCTAATTTTATTAGCAAAGTAATGGAAAGAATTAAAAATACAAATAAAGAACAAATGGAACAACTGGGTTTGCAAGAAAATGAAAATCCATTAATTACAGGAATAATGGCGCCAATCTTATCTTTACAAACACAGGCAGGTTCATTAAACAGTATGAATGAAGCAACTAATCAAATGAATGAATTAGAAATAGGCACATTCAACCAAAAATTTGAAGTTTATGAAAGTACAAAACAGTCACCACAAACAATAACAGGACTGTTATCAACAATTCAACTAAACAATGAATCCGCAGAGAATGATAGGAAAATAAAAGAAATAAACTTTAATGGCGAAGAATATGATTCAAGTGAACAAAATATAGCATTTATAAAAGAGGACCTAAAAAACGACAAAGAATATAGGGTAGTATTTGAAAAAGACCAAGACACAGGTGCTATATATAGAGTAGTTATTAGTGAAAGGTAAAAATTAGTTATAAATAGAAAAAAATAAGCATATATTAATATATGCTTATTTTTTGATTGCGTAGTAAACAAAGTTAGAACAAAATAGAAGTTTTCGAAAATTTTGATTTATTATAAAAGTGTCCTGAAATGAACAAAGATGTCAATTGGTGCTGGTACAAAAGGATACGTTTTTTATGGGAGGAAAAATGAAAAGATTAGATGATATTTTAAAATATTTTCCAACTAACATATACAATTTATTAAATGACACAATAAGACAAAACGAAAAAATACAAGAAGACTTGCAAGAAATTAGAATTCGTACAAATAAACCAATTATATTAAAACTAGCACAAGCAGATATATTAATTGAATACCAAGTAACACAACAAGAAACATTACAAACATTAGAGAGGTTATGTAATAATTCAATTTATAGTTATAAAAATCAAATATGTGAAGGTTTTTTGACAGTAAAAGGAGGGCATAGAGTTGGAATAACAGGAACAGCAGTTACAGAAAATGAGAATGTAGTTAATTTAAAATATATTACAAGTTTAAATTTTAGAATTGCTAAGGAAATAATAAATTGTAGTGATAAAATTTTAAGTCAAATAATAGATACAGAAAATAATAACATTTATAATACATTAATTGTATCTCCGCCAGGAAAAGGAAAAACAACAATACTAAGAGATAGCATAAGAAAAATAAGCAATGGTATACCAAGTATTAATTTTAAGGGGAAGACATGTGGAGTAGTAGATGAAAGAGGTGAGATTGCAGCAATGTACCAGGGAGTTCCTCAAAATGATATTGGAATAAGAACGGACATAATTGAAAATATATCTAAATCAAAAGGAATGAAAATGTTAATTCGTTCAATGGCACCAGAAGTTATTGCCTGTGACGAAATAGGTTCTAAAGAAGATATAGATGCTATACGGTGAGGCGATTAAGTCAGGAGTGAAAGGAATTTTTACAATGCATGGAAAAACATTAGAAGATATAAAGCAAAACAAATATATAAATGAGCTAATAGAAACGAAGCAAATTGAAAAAATAATTTTTTTATAAATATTTTGGTTCTAAAAAAATATAACAAGCATATAATACTAAAAATATAGAAAGGACAAGTATTTAAATGCAAATAATTAAATATTTTATGTTATTTATAATATTAATAGGTTCAAGTATGATAGGAAAATTTTTATCTAAAAAGTATGTATATAGATTAGAAGAATTAGAAGAAATGCAAAGTGCATTAAACATATTTAAAACGAAAATAAAATTCACATATGAACCAATTCCAGAAATATTTGAAGAAATTTCCCAAAATACTAATAAAAATATATCTAAAATATTTAAAACAGCAAGAGAAAAAATGAAGGAAGAGCCTGCAAGTTTAGCGTGGAAGGAAGCAACTGAAACAACAGTTTCTAACTTAAAAAAAAATGATATTAATGCTATAAAAAAATTATCTAAGTTATTGGGACAAACTGATGTAGAAGGACAAATAAGTCAAATAGAGATAACAGAAAAACTATTAGAAAATCAAATATCAGAAGCACAGGGAGAAAAACAAAAAAATGAAAAAATGTATATAAAACTAGGGACTGTTTTTGGGCTAGCTATTGCCATTATTTTAGCTTAGAAAAAAAGTATTTTAGAGAGGAGATATATACAAAATGAACATAGATTTGTTATTTAAAATAGCAGCAATTGGAATATTAGTAGCAGTTTTATATCAAGTTTTAGTAAGAGCAGGAAGAGAAGATCAGGCTATGATGACAACTTTAGCAGGTTTGATAATTGTTTTAACAATGGTAATAAAAGAAATTAGCGGACTTTTCGATACAGTAAGGACTATATTCAATTTATAATGAAAAGTGACTTATAATAAAATATATGACATATAAAGACCTGTTACAAAGTAGCATATGGAGGAAAAAATGATGGAAGTTATTAAAATAATTGGAATTGCGCTAATTGCACTTATAATTATTGTACTTTTAAAGCAATATAGACCAGAATTTGCAATATATATAAGTCTGTTAACAGGGGTATTAATTCTATTTTTAGTAATGGACAAGCTGACAGGAATAATAAATTTACTACAATCGTTGGCGAATAAAGTATCCTTAAATAGTGCATTTTTAATGTTGTTAATAAAAATAACAGGAATCGCCTTTTTATCTGAATTTGCTGTTAGTATATGTAAAGATTCAGGTGAAGCAGCAATTGCTAGTAAAATAGAAATAGGAACAAAAATAATAATTATATCTATGTCAATACCAATTATATCAAGTCTTTTAGAATTAATATTAAAAATATTGCCATAGGAAAAGGAATGTAAATACAAATGAAAGGTAAAATTTCTTTATTAATTATACTAATAATATTACTAATAATTAGTCCTAAAAATTGGAGCTATGCAGAGGATGAAACAATAAAGATACAACAGGAGGAATTCAATATAAGTAGCTTTATAAAAAATTCAAAACAGTATGAAGGAGAATTTTTTGAAGATATTGATATTAACGAGATACTGCAAAATGCAATAAAAGGACAAGTTGATAATTCCACACTTTTAAAAAAAATATTGAACCTATTAGGAAAAGAAGTAACAACAAATATTAAAGCAATTGTCAGCATATTAGTAATTATAATAATACATAGCATTTTAAAATCTATTAGTGATAGCTTAGATAATGACAGTATATCAATTCTTGTTTATTATGTTCAATATATATTAATTGTAACAATTATAATGAATAATTTTACTGACATTATAAAAATTACTCAAGATACAACAAGTAATTTAATTGGATTTATGAATATGCTAGTACCTCTTTTAATTACACTTATGTTATATACAGGGAGTATAACAACAAGTAGCATTGTTCAGCCTATTATTTTGTTTATAATTAATTTTATTGCTAATGTAATACAAGGCATAATTATACCTTTGGTTTTAATATTCACATGCCTAGTAATTATTTCAAAAATATCAGACAAGGTTCAAATTGATAATTTATCTAAATTATTTAAATCTGGAATTATATGGATTTTGGGAATTACAATGACTGTTTTTGTTGGAGTAATTTCATTAGAAGGTACATTATCTAGCAGTATAGATGGAATTTCAGCTAAAACTACAAAAGCAATTGTTAGTTCGGCAGTACCTGTTGTAGGTAAAATTTTGGGCGATGCAGCAGACACAGTGTTGGGTTGTGGATTAGTTTTAAAAAACTCAATTGGTCTAGTTGGTGTAATAATTATTATTGGGATTTGTATAATACCAATTTTGAAGCTTTCAGTTCTTACAATATCTTATAAGTTACTTTCCACTGTTGTACAACCAATTGCAGACAAAAATATTGTTGGACTTTTAAACCAAATAGGAGATATTTTTAAAGTACTTTTAGCAATATTATGTTCAGTTGCTTTTATGCTAATTATTGGACTAACATTAGTTTTAAAGATGTCAAATGCTGGCATGATGTATAGATAGAGGATATAAAATGATAGATGTTTTAAATTTATGGGTAAAAAACGTTAGTGTAGTAATTGTAATTGTATCAATTATAGAAATGCTTTTGCCAAATAATCAAACAAAAAAATATATAAGAATGATATTAGGTATTTTTGTAATATTTAATATAGTTTCTCCATTAATTCAAAACAAGGAAAAACTAAATTTTAATGAAATAGAGTTAGACAAATATGAAACAACTCAGACGTCAACTGTTGACCAAACAAGTATGGATGAACGAATTAAGGAATTATCTGAAAAAGAAATAGAGAAAGATATAGGAAAAAAGTTAGAAGAGAGAGGATATATAGTTACAAAATGCAAAGTAGGAATTAGTGATGGTAAAGAAAAAAAAATAATAAATATAAGATTGATTTTTGAAAAATTAAATCAAGAAGAAAACACGGATATACACGATGAAAGTAAACAAAATAAAGTAGTAACTGAAATTCAAAATATAAGAAAAGTAGATACAAAAATACATGAAAGCTACAAAGAAGAAAAGACAACAAAAGCAACAATGGAAGATATAAAAAAAATAAAAGAATTTTTAATGGAAGAATACGAGGTGAAGGAAAAATGTTTGGAAATAAATTAAAAATCTTTGGATGGAAAGAGAATGATGATATAGAGGGAAATGACAAAAAGAAAATTGAAAGTTTAGTATTCTTTGTTGTTTTATTAATTATTACTGTTGTAATCATAAATGTTATTTGGAACGGAAACAAACAAAAAACAACAAAAGAAGAAATAAATGATAAATCAAAAAAACTTGCCTCAGATACAACATTAAATACAAACCTAGAACGGAAACGTACGGAAATAGCTTAGAGGAAAAACTTGAAAATATATTATCCAAAATACAAGGTGTAGGAGATGTAAATGTATGTATAAATTATAGTGAATCTAGCGAAATTGTAGCAATGTATAATGAAAATTCTAAGGTTAGTAGTACAGAAGAAACAGACACTTCGGGTGGAATAAGAAAAATAGAGCAAACTGATTCACAAAAAGATATTATATATAAGGAAGAAAATGGAGAAAAAACACCAATTACTAAAAAAATAATAGAGCCTAAAATAGAAGGTGCAATTATAACTGCAAAAGGAGCAAACAATTTAAATACAAAAGCAAACATAATTCAGGCTGTAGAAGCTGTTACTGGATTAGCTACTCACAAAATACAAGTTTTCGAAATGCAATGAAAAAGGAGAGAATAAATTTATGAGAAAAATATTAAAGAAAAATCAAGTTATTATTTATGTTATAGCAGTTATGCTTATGGCAGCAGGATATTTAAATTATAATGTTAATGATAATAACAAAATACTTCAAACAAGTATGCAGATGGAATCAAAGGATGATACACAACTAGCAGATATAGGAGACGCAACATTGGTTAATAGTAATGACATTATAGGTGGTGATACCACAGAAACAAATAATGCAAATATAACTGATGACGTAGAAACAACGGAAAATCATGAAAAAACTGCTAATGATAATAAAATTGAAGAAACTTCTAGTAATACAAATACTAATGAAAGTGATTATTTTATAAAGTCAAAATTAGAAAGAGATAACATGTATTCTCAAATGATAGAAACATATGAAAAAATATTAAATAGTACTAATTCATTAGAAACTCAAAAACAATCTGCAACAGAAGAGATTACTAAAATAAACAATACCAAAAACAGTATTATGGTATGTGAAAATTTGTTAAAGACAAAGGGCTTTGCAAATAGTGTTGTTTTCGTTAATGGAGATAGTGTAAGTGTAATTGTTGAGACAAATGATTTGCAACAAGAACAGGTTGCACAAATACAAAATATTGTTGTAAGGGAATTAAAAGCACAAATAGAAAATATACATATTGCCAATAAGTAGAAAAATAAAAATATCGCATTAAGGATAGAACCTTGTGTGATATTTTTATGTACAAAAAATAAATAAAATTACTTGCAAAATCTTGCCAATGAATAAATTTAAATATATAATATAGAAAAAGAATAGTAAAAAAGTAAAGGAGATGAGATTTTTTGAAAAAGAACACAACATTTTGGATTATAATTGTAATGGTCCTATTAGTTTTAGTACCAACAATAATTTTAATTGTTTTTGAAGAACTATCAGATATAATAAATGATAGTGATATTTTAAAACCATTAAGTAGCACAGAATTTAGAATAATAGCAAGCCAAGAAAATGAAGAAGTAATAGAAAACAAAATAATACCATATGCAGAGAAAATGGGGTATGATATTGATGTAGAATATGCTGGAACACTAGATATTATCCAAGAGTTAAACAGTGGAGAACAATATGATGCAGTATGGCTTTCAAATTCTATATGGGGTTATATGTTAGATGATTCAGTAAGTTTAACAAATTCAAAATTTACAAATATAAGCCCAATAATATTTGGTATTAAAAAATCTAAAGCACAAGAGTTAGGATTTATAGGAAAAAAGATTTATACACAAGATATAGTTAATAGTATTTCACAGGGGAAATTAAAATTTAGTATGTCAAACCCAACAAGTACAAACAGTGGGGCATCAGCGTATTTAGGAATGTTGTCTACTCTTGCAGGAAATCCAGAGGTATTAACAAAGGAAAAATTAGATGATACTAAATTAAAAGAAAACTTAAAAACATTTTTCTCAGGGTTAGAGAGGTCATCTGGAAGTGAAGATTTTTTAGAGGAATTATTTTTAAAAGGTGATTATGAATCAGTATTTACGTATGAATCTTCAATAATAAATATAAATAAAAAATTAGAAAAAGAAGGAAAAGAAACATTATATGCAATATATCCAGTTGATGGAGTTTCAATTTCAGATAGTCCATTTGCATATATTAATAATAAAGATGAAGATAAAAAACAAATTTTTGAAGATATACAATCGTATATTTTAAGTGATGAGGGACAACAAACATTACTGCAGAATGGAAAAAGAACCTGGTATGGCGGAACAAATACAAATGTAGATAAAACAGTTTTTAACCCAGATTGGGGAATAGATACAAAAAGTTATATAACTCCAATTAAATATCCTAATACCGAAGTAATAAAACTTGCACTAAGTATGTATCAAACAGAACTTAGGAAACCTGTACATATAGCGTTTTGCTTAGATTATTCTTCAAGTATGGAAGGAAGAGGAATTATAGATTTAAAAAGTGCAATGCAATATGTATTAACAGCTGAATCTTCTAAAGATTTTATACAATTCTCAGAAAAGGATAAAATAGATATAATTCCATTTACGGGTGAAGTTAAAGATGTATGGTCTACAGTAAATGGAACAAAAACAAATGAGATTTTAGATAAGATAAATAATTATAGACCTTATGGAAGAACCGCACTTTACCCAGCAGCGAGCAGAGCATTAGAATTATTAAAAGATGAAGATAAAAATATTTATAATGTTTCAGTTGTACTAATGACAGACGGATATGGAAATGTTGGAACATATACTGATTTACAAACAAAATATAAATTGTTAAATAAAGAAATACCAATATATTCAATATTGTTTGGAAGTGCAGATGAAGACCAATTACAGCAAATTGCACGCTTAACAAATGGAAAAATATTCGATGGTAAAGAAGATTTAGTTAAAGCGTTTAAAGAAGTTAGAGGATATAACTAGTAAAAATAATTGAAAAAACAATTATTTCCAAACTGATAGGAGGTAAAGATAAAAATATATGAAAAATTCATCAATAGTATCCGCTATTTTGCGGAGGAGCATTTTTTGCAATACCATATTTAGGATTATCAGTCCGGAATACTTCCTTCTTTAGCAATTGGAACATGTGCATTTGGTGCAGGAGAATTGGTATTTCATACTAGAGAAGCCATGAAAACAACACAACAAAAAGATATGAAAGAAGTGTTAAGAGAGGCTAAAAATAAAAATAATGAAATTTATGGAATGGCATCGAAAGTTGATAGTGTATCTATGAAAAAAGACATAAAGGAAATAAACCAAACTGTAACAAAAATTTTAGAGACAATTGAAAAGAAACCAGAGAAATATAAAAAGATGGGAAATTTCTTTGATTATTATTTACCTGTAACATTAAATATTTTAAAAAGATATGATGACATAGAAAATCAAAATTTAGTATCAGAAGAAGGAAAAAAATTCATGAGACAAACTGAAAGCATGATAAAAAAAATAAATAACGCTTTCAAAAATCAGCTTTCAAATTTATATCAGTCAGATATTGTAGATACAGATGCAGAAATGAAAGTTTTTGAGTCAATGTTATTGGCTGATGGTTATGATAGTTCAAGTGAATTTGAAAAATAATTTGATAATACGAATTCTTTTTAAATTTAAAAATATATAAATAAAGTTAGGGGGAATAGAAAATTGAAAAATAAAAAGCAAATAATAGGAATAGCTGTATTTGTTGTTTTAATTCTAATAATTATAGGAATTAAGATATTTAATAATGTAAAGGAAGAAAAGCAGCTTGCTGATTCAAGCCTAACAACAGTATATGTTGCAACAGGTGGAGGAAAAGAGGATTTTATAGCAGATGAAGACGTTGTAAGAATAATGAAAGAAAAATACAAGTTAGATGTTGTTTATGACAATTGGAGCAACGGGAAGTTAGTTAAAAAATTATTAGTAAGAGAAGATGGACAAACAAAATATGATGCAATGTTTAGTTCAGACCAGAGATTTTATGATTACTATAAATTAGCACCAAATAAAGCAGAAGGAGAAGCTGACAGATATCCTGTATTACAGGGAGGGCTAACTTTAAACACACCGATTGTAATATATAGCTGGGATACAGTAGTGGATAGCTTAGAAAAAGAAGGAATAGTTAACAAAAAAGATAATGTTTATTATATTTCTGATATGGACAAGATGTTGAACTACATTTTATCAGGTAAAAAGTGGTCAGATATAGGGTTAACAGATTTATATGGAAACATCAACATAGCATCAACAGACCCAGTAACATCATCACCAGGGGCAACATATTACGGATTACTATTATCAATAATGTGTAAAAGCCAAGTTAATGATGAATCAGCTACTGCAAATTTACCAAAACTAAAAGAATTTTATACAAAATCAGGATATATGAACAATACACCAGCTGATTTGTTTGAAAGATACCTAAAAACAGGTGCAGGCGGAGAACCAATGATAGTAGACTACGAAAAATCAATAATAAACTTTGCAAATTCAAACCCAAACGGATTTGCACAAGTAAAAGATAAAATAAGAGTACTATATCCAACTCCAACAATCTGGAACTCACACTGTATAGCATCATTCACAGAAGAAGGAAATGAATTTTATAAAGCATTTGATGACCCAGAAATACAAAAAATCGCTTGGGAAAGATACGGGTTTAGAACAGGAATTACAGGTGGAAAATATGATGTATCAAAATTTGGAATAGGTGTACCACAAACTATAACAAGTACAGTTACTAGTTTGAAGATGGATATGTATAATAAGTTGATTGAATTTTTAAAATAGACGAAAAAATAATCACCATTTGACGTTGTTAAACTGCTATAAAAATTTAATCAACGTACACTAGTACGCCTCATAAATTTTTATCTTGTTTGGCTAGTCAAATAGCAATTCTTTTTCCGCCTAGAAAAATTAGAAAAAGAGAGGAGAAAAAAATTATGGAAGGTTTAGAATTAAAAGTAGAAAAAGAGGTTAAAGAAGAAGAGGTTAAAGATTTAGTTAACTCAGCAGAAAAAGTTACAGACGAGAAAATAGAAAATTCACTAAATTATGATTTATTAACTGCTGAAGAAAAAGCAGCAATTGATGATTTTAATACAAAGATTGATGTTACAGATGCAACTCAAGTTTTACAATATGGAGCTAAAGCACAAGCCAAAATATCTGAGTTTTCAGATAGTGTTTTAGAAGGTGTTAAAACTAGAAGTACAGGGGAAGTTGGAGATTTGTTAGCTAATTTAGTTGGAGAAATTAAGTCATTTGATGCTGATGTTACATCAGATAATAAGACTGGTTTAGCAAAATTATTTCACAGTGCAAAAAAACAATTGGATACTCTAACTGCAAAATATAGTAAAATTGAAACAAATATTGATGGAATAGAAAAGAGATTAGAAAACCACAGATTGCAAATGTTAAAAGATATTGCAATATTTGATACTATGTATGAAAAGAATTTAGAATATTTTAAAGAAATTTCACTTTATATTATTGCAGGTGAAAAAAAATTAGAAGAATTAAGAAATGTTGAACTTCCAAAATTAAGAGAACAAGCACAAAAGTCTGGTGAACAGATAGATGCTCAAAAAGTACAAGATTTAGAAAATACAATAAATAGATTTGAAAAGAAAATATATGATTTAAAAACAACAAGAATTATATCAATTCAAATGGCTCCACAAATTCGTTTATTACAAAATAATGAAGCTGAATTGGTTGAAAAAATACAAGGTTCAATAACAAATACAATTCCATTATGGAAAAATCAAATTGTTTTAGCTTTAGGAATAAATAACGCAAAACAAGCTCTTGGAGCTCAAAAGGCTGTTACAGATTTAACAAATGATATGTTAAAGAAAAACAGCGAAATATTAAAACAAGGTTCTATTCAAATTGCAGAAGAATCTGAAAGAGCCATTGTTGATGTCGAAACGTTACAAAAAACTAATAAAGATATAATTGAAACATTAGATAAAGTAATAGAAATTCACGAGAATGGTAGAGCTAAGAGAAAAGAAGCTGAACAAGAATTACAAAACATTGAAAAAGAGCTTAAAGAAAAAATGATTGAAATTAAAATGCCAAAGTAGGAAGGAAACTTTTAAATGAAAAAAGAAGACATTTTAAAAAATGTATATGAAGATTTTTTCGGAATAAATAAAATAGAAAAAGAAAATAAAAAATTATACGAAGACATTAAAAATTTAAAAGGTATAAATGATGAAAATCAAGAAGAAAATGAGGTTCCATATATTAATATGGAACCTCAAGAGGAAAACCAGAAAATAGAGCTTACTAAAGAAGAGAAAGACAAACTGATGGAAGCATCTTTTAAAAAAATTGATGAGCTTCATATAACAGAAGAATCAAAAAATACTTTGAAAAAAATTATTGAATATATAAGAAAATATAATGAAAAAATAGAAAAGCAATTTATATCATTTAATATGTGCATATATAGCAATAATGAAGAAACATCAAACGATATTTTAGACATTTTAAACCAAAACATAAATTATTTTGGATATATGCCACAAGGCGGAGCTGGAGTAGTTTCATTTTATGATATAGAAAATACCGACAAAATAGAAGAAATATATGCTTCTAAACATAATGTTATAGCACTTTGTGACTTAAAAGCATTTGATGTAAAAGAGCAAAACGAAAAAGAAAAAATACTATTTAGATTAAATGCAAAATTGCAGGAAAAAGAAAATGTGACTTTAACTGTATTTGTTGCAAAAAATAAAGCAGAGCTAAATGAAATATTTTCACTTTCTGATAAACTAAAAAATGAATTTTCTGGTTTTGAAATAATTGGAGAAGAACCTGATGTTCAAGAAGTTTACCAAGAAATACTTGAAAAATTAAAGCAAAATATGGAAGTCTCAGAAGAAATGCAAGTAGCCTTATTAGACTATATTGCAGTAACATATCAAAATAGTAACTTGCCATTTACAGATTACAAAAAGCAACTTATAGAATATATAACATTCAACAAAAAAGTACCAGAATATGAAAAAGAAAAATCAATTGATGAAATTTTTGAAGAATTAAATGAACTAGTAGGATTACAAAAAGTAAAACAAGTATTAAAAGATTTAGTAAGCTTAAAAGAATTAAAAAGTAAAGCTGAAGATAGTTTAAAAATAAAAGATGTAAATTTACACATGGTATTTTTAGGAAACCCAGGAACAGGAAAAACAACTGTTGCAAGAATTGTAGCTGAAATACTTTATAACCTAAAATACATCAAACAAAACAAATTAATAGAAGTATCAAGCAAAGACTTAGTGGCAGAATATGTAGGACAAACTGCACCAAAAACAATGAGTGTAGTACAAAAAGCTTTAGGAGGAGTACTATTCATAGATGAAGCATATTCTTTAGCTAGCGGACAAGGGCAAGGAAATGGCTATAACGAAGAAGCAATTGCAACATTAATTCAAGCAATGGAAAATTACAGAGACAACCTAGTTGTGATATTTGCAGGATATACAAAAGAAATGCAAAATTTCTTAAACGCAAACTCTGGAATTGTATCTAGAATAGGTTATACATTAGAATTTGAAGATTATACAACAGACGAGCTAATACAAATATTTAAATTAATGACTAAAAAAGCTGGATTTGTTGTTGAAGAAGCAGCAATCAAAAAGCTAGGAGAAATTATAGAAGAATATAGAGACACCAAAAACTTCGGTAATGCTAGATTTGTAAGAAATGTGTATGAAAAAACCATAATAAAACATGCTTCAAATGTAAAAGACAAGAAAGCAAAGAAGGTTTTGAAAACAATTACAGCAGATGATATAAGTGTAGAAAATTTATTGAAGATGTAAAAAGTATCACTTTGGAGTGATACTTTTTGATATTATAATTTTTCGATTTCTTCTTTAGTTAATCCAGTAGTTTTTGTAATAATAGAAATTTCTATATTTTCTTCTTTCATTTTCTTAGCAATTTTGATTTTTTCTTGTTCGATGCCGTTGCTCAATACCAACTTCAAGACCTTTGTCAAATCCAGCATCTTCAATAGCCTTTTGGTCCATTATATATTTTTGCCTTAATTCTGCAAGATAACGTTCTTTTTTATCTTTGCTTATTTCTTCTAAAACTTCTCTAGCTTTTTTAATTTCTTTATTTTCAATTTTTAAAATCACACCTGGATTATTTATAAATTGAAGCCATGCATATAATAATGTATTATCATCTTGATGTGCAAGATTTCTTGCTTTATTTAATTCAATTATACAAAGTTCTAATACATCTGTCAATATAATTTGACAATTTTCCTCTTCACGTATATTCCATCTAGTTATGTATTTATCAATACTTTCCAAAGACTTTAGGTTGTAATCGGCTATTAATATTACTATTGATTTTTCAAGTTTATCATAATCATTACCAGAATGAATATTACTTGTATACATCTTACTCCAATAATACAAAATTCTTTTTTCTATATTTTTTTTATCTACTACTTATAATTCTATATTACAGTTAATGTTGTTATTAAGCTTGGCTTTAATATCTAATATTCCATCCTTATCATCAAGTAGGTCATTTTCAGTTATAGGATTGCAATCAAGTGTAATATCATCTATTTGTTCTTTAATAATAGCAGATAAAAGACCCTTGGTAATTTCTTCATTACCAATATGACCAAATATACGCTTAAATACATAATCTAGCTTAGGATTTAAAAGATTTTTCACCTCCTGTTCATTATTAGTATTATTTTGATTTAAATTTGCTGCCATAGGCAAACCTCATTAAAAATAGATTTAAACTGCAAAGTAGATAAATAAAATTCATTAATAATAAGATATAATTATAGAGATAAAGAGATAAAACTAGAATTAATAATTTTAACTTTTATACTTTAAAAATTGGGTATAATAAGATTTTAATAAAAAGGAAAATCTTAGATAAAACAATTTCAAAAGTTTATGTATCTACTAAGCTGTTTATGAAAATAGTTTACCATAAAACGGAAAACACTGTCAAGAAAAATATTAGAAATATATTTCACAGCTAATACAAATTTCGACATAACCATTGACAACCACGCAAAAACACATTATAATACTAATTAAATATATATGTTATCAAGAGTGGACGAGAGACTCGGCTTTACGACTCCACAGCAACCTGTTAAAAATAAGGTGCTAAAACCGACAAAGTAGCAAGTACTTTGGCTGATGATTAAAAATCAAAAATTATTAGGCTCTGTACTTAGGTACAGGGCTTTTTGCAGTAATAAAATGCTAACATATATAGAAAATATGTCGAAAGGAATGAAGAAAAATGAAAAAACTATTCACATCAGAAAGCGTAACAGAAGGGCATCCAGACAAACTATGTGATTACATATCAGATAGTGTATTAGATGCCTATTTAGCAAAAGACGAAAACTCAAGGGTAGCATGCGAAACTGTAGCAGGAAAGGGAGAAATATATATAACAGGAGAAATTACATCTAAGGCAGAGGTTGATATTGAAAAAGTTGCAAGACAAGCAATAAAAGAAATTGGATATGACAATGAAAAGACAGATATAGATTACAAAACATGCAAGGTTACAGTTAATGTGTCAAAACAATCTCCTGATATTGCATTAGGAGTAGATAAATCAATTGAAACTAAAGAAGGAAAATTAGAATCTGAAGGAGCAGGAGACCAAGGTATTATGTTCGGTTATGCATGTGATGAAACAGAAGAATTAATGCCACTTCCAATATCTTTAGCACATAAATTATCTAGAAGATTAGCAGAAGTAAGAAAACAAGGAATAATAAAATACTTAAGACCAGATGGAAAAATACAAGTAACTGTAGAATATAAAGAAAATACACCTATAAGAGTAGATACAATTGTAGTATCAACGCAACACAAAAAAGATGTTGACATGGAAACTTTGAAAAAAGATATAAAAGAACATGTAATAAAAGCAGTAGTACCAGCTGAATTACTAGACAACCAAACAAAATATTTTATAAACCCAACAGGAAGATTTGTAATAGGAGGACCTCTAGGAGACAGCGGACTAACAGGAAGAAAAATAATAGTAGACACATATGGAGGATATGCAAGACACGGTGGAGGAGCATTTTCAGGAAAAGACCCAACAAAAGTAGACAGATCAGCAGCATATATGGCAAGATTTATTGCTAAAAACATTGTTGCAAACGATTTAGCAAAAAAATGTGAAATTCAATTTTCATATGCAATAGGTGTAGCAAAACCAGTTTCAATATATGTAAATACTTATGGAACAAATACAATTCCAGAAGACGAAATTGTAAAAATCATATATAGTAATTTTGATTTAACACCAAGAGGAATAATAAATTATTTAGATTTAAGAAAACCAATTTATTGTAAAACCACAAATTATGGACATTTTGGAAAAGAAGATTTTAGTTGGGAAAAAATAGTTAAATTAAAAAAGAGGGATTAAAGGATGGACTTTTTTCCCTCTTTTAGTGATTAAGTGATACACCATTAAATACCTAATAACAAACTTGCAATTCGAAAATAAATCAGCAAGGAACAAGCATCTACTATTGTAGTAATAAATGGACTTGCCATAACAGCTGGGTCAAACCCAATTTTTTTAGCAAGTATAGGCAATGAACTACCAATTAATTTAGCAACCATAACAGTCATTACCAATGTAGAGCAAACAATAATAGAAATTTCAAGTCCAACTTTATCAAATAACATTAATTTAGCAAAATTAGCAATTGCAAGTGTAATGCCACACAATAAGCTAACTCTTAATTCTTTCCAAATAACTTTAAAAGTATCTTTATATTCTATTTCATCTAAAGATAAACTACGGATTACAGATACACTTGCTTGACTTCCAGCATTACCTCCTGTATCCATAAGCATTGGAATAAATGCTGTTAATACAACATATGTTGCCAAAGCTTCTTCAAAATGAGAAATAATACTTCCTGTAAAAGTAGCTGAAATCATAAGTAGTAACAACCAAGGAATTCTCTTTTTCCAAGTTTCAAATATTCCTGTTTTCATATATGATTTATCAGTAGGTGTAATGGCGGCCATTTTTTCTATATCTTCAGTAGTTTCTTCTTCGATAATATCTATAACATCATCAACTGTAATTATTCCTACTAATCTACTTTCAGAATCAACAACAGGTAGAGTGTTATAATCATAATCTTGAAATATATTAGCTACGTCTTCTTGGTCCATTAAAGTAGTAAGAACATGCTCACAATCTTGCATTATATCATCAATTAAAGTGTCTAAATCATTTATAAGCATATCTTTAATAGTTACATATCCTAGTAATTTTCTTTCATTATCAGTTACGAAACATGAATCGTAAGAAACAAAATCATCTTTTTGACGTCTTATTCTATCAATTGATTCTTTAATAGTTAATCCTTTTTTTAAATGAATATATTCCATAGCCATTAAAGAACCAGCAGAATTTTCAGGATATTTTAATAATTTATTTATAGATAATCTAGTGTCTTTTGATACACGGCTTAATAATTTAGAAACCATTACAGCAGGCATTTCTTCAAATAGGTCAGCTGCATCATCAGAATACATATCTTCTATAATACTAGTTGCTTCTCTATTTGTTAGCGTAGATATTAGATTTCTTTGAACATCATCATCCAAATGAGCAAAAACATCTGCAGCCTTAGATTTAGGTAAAAGCCTAAAAGCTTGCACAAGGAGGTTTTCCGGCAAATCTTGTATTAATATGGCAATATCATATTCATTCATTTCTTGCCACGCTTGTTTAATTTTAGTTAATTTTTTTTCAGCTAAGAATTGTTCAATTGTTTCTAAATCCATTATATCAACTCCTTGTAAATAAATTGCTACCTTATAAATATACCACATTTTACAACAATTATCAATAATTTAAAACTTTAAAATTTTAAGCAAAATTTAAGGTAGTAATGTAAAAATATATTCTTATATCAATCTATGAGTGGAGATGCTTCAGCAGGTGTATCAACATTTACAGCAAAGGATAACAAGCTTACAACAAATAAAGGAGATTCATTCTATGTTACGAACACTACATCTGTAATTAATTTAACAGAAAGTAGTAGCTTAGAAGGAACAATAAATGGAGATAATTCTGCAAAAAGTATTATATTAAAATTAGATAGTTCATCAACATTAAAACTAACAGGAGATACTTATGTAACTAGTTTAGAAGATAGTAATTCAACTTACAGCAATATAGATTTTAATGGATATAAATTATATGTAAATGGAACTGCAATAAACTGAAAAAATTATTGAAAAATACTATAAAATTTGCTATAATATAAACATATTAGAAAGAATTGGAGAAGGAATATGAGTAGATTAAAAACTTTATTTAAATATGTTGTGTGGCTTGTAGTATTTTTTATATTTTCAGAAGTAATAATAAATATGGGATTAAACGCGTCATATAAACCCATGGAAGCAATGGATAGCGATATAAGCGAAGTAGAAATAACTGAGGCTGAATCAACTAGAATTAATGGTAGAGTTAAGGGAAGAATAAAAGATACTTCCGAATTAGAGGGGAAGTATGTTAAGTTTGATTTATATAATGAAAGAGATAATATAGTAGGAACTAAATATATTGAAATAGGAAAAGAAGGAAATGTAGAAAATAATTCTAATATAGAAAATAACAAAAAATCACAAGACTTTTCATTCTTTTTTGAAGCTGAAGGAGTAAAATACTTTAAAACGTCAATAGTAGACAAAATAGAAGGTACATTAACGGGAGCACTAGGAAAAATAAAATTATTGGATCATGATTGGAACAAAGCAGAAATACTAACAGCACTAATATTTACATATGGAATATTTTTCTAGAATAACAATTAAAAATAAAAGGTCTAGGCCATACTTATAATGATTACAAAAAATATGTAATCATTATAAGCATGGCTATAAAATTATATTTGTTAATTGTTATTTTATTTTTGGTTCTACATATAAAGTAGAATTATTAGTATAGATAACCATTCCTGGTTTAGCACCATGTGGTTTTTTAACATACTTAACTTCACAGAAATCAACAGGTACATTAGAAGAAAACTTAGCCTTGCTATGGAAAGCGGTTATTTCAGCACATTTTAATAAAATCTCTTGTGTTGGTGTAATTTTAGAATTAGCGTTATTTATTAAAAGTACAGCATGGCTTCCATGGATTTCTTTAGTATGAAACCATATATCAGTTTTATGTGCATATTTTAGGGTAAGATAGTCATTTTCTTTATTATTTCTACCAACTAGAAGAGTAAAACCTTCAATTGTATATTTCAAAGGGTTAAATGAGACATTTTTATTTTTAGTAAGATTTGATTTTTTAATCTTTGTATTCTTTTTCGTTTTTAATTTATCGGTTTTTTCTTTAAAAATAAAATTTTCAGAGATTTCAGAAAAAACTTCGGAAATTTCCGAAACCGAATTTGCAGCTTCTAATTCATAAATAATGCTTTCTATATAATCTAATTCATATAAAGTTTCTTTTTTTTGAACTGTTACAACCTCTAATGCATTTTTTAATTTGTTGTATTTTTTAAAATATCTCTTAGCATTAACACTTGGAGAAAATTTATTATCTAAAGGTATATTGATTAAATTATTATTGTTATAATAATTTTCTAACTGAATTTGAGATATATTTTCATTTTTTATTCTATATAAATTAGCCGTAATAAGTTCTCCATATAGTCTGTAAGTATCCATATTTTCACATTCTTGTAACTTCTTATTAATATTTTCAAGCCTTTTTTTGTATTTATTTAATGTAGCTAAAATAAGCTTAAGTATGCTATTTCTATAAGTTTTTAAATCTTCTAAACTTTCCTTTTTATAATAGAAATCATCAATAAAGAAATTCAGTGCATAATTTTCCGAATTATTAAAAGGTACTAAAAAATAATCATTATTATAAATTTCAAATTTTAAATTTAATGAATCTGTACCCAAAATTACATTTTTTATATAATTATAAATATCTTCTAGATCTCTAATTTTCAAGTGATCTGTAATATAATTTATAAATTTTCTACTAATTCCATTATAACTATTGCTAATTTCTGTAGAATTATTAGATACAGCATTTTTAAATTCTTCGAAATTAGAACATTCTAAAAAATTAAGCTTTGTAACATTAGGATATGTGTATTTAATATTTGGTACAACAATATGAGTGCTATTTTCATTATTGATATGACGCAAACAATCAATTATGATATTTTCTTCATTAAGCAAAACAATATTGCAATGTTTTCCCATAAGCTCGATTATAATTTTTTTAGATACAATATCATCTATATCGTCAAATCCTTCAAATTCGATAGTAATAATTCTTTCTAAATTGTTAGTTATAATGTTTTTGATGTGTAAACCTAGTAAATGCTTACGTAATACCATACAAAAATTAGGCGCAACCTTTGGATTAGGTTTAGAATGAGTTGTTAAAGAAACTCTATAATTGCTAGGGTTAGTACATATATTAACTGCATAATTTATACCATCTAAATAACAACCTAATATTACATTGTTTGAATTAGGTTGAAAAATTTTATCTATTCTAGCTCCAGAAAGTTGTTGTAATTCTGAGCTAATAACTTTAGTTACAATTCCATCAAATGCCATTTAAATCACCGTAAACAAGTATAACATAAATTTTGCAAAAAATCTATTGCTAAATCTATTTCTTAAGTATATAATTAAGAAAAAAATGGAGGAAAAAGTAATGGAACTAGATAAAATAAAAAAAATATATGAAATATTAAATAGTATTCCTGTAACAGAAAAAAACGAAACTGTAATAGAGGAAATAAAGGAAGAATTATTAAATGGAGATTTTGTCGAAGCATTAAAAAAGATTGATATGCTTAGTAAACTAAAAGTAAAAGATGAATATTCAAAAACATATGGAGAAGTAATAGAAGAAGGAATATATCCTAAAAAATTAAGCAACATAGAATTGGAACATATATATATGGGACTTTTACTCTCAGACCCTAAATTAATTGTAAAATATTATTTTTTACACGAAGACTGTTATTTTGAAGATGATGACATATTAAATGTATATAAAAGTGTATTATTTACAGAAGGTGGAGCATATACACCAGAAATTGCTAAACAAAATTTTAATTTTGCAAGAGATTCGGAAAAAGTATACAAATTTAAAAATGAATTAAGAGCAAAAGTTAGAAATAAAAATTATGATATGGAAAAAATATACTTAAATTTAAAGAAGTTATTTATATTGAGAAAAAATTATTTAGCAATACCAGTAAAAAATATTCAAGACAAAGTAGTAGAAATAACAGACTATATTTTATATGATAAAATGTCTGTAGAGGAAATAGAAAGTGCAATTATACAAATTAATGATACAGAGAAATTTAAAAGAGCAGTGTTGAATCAAAATTTAACTGATTTCTTAGAAATTGGAGAAAATAATTTAAGAAATGGTTTAGAATTTCCTTTTCCTATATTGAATAGCGTATTTAAAGGAATTAGAAAAGGTGAAACTATGGCGGTTGCTATGCCATCAAATTCTGGTAAAAGTAGATTTACAATAGATTTGGCTGCACATACAGCGTTAGTTCACAAAAAGAAAGTTTTGGTAATATCAAATGAAATGTCGGAAGAAAAAATGAAACTATGCTTAATTACAACAATTATTAATAATCCAAAAATACAAGAACTGCATGGACAAAAAATAACTAAAACTGAAGGAGAGCTACTCGAATTTAAATATAAGGCAGATGATCCTAAAAATGTCGAAGTGGATGAAAATGGATTTATAATAAGAAAAGAAGGAGAAAAGCAAGGAGCATTTATAAAAAGACTTTTGCAAGAATCATCAGAATTTAAAAAAACAATAGCAGTTACAGATTGGGCAAATAAAGAAATTAAGAATTCAATTTATTTTATAAATATAACAGACCACACAAATGATGAGTTAAGAAAAGTAATTATGAACTATTATTACAAAGAACAAATAGAATATGTGTTTTATGATACATTAAAAACAGATACAGCAAATATAGGAATTGGAGAAGAACTAAAGAAAACTGCAACAATACTTTCTAACTTAGCTCAAAATTTTAATTTATTTATATGTTCAACACTGCAATTAGCAGAAAGTGATACATTACCCGTAAACTTAAATGTAAATGATTTAGCAGTTAGTCGAACTGTAAAAGAAGTTTTAGATACACTAAGTCTAATGAAACAAATTAACCGCGATACGTTACAAAATTACGAGTATTCTTTAAAAGAAATAGATACAAAATATTATCCGTTAAAAAAATATGAAGATCCAGATATAAGATATTATGCTTGTGTTGTTGATAAAAACAGAGCAGGTGCAAAACCAACATTAGTATTCAGACTTAATTTAGCATATAATGTTTGGGACGAATTAGGTTACTTAAGATTAAAACAAGAATAAAGCAATAATACCGTATAAGGAGTTTGAAATGAGGAATAGAAAAAACACAAAAAAAATAATGGTAGGAAATGTACAAATAGGAGGAAATAATGAAGTTGTAATTCAATCAATGACAAACACAAAAACAAAGGATATAGAGGCAACAGTCAAACAAATATTAGAACTTGAAAAAGAACGGTTGTCAGATTATTCGTGTTGCTTGCTTAGACTTAGATGATGCTAAGGCAATAAAACAAATAAAGAAAAAAATACATATACCAATTGTTGCTGATATACATTTCGATTATAAAATTGCATTACAAGCCATAGAAACAGGTGTAGATAAAATTAGAATAAATCCAGGAAATATTGGAGCAAAAGAAAATATAAAGTCAGTAGTAGATGGATGTAAGTCTCATAATATTCCAATTAGGATTGGTGTTAACTCTGGTTCCCTTGAAAAAGATTTACTACAAAAATATGGTGGTGTTACAGCAGAAGCAATTGTTGAGAGTGCAAAAAGACACGTCCAAATACTTGAAAAATTTGACTTTTTCGATATTTGTATATCACTTAAAGCTTCTGATTTAGATTTATGTTTAAAAGCATATGAAAGGGCGTCTGAAATTTTTGATTATCCATTACATCTTGGTATAACTGAAGCTGGTACAAAATTTAGTGGTACAATTAAATCCAGTATTGGACTAGGAATTATGCTTAGGGAGGGGATAGGAAATACAATTAGAGTATCTTTATCAGACAATCCAATAGAAGAAGTAAGAGCAGCAAAAGAAATATTAAAAAACTGTAATTTATATGATAATTCTATATCCTTTACATCTTGTCCAACATGCGGAAGAACATGTGTAGATTTAATTCCAATTGCTAATGAAATTGAAAGATTTTGCAATACTTTACATAGCAATATAAAAGTTGCAGTTATGGGTTGCGCAGTAAATGGACCGGGAGAAGCAAGAGAAGCAGATATAGGAATTGCAGGTGGAAATAATGAATGGCTACTTTTTAAAAAAGGAGAAGTAATTAGAAAAATACCACATGAACATATAATAGAGGAATTTGAAAAAGAAATTCTTAGTATAATAGTTTAAATTACAACACTTCACGAAAACCAGACTCTTTTCATACAATATAAAAAATGGAAGGAGTCTGGTTTATGGATTATGAGGTAATGATGAATGGAAATGTTAGAATAGGTCAGAAAGCACCTAATTTTGAAGCAGAAACGACATTTGGTAAAATTAGTTTAGATGATTACAAAGGAAAATGGTTAGTGTTTTTTAGCCATCCAGGAGATTTCACCCCCGTATGTACGACTGAAATGATAGCGTTTACAAGAATAAACAAATATTTTAAGCAAAGCAATACAGAATTGCTTGGACTAAGTATTGATAGCAATGCCTCACATCTTGCATGGGTATATGATATTTACTGTCGAACAGGAATAAAAATATCTTTTCCAATAATAGCAGATAGAAGCGGACAAATATCAAGACAATATGGAATGATAGCAAGTGATATATCAAATACAGCAACAGTTAGAAATGTATTTATTATTGATGATAAAGGGATAATTAGAACAATAATGGTTTATCCAATGAATGTAGGAAGATTTATACCAGAAATACTTAGAACAGTTCAAGCTTTACAAATGGCAGATTGTACAAACAGTTCAACTGCAGCAAATTGGTTACCAAATCAACCACTAATAGTACAAATGCCACAAACATATTCTATGTTAGAAGAAAGAGTAGAGGAGATGAATAAAAATAAAAATGGAATTAACTGGTACTTAAGTTTTAAACAACCTCCAAAAGAATGTATAAATTTTAGTCAAAAAAATAATATAAAAACTGATTATTATAAAAAAAATTCCACATAATATAATTAGAACACTTTGTTCTAGAACTTAAAAAAATGTGGAGGTAACTTATAATGGAAAAGAATCAAAAAATTAATTGTACAGTTTCAAGTTGTAAATACAACAACACTGAACATGCGTCATGTATTTTAGATGCAATACATGTTTCTCCATCGGTAGGTTGTGATACTAAAAATACGGATGAATCAATGTGTGCAAGCTATGAAAACTTAGAAAAATAGTGCTTTCATTATTTTGGACAATTTTAAAGACGTTACTGTTCAGATTTAAAATTGTTTTAGCCCTGCTTAGACCGTGATTAATATATAAAAATTAAATTCCTTACTGGTCAAACTAATCATATGAATGAAAACTATTTAAGTCATAATTAGAACAGTTAATTTGTCTGATCTGTATAATTTGGAGTTTGAGCAAACTGCGCGTTCATTGAATTTTTATAGATTAATCACTAGCGCGGGCATTTAGAAGTAATTATACTGAACAGTAACTTGAGGACGTGTTAATAAATCTTATTTTTTTAACACGTCCTCAAAATTACCCAAAATCTTTCCTCTTGACATATTTGAAAATTAGACATACAATAACCTAAGAAAAATTAAAAGGTATTATACCTAAGAAAGGAATGATTTTTATGTTAGTAACAACAAAGAAAATGTTTGAAAAAACAATGAAGGAAGGATATGCAATTGGTGCATTTAATGTAAACAATATGGAAATAGTTCAAGGAATTATGGACGCTGCTCATGAAGCTAAATCTCCTGTTATTTTACAAGTATCATCTAGTGCTATTAAATATGCAAGAATTGGATATTTAATGAAAATGGTACAAGCAGCAGAAGAAGAGTATCCAGAAGTTCCTGTTGCAATACATTTAGACCATGGACCAGATTTTCAAACTGCTAAAATGTGTATAGATGCAGGTTTTACTTCTGTTATGATTGATGGTTCAAAGTATGATTTCGAGAAAAATGTAGCCTTAACTAAGCAAGTAGTTGAATACGCTCATTCTAAGGGGGTAGTTGTAGAGGCTGAATTAGGAAAATTAGCTGGAATTGAAGATGATGTTAATGTTTCGGAAGCAGATGCCATGTATACAGATCCAGCTGAAGCTGAAGAGTTTGTTAGAAGAACTGGTTGTGATTCTTTAGCAATTGCGATTGGTACAAGTCATGGAGCTTATAAATTTAAAGGAGAAGCTAAACTTAGATTTGATATTTTAAAACAAATAAAAGAAAGAATACCAAATACTCCAATTGTGTTACACGGAGCTTCAACAGTAATACCAGAATTAGTAGAGATGTGTAATAAATATGGTGCAGAATTACCGGGAGCAAAAGGAGTGCCAGATGAAATTTTAAATGAAGCAAGTAAATCTGGAGTTTCTAAAATAAATGTTGATACTGACTTAAGATTAGCAATGACAGCTGGTATTAGAAAAACGTTTGCAGAAGAACCAACAGCTTTCGATCCAAGAAAATACTTAGGAAATGCAAGAGAACTAATTAAAGAAACAGTAAAACATAAAATGATAGATGTATTCGGATCAAGTAATAAGATTTAGAATTAGAAATTATAGTTATTAGAATTATTTATAAAAAATAAAAGAATAAGAATATAAGTGCGAAAGCTAGACTTATATTCTTTTATATTTTATAAATAAATTTAATTAAATTGTTTATTTTTTAAATTAGTAGCAATTTGTTTTTGAGCATCTTTTTTTGCAATATCTTGACGTTTATCATACAATTTTTTACCCTTGCCAACACCAAGTTCGAGTTTAATATAGCTACCTTTAAAATACAAACTAATAGGAACCAAACTATAACCTTTTTGCTTTGTTAAAATAATTAATTTGTCAATTTCACGTCTATTTAATAATAGCTTTCTGTTGCGTAAAGGATCTTTATTAAAAATATTTCCATGTTCATATGGGCTAATGTGCATTCCAACAACAAAAACTTCATTATTTTTTATTATTGCATATGTATCTTTTAGATTAACCTTACCAGATCTTATAGATTTTATTTCTGTACCAGAAAGAACAATTCCAGCTTCTAGCTTGTTTTCAATTGAATAATTATGATATGCTGTAGGATTCTTAGCTACTAATTTTATATCCATATTTTTTACCTCTTTTTTTTGTTCATTATAGCATAAATTTTTTAAAAAAACAATTAAGAATTTCTAGTTGAAAATGATCTAGAAATTCTTAAACAAGTTTTGTGAATTAATGTTTATCATCATAAGAAGAACGTAATTGAGATGAATAGTACCAAACTAATGCTATTATTGCAATTGCTGCAATACCCATAATTAACCATGTCCAAGTAGTTGCATTCATTCCCATAAATGTAGTTTCGGTACCTTCTGTAGCTGTTCTTGTAGCATCGTAATTAGTAGTATTTGCAGTTGTCATATTTCTACCTGTGTTTGCAATATCTCCTGTGGCGTTTTGGGTAGCACCAGCTACATTTTTAGTTGCACCTTCTACAGCATTTTCAGCATTACCTACAGAATTTCTTATTCCACTTGTTATATCGTTTGTAGTGTTTTTTATGTTTTGAGTCATATTATCATCTGTAGCAAAGCAAAAAGAAAAAGAGAAAACAGTAGCAATAAGAGCAATAAGTCCAATTAATAACTTTTTGTACATAAAATTATCCTCCTATAAAAAATTGAAAATGTTGTTTTTAAACTAACATAAAAAAACAATATTTTATTAATAGTATTTTAAAATTTAAATAAAATATACATATAAACATAAAAAAAATAAAAAGTCCTAAAGGACTTTTATAATAAAATTTTTAATTTTTTAATCTAATTAAAATTGCTATAGCAAGTAATATTAGTAAAATTCCAATAACAACAAGTAAAATGTTAATAATATTTGATAACCCTAGATTACTTTCAGGTAGAGAATTTGATATTGTTGTAGAAGTTGTTGAGTTTGTTGTATTAGTATCTTCAGTAGAATTGTCTTGCACGTCGTTGCTGTTATATGAATCATTTTCATCATTGTTATTTTCTTCATTTTCATCTGTGCTAGTATTATCTGCAACAGAATTTTCGTCTGAGTCATTAGATGTATCTTCGTTAGATAAATTACTCTCTAAATCATCGCTTATATTTAAATCGACAGCATAAGATAAATTAAATCCTAAAAATAAAAATATAATAGCTAACACTACAATTAATTTAAATAAGTTTGTTTTTAACATTTTTTACCTCCAATAAAATAAATTTTATTCTTTTGTTTTTACTTTAATATAATAACACAAAGAATAGAAACTGTCTAGTAAAATTTAAAAAAAAATCAAATTAACCGCTACTACTGAGTATAATTACGTTGAAATGTCCGCACTAATGATTAGTTTGACCAGTAAGGAATTTATTTTTTATATATTAATGACGGTCTAAGCATGGTTAAAACAATTTTAAATTCGAACAGTAACAATTGACCATATTTTCGTTTTATTGTATAATACAGATATTATAAAATATATATGGAGGTATGGGGGTTATATGGAGAAATTAGCAATATTAGATTGTGGTGGTCAATACACAAAAGTCATTGACAGAAGAGTTAGAGAATTAGGAGTAAAATCCGATATATTTCCGATTAACGTTAAAAGTGACGAGCTAAAAGACTACAAATCTGTTATTTTGTCAGGTGGACCTAATAGCATTGGCTCAGACGAAAGATTGAAATTTGATGAAAAAATTTTTGAACTAGGAGTTCCTGTGTTGGGAATTTGCTATGGAATGCAGTTAATGTCAGACCACTTTGGGGGAATAGTTGACAGCAATGTAAAAAAAGAATATGGTCAATGTGAAATAAAAATAGACATAAATTCACCAATTTTTGAAGGACTAGATGCAAAACAACAGGTTCTTATGAGCCATGGAGATACTGTAAAAGTAACACCGGATGGCTTTAAAATTATTGCAAAATCAGGAGAGGCAATTGCTGCTATTGGAAATGATGAAAAGAAAATGTATGGGTTTCAATTTCATCCTGAAGTTGATTTAACAATAAATGGAATGAAAATGCTTGATAACTTTATGAGAAAAGTTGCAAATTATAAAGAGTTTTATGCCTTAGAAGATAGAATTCAAACTTCAATAAAAATGATTCAAGAAAAGGTTGGAAACAACAAAGTTATAGTGCTTGTAAGTGGAGGGGTTGATTCAGCAGTTACTGCAGCATTACTAGTAAAAGCATTACCGGCAGAAAATATTTATGCAATACATATAGATTCAGGGTTTATGAGAAAAAATGAAAGTGATATTATATGTGAAAACTTGAAAAAATTAGGGTTAAAAAATCTAATAAGAGAAAATGCAAAGGATTATTTCTTTAATACTGTTGTAACGGTAAATGGAGAAAAAATAGGACCATTGGTAGATACAGTTGACCCAGAAGCGAAAAGGCAAATTATAGGAGAAATATTTATTAGAATAGCAAATAATGTAATAGAAAGATTGGGATTAGATCCTAAAAATACTTTTATAGCTCAGGGAACATTAAGACCAGATTTAATAGAGAGCGGTAACCCTGAAATAAGTGGATTTGCACATAAAATAAAAACACATCATAATGATGTTGAAATAGTAAGAGAAGCGAGAAAAAAGGGACTCATAGTTGAAACAAATAGTGATTGGCATAAGGATGAAGTTAGAAAAGTTGCTAGAAAATTAGGATTAGATGAGAGTATAGCATCAAGGCAACCATTTCCAGGACCGGGGCTTGCAATTAGGTTAATTTGTCATGATAAAAAAGAAGAAGTAAAAATATTACCAAATGATGAAAAAAAATTATATGAAATTTTAAAAAACACCAATGAAAAAGGTTTTATACTTCCAATAAAATCTGTAGGTGTTCAAGGAGATGCTAGAAGTTATAGAAATTTATGTCTAATTGAAGGAGAAAAATTTGACTTCGATTGGGAAGAATTAACAACTAAAGCAAAGGAAATAACAGATTCTATTCACTCAATTAATAGAGTAGGATATATATTAAATAAAAATAATATTACAGAACAAATAAAATGTTTTGATATGAAAATTGAAGACGAAAATGTAGAGCTCCTTCGAGAATTAGATAAAATAGTTACAAGCAACCTAGAAGAAGCAAGAGTAAATCAAACTTTTGCCGTATTAATACCAATAGGAATTAATAAAAAATACTCTGTTGCAATTAGGACATTTGTTACAAATGATTTTATGACAGGAAGACCAGGAAAAATTGGAAAGGAAGTTGAAAAAGATAAAATAGAGACTATAGTTAAAGATATTGAAAAAAATTATGGAGATAAAATAGAATTTATTATATATGATGTAACAAGTAAACCACCAGCAACAACAGAGTGGCAATAAAGCTCTTTTCGGAAATGGAGGAATAAACATGTTTAAGTTACAATCTAACTATAAGCCAACTGGAGACCAGCCGAAAGCAATTGAATATTTATCAAATGGAATAAAACAAGGGAAAAAATACCAGACGCTTCTTGGTGTTACAGGCTCACGGAAAAACTTTCACAATGGCAAATATTATTCAAAAAGTACAAAAACCAACACTAGTTTTAGCACACAATAAGACGTTAGCTGGACAACTATATAGTGAATTCAAAGAGTACTTTCCAGAAAATAATGTTGAATACTTTGTATCATATTATGACTATTATCAGCCAGAAAGTTATGTCGCCTCAACAGACACATATATTGAAAAAGATGCATCTATTAATGACGAAATAGATAAATTAAGACATTCTGCAACCCTATCGTTATTTGAGACAAGGGATGTAATTATAGTAGCATCTGTTTCTTGCATTTATGGTTTGGGAGATCCTGTTGATTATCAAGAAATGATGATTTCTTTAAGACCTGGTATGCAAAAATCAAGAGACGCTGTGCTTAAAAAATTAATTACAATGCAATATATAAGAAATGAAATTGATTTTAAAAGGGGATCTTTTAGAGCGAAGGGAGATATAGTAGAAATATATCCTTCTGACCAATCTGAATCAGCTGTTAGAGTTGAATTTTGGGGAGACAAAATTGAAAAAATAACAGAAATAAACCCATTAACAGGAAAACCTATAGGAGTTAGAAAACATATTTTAATTTCACCGGCATCACATTATGTTACAACCAGGGATAAAATGGATAGAGCATTAGTTACAATTGAACAAGAAATGCAAGAAAGAGTGAAATATTTTAAATCTCAAAATAAATTAATAGAAGCCCAAAGAATAGAAGAAAGAACAAACTTTGATATGGAAATGATGAAAGAAACAGGCTTCTGCTCAGGAATAGAAAATTATTCAAGGCATATAAGTGGTAGACCAGCAGGAAGTCCACCATACACATTATTTGACTATTTTCCGGATGACTTTTTATTATTAATAGATGAATCACATGCAACTATACCACAAGTAAGAGCAATGTACAATGGTGATAGGGCAAGAAAAGAATCATTAGTAAATTATGGATTTAGATTACCATCAGCATTTGATAATAGACCATTAACATTTAAAGAATTTGAGGAAAGAATAAACCAAGTTATATTTGTAAGTGCTACTCCAGCAGAATATGAGAAAGAACACTCAAAAGACAATGTTGTTGAACAAATAATAAGACCTACAGGATTATTAGACCCTAAGATAGAAGTTAAACCGGTTACAAATCAAATTGATGATTTATTAGAACAAATTAGAATAAGAGTTAAAAGAAAAGAGAGAGTTTTGGTTACCACATTAACTAAAAAAATGGCAGAAGATTTAACAGATTATTTAAAAAGTCTTGATATAAAAGTAAATTATATGCATTCTGATACAAAAGCTTTAGAAAGAATGGAAATAATAAGAAATTTAAGACTTGGTGAATTTGACGTTTTAGTCGGAATAAACCTACTAAGAGAAGGTTTAGATATACCAGAAGTATCTTTGGTTGCTATTCTTGATGCAGATAAAGAAGGCTTTTTACGTTCAGAAAGATCGTTGATTCAAACCATTGGACGTGCCGCTAGAAATACTGAGGGAACAGTTATTATGTATGGAGATGAATTAACTGATAGTATGGAAAAAGCCATATCTGAAACAAATAGAAGAAGGAAAATACAACAAGAATACAATGAAAAACACAATATAACGCCTAAAACAATTAATAAGTCCGTAAGAGACTCAATCTCAGTAACAAGTGTAGAAGATATTGGAGTTGAATATAAATTAGAAAATGATGAAGATATAAGAGCAACAATAGCTAAACTAACCGATGAAATGCTAGAAAATGCTGCTCAAATGGAATTTGAAAAGGCTGCAGAATTAAGAGATAAGATAAAAGAATTAGAAAAAATTATTGAAGAAAATTAATGGAGAGTATTATGGAAATTATAGTTGGAAAAACAGCAGGTTTTTGTTATGGAGTAAAAAATGCAGTGAGTGGAGCAATAAAGGAAGCAAGCAAAACTGATAAACAGATTTTTTGTTTAGGAGAAATTGTACATAATAAACAAGTAATTAATAAACTAGAAACCCTAGGAATAAAATGTATTGAAACATTAGAACAAAGTGAAGGTACAACTTTAATTCGTGCACATGGGGTACCAAAAGAAATATATGAAAAAGCGAATGAAATGAATATTAAAATTAAAGATTATACATGTCCAAATGTTCTAAAAATACACCAAATAGCAGAAAAATTTAATAAAAATGGATATTATATTTTTTTAGTAGGGTCAAAAAATCATCCTGAGAATATTGGAACATTGAGTTATTGTGGGGAAAACTATTTTATATTTGAAGATGAAGAAGAAATTAATGATGCTATAAAAACTTTAGAACAAAGTGATATAAACAAAGTAGTATTAATTGCTCAGACTACATATAGTATAAAAAAATTTGAAAAAATTGAGAAAATAATAAAACAAAAAATTAAAAATAAATATATATTTGAAGTGCAAAATACCATCTGTAAAGCTACAGAATTAAGGCAAAAAGAAACAGAAGGAATTTCTAAAAAAGTTGATTTTATGATTATTATAGGCGGTAAGAATAGCTCAAATACAAAGAAACTATATGAAGTTGCAAAAGATAATTGTAAAAATACGGTTTTAATAGAAACAGTTGATGATTTAAAAATAGAAGGAAAAATAAAAAAAATTGGAATTATGGCTGGTGCTTCTACACCACAAGAAAGTATAGAAGAAGTTATTGAAAATGTAAAAAAAAATAATTTTAAAGTTCACTTTTAAAAAAGTATGATATAATAAAGTTGAAAAAATTAAAAGGAGGTTATTATGAAAGAAAAAATGGTTTCAGACGATTTTATGAAAAATTTATTAGAAATGTATTTGCCAGAAAAAGATAATTTAATACAAATGTTAAATGAAATACAAGAACATTATGGTTATATACCAATAGAGACACAAAAAATATTATCAAATTATCTGGAAATTCCAATGGCAGAAATATATGGCGTTATTACATTTTATTCAAGATTTTCATTAGAACCACAAGGAAAATATAAAATATCTGTGTGTTTAGGAACAGCATGTTATGTAAAAGGTTCTCAAAAAATTATTGATAGATTAAAGGAAAGACTGAAAATTGAAGAAGGAGAAACAACAAAGGACGGAATGTTTACAATTGAACCTATGAGATGTGTTGGAGCATGTGGATTAGCACCTGTATTTACTGTTAATGGAGAGGTTTATGGAAAAGCTACTGTACAGATGCTTGATAAGGTTTTAGATGAATTGATTGAAAAATAAAAAAATTTTTCTAATTTTAAAAAATGTAAAGGAGACCAACTATGAAAAAAATAGAAGAAATTGAAGAAATTAGAAAGGCAAAAAGAGAAGAATTAAATTTAAGAGTAAATACGGAAGCAGATACAAGAGAAAAACATATTTTAGTTTGTCATGGTACTGGTTGTACTTCCTCTAAATCACATAAGATTCTAGAAAATTTTAAAAGAATTATTAATGAAAAAAATATCGAAAATGTAAGAGTTATAAAAACAGGTTGTTTTGGTTTATGTGCAAAGGGTCCGATTGTTATTATTAGACCAGAAGATACTTTTTATGCAATGGTAAAACCAGATGACTGTGAAGAAATTATTCAAAAACATATAATTGAAGGACATAAAGTTGAGAGACTACTTTGTAGAGATGTAGATGGAACATTAGTTAATAAACTTGATGAACTAAAATTTTATAAAAAGCAAAAGAGAATTGCTTTAAAAAATTGTGGACTAATTAATCCTGAAGACATTGACGAATACATTGCTTTTGATGGATACAAAGCTTTAAAAAAAGTTTTAACTTCTATGACTCCTGATCAAGTAATAGAAGAAATAACAAATTCCGGTTTAAGAGGCAGGGGAGGAGCAGGTTTTCCAACAGGTAAGAAATGGAAGCTTACTAAAGCTGTTGATGGTAATATTAAATACGTTGTATGTAATGCAGATGAGGGAGATCCAGGAGCTTTTATGGATAGAAGTATACTAGAAGGAGATCCACATAGTGTGCTAGAAGCAATGGCAATTGCTGCATATACAATTGGAGCCAATAAAGGTTTTATATATGTAAGAGCCGAATATCCAATAGCTGTAGAAAGATTGAAAATAGCCATAAAACAAGCAAAAGATTATGGATTACTAGGGAAAAATATCTTTGAAACAGGATTTGACTTTGATATAGAAATAAGGTTAGGAGCAGGAGCATTTGTTTGTGGAGAAGAAACAGCTCTACTAGAATCTATAGAAGGAAAAAGAGGTCAACCAAGAGTAAAACCACCATATCCTGCAAATTCAGGCTTATGGGAAAAGCCTACTTTAATAAACAATGTTGAAACATATGCAAATATAACAAGAATAATTTTAAATGGAGCCGAATGGTTTTCAAGTATAGGAACAGAAAATTCAAAAGGAACTAAGGTGTTTGCTTTAGGTGGAAATGTAAACAATATAGGACTAGTAGAAGTACCAATGGGAACAACCTTAAGAGAAATTGTATATGACATAGGTGGAGGAATACCAAATGGACGTGATTTTAAAGCAGCTCAAACAGGTGGACCTTCAGGAGGTTGTATACCAAAGGAACATCTTGATACACCAATAGATTATGAATCATTAAAAGAAATTGGTTCTATGATGGGTTCTGGTGGACTAATAATCATGGATGATACAAAATGTATGGTAGCATTATCAAAGTTCTATCTAGAATTTACTGTAGATGAAAGTTGTGGTAAATGTACTCCTTGTAGAATTGGAACAAAAAGAATGCTAGAAATACTTGAAAGACTGTGTGATGGTAAGGGAAAAGAACAAGACATATATAAATTAGAACAATTAGCAAACGACATAAGAAATGCAAGTGTATGTGGTTTAGGACAAAGTGCACCTAACCCTGTACTTAGTACTTTAAAATATTTTAGAGATGAATATAAAGAACATGCAATAGATAAAAAATGTAGGGCAAACGAATGTAAAGCGATGTCTAAAATAACAATTAATGATGAATTATGTAAGGGATGTGGTCTTTGCCAAAAAAATTGTCCAGTTGGTGCAATTGAAGGGGAAGGAAGAAATAAGAGACATATTAATCAAGATAAGTGTATTAAGTGTGGTACTTGTATTCGTTCTTGCCCATTTCATGCAATTTCATAAAGTTCAAAAGCTATTAAAATAACTATTATTTTTCGAACTAAGAGTTTAGTATAGAATTATAAGTTATAAAAATAAAAGCATATTAAATAAAAAAGAAATGAGGAAAAAATATGGATGAAAATATAGTTACTCTTACAATTGATAATCAAGTAGTTAAGGCTAAAAAAGGTACTACTATTTTGCAAGCTGCAAAGCAAGTAGGTATTGATATACCAACTCTTTGCTATCTAAAAGATGTAAACAATGCTGGAGATTGTAGAATGTGTATTGTTGAAATAGAAGGAAGAAGAGGTTTTGCTACTTCCTGTATTCAAAAAGTAGAAGAAGGAATGGTAGTACATACAAATTCTCAAAGTGTTATGAACGCAAGGAAAACAATTTTAGATTTATTGCTTTCTAATCATCATAGAGATTGTTTAACTTGTATTCGTTCAGGAAATTGCGAATTGCAATCACTTGCTAATAAATATAATATCAATGAAATTAATTATCAAGGTGAAATGTTAGAACATAATATTGACGATAAATCACCTTCAATAGTAAGAGATTTTAATAAATGTATACTTTGTAGAAGATGTGTAGCAACATGTAAAAATGTTCAAAATATTGGAGCAATTGGAGTTTCAAATAGAGGATATAGTTCTATTGTATCAACTATTGAAAATAGAAGTTTAAATGATGTTAATTGTACATTTTGTGGTCAATGTATAGAATCATGTCCTACAGGAGCATTACATGAAAAAGAATCAATAGATGAAATTTGGGCAAAACTTAGAGATCCAGAAACCTATGTAATAGCACAAACAGCACCTGCTATTAGAGTTGCAATAGGAGAAGAGTTTGGAATGCCTATTGGAACAAATGCAACTGGAAAAATGGTAACTTGTTTAAAAAGATTAGGCTTTAATAAAGTATTTGACACAAATACAGGCGCAGATTTTACAATAGTAGAAGAAGCAAATGAATTTATAGAAAGATTTACTAATAAAAAACATTTACCAATGATTACATCATGTTGTCCAGGTTGGGTGAAATTTGCAGAAATGAATTATCCGGATCAATTGCAACACTTATCATCATGTAAATCACCACATCAAATGTTTGGAGCAATATTAAAAACATATTATGCAAAGAAAGAAGGAATAGACCCATCAAAAATATACGTAGTATCTGTAATGCCTTGTGTTGCAAAAAAATTTGAACGCGAACGTCCAGAAATGAAAAATAACGACCTTTGGAATGTTGATAATGTAATTACTACACGTGAACTTGCTAGAATGGTAAAACAAGCAAATATTGAATTTGAAAAAATAGAAGAAAGTAAATTTGACAATCCTATGGGTGAAGCAAGTGGAGCGGCAGCAATTTTTGGAGCAACTGGAGGTGTTATGGAAGCAGCACTTCGTACAGCACAAGACACATTAAATGGACAATCAATTGAACAAATAGACTTTCAAGATGTACGTGGACAGAAGGGCATAAAAAAAGCAACTGTAAACTTTGCAGGAACAGAAATAAAAGTTGTAGTAGCAAGTGGACTAAGTAATGCAAGAAAAATATTGCAAGAAATAAGAGAAGGAAAGGCAGACTATGACTTTGTAGAAATAATGGCATGTCCAAGTGGATGTATAATGGGTGGAGGCCAGCCAATAAACAGTTCTAAAATACGTTCAGAAGTAGATGTAGCACAAATGAGAACTGATGCCATTTATTCAATTGATGAAAAAAGTACAATAAGAAAATCGCATGAAAATACAGTAGTACAAAAAATATATGAAGAATATCTTGGGGTATATGGAAGCGATTTAGCACATAAATTATTACATACACATTACGAAAAAAAAGAAAAATATAAATTAGATTAAAATAGATTAGGGAACACTCCTTCTATTATTTAAGAGGGTGTGTTCCCAAAAATTTCTCTTTAACTATCTACAGTTATTATTGTTTTGTTTTTCATTATTATTGTTATTGTTATTATTGTTTTTATTATTGTTATTATTCCTGTTATTTTGATTTTCGTTATTATTTCTATTTGACATACCTAAGCACCTCCATATCAAAATCTCATTAATATTGTTAGCAAAAAAATAGTTTTTATTCTTTTAAAATTTGTTTTTTTAATTCAATTGTTATATAATAGCCTAAAATAAATAAAATAAATAGAGGTGTTATATTTTGGAAAATATAAAATTAAAAGAATTTAACAAATATTTAACTAATAAAAAAGTTGCAATTATTGGCTTAGGTGTTAGCAATACACCATTAATAGATTATATGTATTCAAATAAAGCAAATGTAAGTATTTTTGATGAAAGAGAAAAACAAAGTATACCAAAAGATATTTTGAACAAAATAAATGCATATAATTTTAAATTGTTTACTGAAAAAGATTGTTTTAAAAATTTGAAAAATTTTGATATTATATTTCGTTCTCCAAGTTGTTTGCCAACAAGACCTGAATTAGAGAGAGAGAGGACAAGAGGAGCTATAGTTACAACAGAAATTGAAATGCTTATGAAATTGTGCCCAGCTAAAATAATAGGGGTAACCGGTAGTGATCGGAAAAACCACTACAACAAGTCTAATTTATGAAATATTAAAAAAAGCAGGATATAATACATATCTCGGAGGGAATATAGGAACTCCTTTATTTACAAAACTTTCAGAAATAACTGAAAATGACATTGTAGTTCTTGAATTAAGTAGTTTTCAATTAATGGGAATGGAAGTTAGCCCTAACATAGGTGTCATTACTAATATAACACCAAATCATTTAAATATCCATAAAGATTATCAAGAATATATTAATGCTAAGAAAAATATATTTAAATATCAAAATGAAAATGATATTATTGTTTTAAATTATGATAATGTAATTACGCGAGAATGCAGTAAAGAAGCTAATTCAAAAGTAGTATTATTTAGTGCAAAAGAGAAAATAGAAAATGGTTTTATTGTTGATAATAAAACAGTAAAAGAAGTAGAAGATGGAATTAGAAAACATATAATAGACGTACAAGATATTCCATTAAGAGGAGAACATAATTATGAAAATGTTGCAACTGCATTAGCTACTACAAAAACATTAGTGGATATTGATACAGCAGTTAAAGCAATAAAAGAATTCAAACCAGTAGAACATAGACTGGAATTAATAAGAGAGATTAATGGAGTAAAATGGTACAATGATTCAGTAAGTTCATCTCCAACGAGGACAATTGCAGGTCTAAAATCTTTTGATGAAGAATTGATACTAATAGCAGGTGGATATGATAAAAATTTAGATTATACACCACTTGCAAAACCAATATTAGATCATGTAAAAACATTAATTTTAATTGGTCAAACAGCAGGAAAAATATTTGATAGTGTTAAAGAAGAATCAGAAAAACAAAACAAAAAAATTGATATTTACATGTGTAATACTTTAGAAGAGACAATAAATTTAGCAAAAAAAAGTTCTAAACCAGGTCAAATTGTATTATTCTCACCAGCAAGTGCAAGTTTTGACATGTTTAAAAATTTTGCCGATAGGGGAACAAAGTTTAAAAATTTAGTAAATAATATTTAATCACACATTATTTAAAACCTCCATATTATATATAAAATGATAAGGAGGTTTTAATATGTACGAAAATGAATCATATGAAGATTACATACGAAGCATTTTAGGTTATCCAAATACTAATTATATGTATAATAATGATTATTCAGATAATTATATGATTCCACACAGAGAGATGCAAAGTATGCAAAATGAAGACTTAGAGGATTACTATCCAGATATATATAAAAAGGTATATCCAATGGTACGTAATCGTTGTATGCAGGTAATGGAACCAGTAAATAAGGATTTGGTTGACAAATTGACAGATGAAATATACTCTGATATTGAGGTAAATAATAATGAAATAAATTTAAATATTAATGTTCAAAATGATGTATCAAATTCTTCAACTAATCAAGGAAAAACTAGACCAGCACAACAGCAAAGAGAAAATAGAGGAGAACCACAAAAAGAGACAAGAGGAGAAAATAGGCAATTTAGAAATAATTTATTAAGAGATCTAATTAGAATTTTAGTTTTAAGAGAATTTGGAGGGAGACTAGGGTACAGGCCACCCAGACCATCATACAGACCACCGTTTCCTAGACCAGGACCGAGACCACCATTTCCAGGAGGACCAGGAAGACCACCAATGAGACCAAGAGATTATGATATATATGAATAAAAAAATTGAATATTATTATTTTTTTTGCAAAAAATAATACTACAGAAATTTTGAAAGGTGGTAGTATTATGAAAGTAAAAGACTGTATGTGTAATAATGTGTATTTTGTAAAACCAGAAACAAAAATAGACGAAGTAGCAAAAATAATGGCAGAAAATCATATTGGTTGTGTTCCTGTATGTGATAGTAATAATACTGTTTGTGGCATTCTAACAGATAGAGATATATTACTTCGCTGTGTTGCCTGTGATAAAGAAGCAAACCAAATAACAGTAAGTGAAGTTATGTCTTCAAATGTTCATACTTGCAAAGAAAATGATGATATAACAAATGCTCAAACAAAGATGGGGCAAAATCAAGTAAGAAGGCTTCCTGTATGTGATGATAACAATAAAGTAGTTGGGATTTTAACAATAGGAGATTTAGCACAAAATAATCAAGAATTAGAAAATGAGCAAGTGAATACAACTATGGCAAATATTTGTAATTGCAATAGTAATAAAAATGCTTCATAAAATGATTTTAAAAGGGCGGATATTTGACCGCTCTTTTACATATATTAAAATTAGGAGGAAGTTATGATTTTTGATGTTTCTTATTGGACAAGAGTTGGAAAGAGAATTTTATATGTTCTTTTTATTTTGATTTGCTTATACATAGCACTAAAATTATCAATTTTCTATATGCCATTTTTAATAGCATTTATTATATCATTAATGATAGAACCGCTAATTCGATTTTTTATGCAAAAAGCAAAGTTAACAAGAAGAACAAGCTCTATTACTATATTTATGATTGTTTCTGTAATCTTACTTGGTACATTATCTTGGGTAATCATAACGCTGTTTTCTGAATCTTCAAGCTTATTACAGAAATTAAATGATTATTTTGACAAGGCATATAGCCAATTTCAAAATTTTATTTCTGCATTTAATTTTGATAAAATACATGTATCAAACGAACTATTAGCTGTTATACAAAACTCTACTGGAGAATTGCTAAACACTGCATCAAACTGGTTAAAAAATAGTTTAACAGGACTAATAAACTTAATAACAAGTTTACCTAACATTGCAATTTGTGTTGGTATAACTGTAATTGCACTATATTTTATTTGCGTTGATAAAATTTACATTTTAGACCAAATTGAACATCATCTACCAAAAATATGGGTTAGAAAATTAACAACACATTTAAAAGATTTAACCCAAACTTTAGGCGGATATTTAAAAGCAGAAACAACATTAATTCTGGTTTCTTTTATTATATCTTTAATCGGACTATATGTTTTGAAGTTTATTGGTTTTAAAGTAGAATATCCACTTTTAATAGCATTAGGAATTGGATTTATAGATGCATTACCAATACTTCGGATCTGGTAGTGTTATGATACCTTGGGCTATTATATGTGCAATAAATGGAGATATAAATTTAGGAATTGCAATATTAATTTTACTAATTATAATGTCTTTAGTGAGGCAATTTCTAGAGCCTAAATTAGTTAGTAAAAATATTGGTGTACATCCAATTTTTACTTTAATTGCAATGTATACAGGTTTTAAAATTATTGGTATAATTGGTCTTTTAGTTGGTCCAATTGTTTTAATTATATTTAAAGATATATTTGCTAATTTAATTGACCAGGGGGTGTTTAAAACTATATTTGACCAAAAATAGGGCGGGAAATATTTATTTCCACTCTATAGTTGCTGGTGGCTTAGATGTAATATCATACACAACACTATTTACATGATTCACTTCGTTTACAATTCTAGATGAAACTTTTTCTAAAATATCATAAGGAATTTTACTCCATACACCAGTCATAAAATCAGTAGTTTCAACCGCATGAAGTGCTACGGTATAATCATAAGTTCTTTCATCACCCATTCTATTGCAGCATTAGGACAAGATAGGGTAGAGGCTATATTTTTAAATCCTTCTGGAACAGTTTCTACATAATCTGTATGGCTCATTAAGAATCCATTTGTATTTTCAAATCCTTCAAATAATAAAGAAAAATTATCAATATTTACATCTGTTGTGCCATGTTCGCTTTTATTAGCTTTAGCAACTTTTCCGCCTAGAGTATATGTCATAAGTTGCATACCATAACAAATACCAAGTATAGGAATTCCTAATTCAAAAATACCATCCGCACATCTAGGAGAAGATTCTCCATATACACTTGCTGGGCCTCCTGTAAAAATTATTCCCTTTGGATTTTTTTCTTTTATTTTTTCAATAGATATGTTGTAAGGTACCACTTCTGAATATACATTACATTCTCTTACTCTTCTTGCAATTAATTGATTATATTGTCCTCCAAAATCTAATATTAAAATTAGTTCATTTTTAAATTTTAGTTACCTCCTAAAAACTTAAATTTGTAAAAAATTTATCATATTTTGTATAAAAAAGTAAAGAAAATAAAATTATTATGTGATATAATATACAAAAATGATGATGGAGGAAGAGAATATGGGTAATTCAACATTAAAATTTTTAGGAAGAGATTCGGGATTTGGAAAATTAAATAATTCAGCTTACTATGAAGAAAGAGACAAATTTATTTTAATTGATTGTGGATACACAGTTTTTAATATATTGAAAGAAAAATTTGATTTAAATAAATATAAAGAAATTGATATTATTATTACACATCTTCATAACGACCATGCTGGCTCTTTAAGTCAGTTAATATTGTATTTATGGTTTATATACAATAAAAAAGCAAATATTATATGTAAATGTAATAATATAAAAGAATATTTAAGCATTACAGGCGTTCCGGAAGAAGCATATTATTTAACGGACCAACTTAAAGATTTTAAATTTATAAAAACAGAACATGTAAAATATTTAGATTCTTACGGTTTTGAGATAAAATTAAATAATAAAAATATTGTTTATACTTCTGATACAGCTAAGATAGATGCTTTTTTATCATATATAAAAAAAGCACAAGAATTATATATTGATGTTTCGAGATATGGAGGAGCACATTTAAAAATCGATGAAATAATAGAATTGTTAAAAGAAATAAAAGGAAATGGAACAGATGTATATTTAATGCATCTTGATGAAAAAGATTACATAAAAGAGGTAACTGAAAATCAATTTTACACTGGGTAGTGATGAACCTAAATGCTTGAATTCTGTCAATAGTTTTTGATTAGTTCACCCTAAAAATATAATTTTAACCTGTGACTAGTTCACCCTTGAATAGTCACAGATTTTATTGTATA
>OCVV011353877.1_pt1 | contig 101356 bp, 91 predicted proteins | sample 1539721 | NCBI WGS metagenome assembly OCVV01 (sample SAMN02144230, study PRJEB22623) | gut metagenome | biome: sheep rumen | host: Ovis aries | place: New Zealand
TCTGATCAGTGAATTCGCCAGTAAGGTTGGGCTGACCAACCTTGTGAACAGAATCTTTAAAACCAATGATACCGCTTTATTCCGTTTCCAAGTTGATCCGGATAATCTCTTGCAGGTTATACTTCCAGATCATTGCCGCATATTTCGAAGATGACTGCGCAGATGAACTGACAAATGAGCCTGTATTTACAGAGATCCTTCGGAAGGAAGTACTTGCTTCCCAGCCAACCCTGTCAAGATTCTGGAACAGGATGGATGAGGATACCCTGAAGCAGTTCGATATCACCGACCAGGCTATGCGGAATACGGTCTACAGCGTGAGGCATCCTGACTGTATGCTGTTCGACCTGGATTCCACTCTCCTGAATACCTATGGGAATCAGGAAGGTGAGGCTTGCGAAGAGCATGACTGCAAGTATGCGATCCCTTTCAAGGAGCACAAGAAGCTCAGGAAATTAGCCGCCTCCGAAGACGAATCACTTACCCGTGCGACAAACGACAACGTCGTTGACTACGCTGTAGAGTACGGAGAGTTCTTTGAAACTCTGGCAAACATAAGAGCATTAAAACATGCTCCACTGCTGGAGCAGTAACAGTTACCGGCGGCTCTACCGCCATAAGAGAACCTTGATTTTTGAATTGGTCGCCTACATTGTGGACAGGTTTATCAGTGCGCTCATTTATATGCGAATAACTCGTTTTCAAAAATCATGATACGATTTTCAAAGGATTTCACCCGTGGTTTTGGGAAATCCCAGCCTCGGCAAATAATTCAGAACATCCTCGTCCCGGTCCCCAGGGTGGATTCCCTCATCGAACTCAATGAGACGCTGCTTGAACGCTGCCAAAAGTACGAAGCCCACAGGATCCAGGGCTGACCGGATACTGTCGGGGCCATGTACCGCCTTGAAAAGGAATCCCTCCATCCTCTGCCGCAGTACACGTTTGAAACAGCCAAATGCACCAGTGTCCGGGTGAACGCTTTCTCTACGGTATGTTTTCGGACGAACCGGTACTCGGTTCCGGTCGAGTATGTTGGCTGGATCGTCGGGATCAAGGCGTATCCGGAGACAATCGAGGTCTACTGCAACGGTGTCATTCATCATCGCAGAACACGAGCGCTGCTTCGGGCAATATCAGAACCGGTATCGTCTGGATGACTACCTGCCGCTTCTTGAGATTCGGAGCCGCGCGTTCTTTAATGCCGCGCCCGTACGACAGAACATCCCGCCGGAAGTCCTTCAGCGGTGGCAGGAGGAGCGGACCGACCACAAGACGATCATTGCGTTCCTAAAGGCGCAGTCCGGTGCTGAGGCACCGGGGATCAAGGATCCTGTCCGTATCCGTGCCGTCGACCTTCATGAGTACGACACCTTGAAGGAGGCCGCCTATGTATAACGATGCGACTATGGAGCAGGTGAAGATCCTGGCAAAACAGCTGAAGATCCCGACCTTTGTCCAGTATCCTGATCTCCTGCGGCAGGCAGGTGCCGATACTGATTTTGGCAGCCTTCTCCTTACTCTCATGCGTAACGAGTACGATCAGCGTCAGGAGAACCAGAACCGTCGCCGTTTAAAACAGGCAGGGCTTCCGTACATGAAGACCCTGGAAGAGCTTGATCTGTCCTGTTACGATGAAAAGATCTCCGAACTCTTTATAGGCTAACTGGCCAGCTGCCGGTTCATCCGGGAAAAGAAGAACATCATCATGCTGGGAAATCCCGGCCGCGGGAAGACCCACATGGCCATCGGGCTGGCTCTGAAGGCCTGCTCGCTTGGGATGAACGTCCTCTTTAAGAACGCCGCCTCTCTTTCCACGGAGCTTTCCGAAGTCCGTGATAATTACGTCCTCGGCAAGCTGGAGAAGCGGATCCGGAAGGCTGATCTTCTGATCCTGGATGAGATAGGCTATGTGAGTTTCGACCGTTACCAGTCGGAACTGCTTTTCAAGGTGATCGCTGACCGTAGCCTAGTGTCAAGATTTTTTCGCAAATTCAAACTCAATTTCAATTTCATTTAAAAATAGACATAGTCTATTGCCCTTGGTAAAATAAAAGCTACCACACAAATATGAACCGAGGAGGCAATAGCTATGTCTGATGAAATTATACAGCTCAATGAGGATCTGATAAAGCATGATCTTAAAGATAATCTCGGACAGCATACATATCTCTACCTTTGTATTGCGATCCGTATCCGTATCCTGTAAACCTCTATCATTCCCAAGTACGCCAGATAGACTATGATGCCAATGCCAAACGTCCCTGCCGTCCACATCATTAATGAAAGTATAAATTTCCCTGGATGATAAGCCAGCAATGTCACCCAGTCTTTCGTATTCCACATACTGTAGAAGAACCCATTATCATGGATCAGATATACCATGAATGTGGATGACCCGATAAAATTGATTACCCGGTTGGAAGGGATGTGAATCCGTCGGAATAATTCAAACACAGGGGTGGAAAGGATCATAATCACAATGCTGAAATCAGGATAACCGTTCATGCTCTGAATAAAACGCCCTTTTGATCCTCCCCTGATATAGTCCTCAATACTCTGAGCAACCGAATTATAGTCCGTAATAAATATCAATACATAGGTAAGGCCAATGGCAAGGATCAATGCCCATGGTTTTATTTTTTTGAATGGCTGATACCTTTTTATAAAACCGCCAAAACAATACAGAAAAATTCCGGTAGACAGCGTCCTGCTCCCGGATGCCAACGCATCTGCCAGCCCACCCGACCATCCAAACTGGGTAAACGCAAAGACCACAATCAGAAACGCTCCATATTGCTTTCTGTCCAACCGCAGGAGGAATTGATTCAGAAACAGTCTGGCTGAGAGGACTACAAGGAAATAGTAGCCTACAAACCAAGACATACTGTTGAACCAATCAATCCCCATAAGTCCAATATAGACGCTACGGTGCACCCAGAAGAGTCGGTAACAAGCTGTTGAAGCAATGGTCAAAATGACAGCTGCAAAACCCTGCTGTAATAGAAGTTTTTTGGATGTTTTTGCAATATTCAGCTTGTTCCCTTTTTCTACGCCAAAATACCCTGCTATCAAGAGAAAAATAGCATTTCCCGTTATTCCAAATGGCATGATCGCATGAAGAATCCAGACTTTTTTGAAAAATACCGGATGGTTGAAGAACGCATTGTGCATCCTCGCCATGGAATTCTCATCTGTAAGCTGAACATTCACGCAATGGCATACGATATGATATCCAACAATCATCAGCATCGCAAAGATTCGAAGCAGTTCAATATTGGATGCCCTCGGGTGTGCTTTTTCACACTGCTCTTTCTTAGTTGTATTCTGATCGTTTTCAGGCATCTAAATTATCCCTTCATTATTACTGCTCATCATCACTCACACTACATCCAATTCATCCAGATATGACACCTTCATAATCGCCTTCTGCACCTTCTCCAGTGTTCATTCACAAATTCCAGGCATGTGAGCATCCTTCAGATAGAGGGCCAGAGCATCTTCATGATTTCAGCAAGTTTCGTTTGAATCGTTCATATATCAGTTCTCGTTCTTCTCAGACTCTTGTCTACTCAGTTCCCGCAGGTCATATTTCCCCTCCAGCCTGCTTCCATCCTCATTCCTGTTCATTCTGATATGATGGTGCTCGAATCTGAGGGCTTCGCCCAGGTTAATGTAGATGACGTTTCGATCCCACTCGTCTTTTTTATAATCTACCTGATAATGCCCCAAAACCGGCTTCTGCGCGTAAGGAGATGTCAGGTCCGGAAGGTCTGAGAATTTCTCTTCTTCGAATGTTGTGTATACAATGACCTTTTTAATTTGAATATCAAGAACAGCCGCAATCGCAAGAGCATTTAAATATGATGCTCTTGTTTTTTTCTTGATATCTTCCCACACCTTCGCCCCGACGGATGTCTTCATCTCAATAATCAGGAGCGTCCAGCTATCATCTGCTATATGTTGAAACAAGATGTGATCGCTGCATTTCTGAAGTCCATACCTTCTGTTCTGTCTCAGAAATTTGCACTTGCTCTTGGAATCAAACTGTGACACGCACAGATTCTCACCGACATTCTCCAGGTAAAGCAGACTCTTTCCACGATCGTCCTGTTCCTGCAGTTCATAGGAATCTTCGCTGGCATCAAAATAGCTTTCTTCAAAAAAATGGTCGATTGCATACTGTGTGCGCATCCTGTAGCTCATTCTTCCTCCTGAAATGCTCTCACCTCCTGAATCGTTTCAGCCAGCACACGGTTGAATGTCGGCACTTCAAATCCATATGGAGTTCGGTTCAATTTCTCAAGGACTGTTCTGCCTGATCCCCCGATCCCGAACTGGTACATCTCAATATCATCAGCATCAAGCAGATCTTCTTCTTGGTAACCATACTCCTGCATCAGTCTCTTACGATCCTTGTTTGCAGAAAGCTTTAACATATTGTTGATCTGCTGAAGAATCGCTTCACTGTGTGTAGTGATCCATACGGGTATTCCCGCATTGCTGATGTTTATAATCAGTCTGGCCATTTTCATCTGAAGCCCCGGATGAAGATGAGCCTCTGGTTCCTCAATGATCAAAGAATTGAATTTGATATTGCTCTTGAATAAAAGAAGCAATGGCGAAACTTCTGTTACAATCGAAGACGCTATGTGCAGTGGCAGCGGATCAGCGGAACCGTTTGGGGTATACCGTATGACAGGAAGTCCATCCTTCCTGACAGATATCTTTCCTGACGTCAAATTTGTTTCTATAAAATCAGCAATTTTTCGCTTATTATCCGGAATGGAAGGCGCCCGGTCAAACATCGTAATCAGCTGCAGAAAGTCAATGTATGGCAGCGTCAGAGCCGTCGTATGTTCACCTGTATCGAGGTTGTACGCAGTCTGAAGAGACTGGCTTACAAGCTGTGGATATGTGAGCATAAAACCGGTTCTCGATGCCGGGAGATAGACCGGTTCCCCAATTCTCCTGCCACGAACAATAGGTGTAAACAGTGGTTCAGCAATTCCGCCCATCAGAATATTCCAACAAATATACGCATTCATCCGGAGAAGCTCTTCTCGCTGCACGCCAGACTTTTCACCTGGATGAGGGAATCGGATACTCGTCTGCCCGAATGAATAGCGCACTGAATCTTGTGACCATAATATACTCAGCTGTTTCGCCCGCTTATAATCGCTGATGCTGATGCTCCCTATATGTATGTCAGCATTGAAAATCCGCCGGACAAGATCCTTCCGGTTCGCCATGAGGATGGAATTAAACCATTCAACATACATTGCGAACTCTTCCTGGTCAAGCTGTGTTTCTTCACCAATATGGCTGCGCAGCCAATTTTCACATCGCTTGTATGTTTTACTTTCCGGTGGTGTCTTTGGAAAACAGTCCTTTCCAAGGATCAAAATCCCCCATAGCAAGCTTAATAAATAACTTTTTCCGGAATTATTATCCCCCACAAAGCAGATAAGAGGCGCAATCCTTACGGAAGCTTTTTCGATTTTTCCGAAGTCTTCTACATTCAGCGTCCATCTTTCATTCATGGCTCTCTCCTATTCTTTCACACCCCTGCAAGAACGTAATTTCAAAAACCGGAATGTTGAATGTTGATTTCATACAGCCTTATGTGGGGATTATAACATCTGACACTGATTGCGGCTATGTGGAAAGCAGATGTCATTATTTAACATGAACACGGTACCTTCACAACCGCCTTCTGCACCTTTTCAGGTGTTCCTTTGCAGACTCCTGGCATGTGGGCATCTTTCGGGAAGAGAATCAGAAAGTCTCCTGGTCCCAGCTGGTATTCCTTACCCTTATTGTTTCCTTCATACAGCTCAATGTCGCCGGTCTCACCATACCTGCGGATGCACGTCCCCGCCCTCATGGTCTCCAGTGACTCTACGGAGATGATCTCATGCCCTGAGATGATGTACTGAATATCGATGTATTTCCTGTGCGCTTCAAAGGTTCCTTCAGACTTCGGCTTTGGCATATAGGTCTGAATATTGGCAAACACGCCATCTGGAAGATCATAATGACCATCCTGACAGTCCTTTGGATTTATGCTGCTCAGAAAACGGTATGCCGCCTCCGACACATTTCTTACTTCATTCAGATCGTCCATATTTCCTCCGTTTTTAGCTGTCCTGCCGGTATATTACCTTATCCCTCTGCGCATACATTGAAACCTGTCAGTCTGAGGTGACATCCGGGTCGTCCAGACGGACCGGTCTTCCCGTCTCAAGTGATTTTCTGGCAGCTTTCGCGATCAGGACGGCCTTCAGGCCATCCATTCCTCCAACCGGAACCGGTGCATCGCCCAGGCAGGCTTTCACGAAAGCCCGCTCTTCTTCCACAAATGCGTCATTGTAGCGTTCCAGGAAAAACCAGGTTGGCTTCGCGCTCAGCGTTCCGGAAGCCGTAGCCAGCCGGGCTTCGTCTTCAAGCTGATTTTCATCTCTCACGCAGCCCTTCTCCCCGTGTACCTCGACACGCTGGTCATAGCCATAGGGTGCCTGGCGGCAGTTGTCGATCACTCCAAGTGCGCCGTTTTCAAACCGGAGCGTCACGATCGCCGTATCCACATCTCCGTAATCTGCGAAATGAGAATCCACCAGGCATCCGCCTGCCGCATAAACTTCTGTCACTTCGCTTCCGGACAGATAGCGGACCATATCAAAATCGTGGATCATCATGTCCATGAAGATGCCGCCAGACTTTTCAACATAGGACATCGGCGGAGCCTCCGGATCACGCGAACACACCTTCACTACATATACTTTTCCGATTTTCCCGGATGCGGCCGCATCGTGGACAGCTTTATGGCTTTTGTCAAAGCGGCGCACAAAGCCAACCTGCAGCTTCACCCCAGCCTTCTCAACTGCCCGGAGTGACCTGTTGATATCTGACACGTTCACAGCAATCGGTTTTTCACAGAATATATCTTTTCCAGCTTTCGCAGCTCGCACAATGAAGTCTGCATGCGTATCTGTGGATGAGCAGATGAACACTGCGTCAATGTCCGGATCCCTGAATATATCCTCCGGGTCTCTGCTGCAGTGGGCAATTCCGACACTCTTCGCCCACCGCTCCTTGTCCTCATCCAGATACGGGTCTGCCGCACAGACAATTTCCGCCCCTTTCACAAGGCTCTGAAGATTGCTTCCGTGAAGTTTTCCGATTCTGCCCATCCCAATCAGGCCAATCCGAAGCATTCCATCCATGACGTTTTCCCCTCTCTTAAAAAATAGAAGCCTGCCAGCAGGCAGGTTTCCTTACACGTAAACGATATTCTACGCCGGAGCGCCCCGTCGTTTGCGGAGGCTGAACATACGCGTTCATAATAATCTAGCCGTTATAATCGGCGAGCTATCACCTAACTTGTAATATAGTACAGAGAACAGCAAGACGCCAGCACATTTTCTACTGGAAGCCAAAGGCTCAAAAGCCCCGCCGGGAGCGTAAGGCTGCCCTTTACTGACAAGGACACCTTTCGCACTCCTCAGGCGGGGCAGGGGTGTCACACGCAGAAAACCTGCTCTTGGAAAGAAGCATAGCTCTGGTGTTCTTCCGGGAACTCCTCCGGCATGTCCGGTCTCATAGTCATCCGAACTTCTCTGTCACGAGTTTTACAATCTCCTCCCCGATTCTTCTCTGAGCTTCCTTCGTAGAGGCGCCGATGTGCGGGGTCATGCAGACCTTCGGGTGGTGCAGAAGGCGCTCGTCCTTGCAGGGCTCTTCCGGATAGACGTCAATCCCGGCACCGGCCAGCTTCCCTGAGTCGAGTGCGTCACACAGTGCAGCCGAGTCCACCAGCGCACCACGGGCGGTATTGATCAGGTACGCGCCGTCTTTCATCTTACTGATGGCTTCCGCATCGATGACAGGAGGTGCCCCTTTGACTGCCGGCATATGAAGCGAGACATAGTCCGATTCTGCCAGCAGTTCATCCTTCGTCTTCCACGGGTACAGGACATGGATGTGCGGGCCGGAACGGTTCGTGTAGATGACATTCATCCCGAGTGCCTCGGCGCGCTTTGCGACTTCCATTCCGATGCGGCCGAGCCCGACGAGTCCGAGGGTCTTGCCGCTCAGCTCTACGCCCTTGTACGCCTTCTTCTCCCACTTGCCCTCGCGCATGGTGACATTCGCGATATACAGGAAACGGGAGACTGCCAGCATATGAGCAATCGCCAGCTCTGCGACGGCAGCGCTCGATGCGTTCGGGGTATTTGCAACGGTCAATCCCTTGCCGCGGGCATAGTCAACATCAATGTTGTCCATTCCGACACCGCCTCGGATGATCATCTTCAGCCGGCCTGCTGCCACTGCCTGGTCGATGACCGGCTCGCGCACCTTTGTTGCGGACCGGACGAGCAGCACATCGACATCCTCAAGTGCCTTCCCAAGCTCATCTGATTCATAGTGCTGCTGCAGGACCTCGTATCCGCGTTCCTCCAGCCTGTGGACTGCAGAGGCATCCAGTCCGTCTGCTGCCAGTATTCTTACCATTGAATCGTCCTCCTTTTGTCTTTTTCCGTTCAGCCGTCACCTCTTACCAAGGCCACGTCTTACCGGGTTATCCGGGTCTTCCGGAGTTTCCGGGGTTTCCGGGTCTTCCGGGGGTTCCGGGTCTTCCGGAGTTTCCGGGGTTATCCGGGTCTTCCGGGGGTTCCGTTTTTTCTTATTTTCACTATAGCAGATTAAGCATGTATAAACAACTATATCGTGAGAATCTCCGTGATCAGGCACTGATTTATTTCTTCCTTGAAATGCATAACAGCGCTATAATATTGCAATCAATGGGAGTTGTTTTTTGAACGTCTCCGTATTTTTTCATACCCCAGCTTTCTCAGGCCGGGAAGGAGGAAGAGCCCTATGAGCGAGCAGAATAAACAGCCCATATGGAAGAAAATTCTGTATCAGATCCGGCTGATTGCCAGTCGGGATGATTCTGCGCTTCTCTCGAATCCGACTTTTGCAAAGGAATGGCAGCGTCAGAATCTGGTCGCCTGTCTGACCATTTCAGCCATGGCGGCACTTCTGGGGCTGATCGGGCTGCTTGGCACATTTTCGCCATTGTCGGAGGAAACGGTCCTGTCCTGGATCAATGCGACCATCGCCTACTCTCTGATTCTCTTCATCAACCTTTCATTCTTTTTCATGTTCGGGCAGATGATTCAGCGCTTTGTAACAGATGGGCGCACATCTGTTTCAACCATTATGCATTTTCTCCGCATGGAAATGCTGCTTGCTTCAACCACTTTTTTCTCCACGCAGACCGGAAGCAGCTTCTTTTTCGAATACCTGCTGGTTTCGATGGCTGTCTACCTGGTTCCGCTGTACCGGCATTCCGATCTCCCAGGCCTGGTCACTCTGAATCTGGTTCCGACGGCGCTCATCATTCTCCTGATTCGCCCTTCCACTGTCTGGCAGGATCTGGTGGATCTGTGTATCTTTCATGTTTTCTGCCTTGCGATGGTATTCCTGCGCTGGTATTCATTCCAGCAGTACGAATCGGTCCATATCAATCTGATGAGCCTCAACTCGGAACTTTTCGGTCAGAGTCGGCGGGACGGGCTGACCGGGCTTCTCAATCGTGCAGCCCTGCGGGATGACTTTCCGCGTTTTATCGGGCATCCCGTCTGCGTGGCGCTGATCGACCTGGACTACTTCAAGCAGATCAACGACACATACGGCCACCAGTTCGGGGATCGCATTCTCATTTTCGTCAGCAAGACGCTTAAGTCCGTTTTTTCTCATCCGGATGATTTCTGCTACCGATATGGTGGAGATGAGATGCTGGTCCTCTCCATCTCAAACGACCCTGATGGTTTCCAGGCACGGCTCGAGGAATTGCAGCGGCAGTGCATGTACAGTGACCCGACCGGTTTTCAGACGGAAATGAGTATCGGAACCTGTTCCGGAGCTCCTGCGGATGAGACTTCGCTGAGAAGCTTCATCCGGACGGCTGACCGGAAGCTGTACCAGGAAAAAAACAGCATCCATCAGGACATCGTCCACGGCAGCACGCCGCTCGAATCACTCCTGTCCTCCGGACAGTCGGATCTTCAGGGCGTCCCGGCGGTGCAGTCTGGTTCCAAAAAAGCTGTGCCGGCTTCTGCGTCAGGCGTTCCGTCTGCATCTGACAAGGTCGATGCACAAAAGGGCTCTGCCAAGGCTGTTCAGACTTCTCCGGCAGGCGCATCATCTGCATCTGATGAATCCGGCGCACAGGAAGATGCTGGCATCCTCCCCCGGAAGCTCTCTTCCCTCGCTGAGCTCGACTCCATGAATGCGCTGGAGCAGGAGCAGGAACAGCTTGCCGGCCAGGATTGGAAGATCGTCTACTTTGATATCAGTCATTTTGCAGAGACGAGCGATGCCCTGGGTTCCAGAAGCGGCATGCAGATCCGCTACACGACCGCCTCCATCCTTCGCAGCGCCTTCTCGGAGGACCTGCTCGCCAATTCCGAAATTGACCACTTCATCCTTCTCACGACAGCGGACTGTGAAAAACTGAAACAGCAGATCGGTCAGGTTCAGCTCTCTGTCGCCAGCATCCATCACGATACGGTTTTGTTTCTAAGCGCCGGTATCTATCATCACAAGTCTGGGGAACCGGAAATTGATTTTGTGACGGCTGTTCTGAACGCAAAGTACGCCTGCCGGAGGGCCAGCTCCGATTCCATCCTCCAGCACCTGTGCGTCTACGATGTCTCCATGGACCAGGCGCGCAGAAAAGAAGCGTTTGTGCGCAGCAACTTTGAACGGGCGCTTGCACAGCACCAGATTGTTCCATATTATCAGCCTGTCATCGGCACGCTGAGCGGACGGACAAGCGGACTGGAAGCGCTCGCCAGATGGATTGATCCGGAGCTTGGTGTCATTCCGCCCTGCGACTTTATTCCGTATCTCGAGAAAATGAATGTCGCGTACCGTCTGGATCTGTATCTTCTGGAGCAGGTCGCCCAGTCGCTCCAGTCCTTCAAAGGTCATACGCCCTGTCGCATGTTCATCAATATAAATCTGTCACAGACAGATTTTGTTGTCTGTGATATGCCGACGGAAATTGACAAGATTCTGAAGCGCTATGGTATACCGGCTGACCGTATTCAGTTTGAAATCACAGAGACAGCCCTCAGTGACCGTTTCGTCCTGCTTCACGCCATCAAGGGATTGGAGCAGAGAGGATACCAGGTATGGGTCGATGATTTCGGTACCGGACAGTCTTCCCTCAATGTTCTGAAGGATTATTACGTTCGCGGTATCAAGCTGGACCAGGCGTTCTTCCATGCTGCCAGCGACCAGTCCCGTGCCCGAATCATCATTGACAAGATTCTGGAGCTCTCCCATTCAATCGGCTGCCTTGTAATCGCCGAAGGCGTCGAGACAAGGGAGCAGTACGAGTTTGCACGGCAGGCGGGGATCAACTATATCCAGGGCTTTTATTTCAGCTGTCCCCTGCCTCTCACGCAGCTTCAGGAAAAGGGCTATCTGGACACCCCGGCGACAGTTGACTCTATCAGACTGTACCAGCCTGCAACAATCATCGATCTCTATGCTCCGATGGAGGCTGCCCTCTTCGTCAACAACCGGAAAACACCATTTTTCGGAAAAGCCGTTCTGGAATGCAAAGATCAGAAGATCGTTATTCTGCGGATGAGTGACCCGATGAAGCAGCTTCTGGGTGTTGCACAGGAAAGCCGGCTTCTCCCTGATTCGCAGCTGCAGGCGCTTTTCCTTCGGGTGATGCACCGCGCAGACCAGCAGAAAGCTGTCTATGAATTCCGTCTGCAGATCAAAGGGATTTTCTATCTGGCGCTGATCTCTCCGCTTTCCTCAGACAGCACAAACACTGCCAGGACATATGTCCTGGTCATTACCAACTATGCATTGAACGAGACGGAAAATAGCCTCACGGAGGTTCAGACATGACAAATGAAAACATTTTTCCCTCTCTCATTCAGCAATAGAAGATAACCGGTTCCCCGGTAAGCCGGATTGTGTGTTCAAAAACATCCACTTTTCTGCCGCTGATCAGATCCGTATACGTTCCGTCCGGCAGATCGACCTGCACCGCTTTTGCACTGCCGAGCGTGCTGAACAGGCCCGCGATTCGATTTCTGTCGGCATCCGGCATAGCCGCCGCATCCCGCACCGGCTCCGCCTGATCCGATGAAGCCCTGGGCATGGCAGCGGAAGCTTCGCCTGCTCCGGCTCCTTCCGTACTTTCTTCTGCCGGAGCCCCATCACCCCGTCTCTCTCTGACCGCGAAGATCACATCCCCGGCCACCTCCTCCGCCTCGAAGGAGGAATCCGCAAACAGGTCCTGCTGCCTAATCGCGCGAAGCTTTCGCATCAACGGGGACAGATCCTTTCCCGTCTCAAAGTCGACCGGATCGCGGTCGAACAGTGTCGGGTGATGTGTCACCTCAAACTCCTGTCCGGCATAGACCATGGCGGTTCCCTTCTCAAAATACTGCCACGCCGTCCAGTTTCTGAGCGCACGTTCATCCGACACAAGCTCTGCCGCCCGTGGTCGGTCATGGTTCTCAAGACATCTGAGCTTCACATAGTTCTCTGGGAGGATCCCCTCCTGCAGGTTGACACGGTTCAGATATTCCTTCAGAAATCCTGCACGTTCACCTGAAACCCTCACCGCTCCGCCCGGCAGGAACATGCAGCCGGTCTGAGCGGCCTTCTGCCAGTTGTAGGTGTCATAGTCATAGCAGATGTCAAATGCCTGGTACAGCTCACTGTCGGAGGATGTCGGTACGCCGGCCTTCCGGTTTGCGATCACCATCTCCGGCTCGACCGCCTCCGCCAGCCAGATGCAGCCCGGCCGGACCTGCTCCACTTCTCTGCGGGCACGCTTCCAGAATGTCAGCGGCACCATCGGCGCCACATCGCAGCGGAAGCCATCCACGTATTTCGCCCACATCTTCAGTGTCTCGATCTGGTAATCCCAGAGCGCCTCCGAGCTTTCATAATCCAGATCGACAACGTCCCACCAGTCTCCGATCCGGTTTCCGAGCGAACCATCCGCCTTGTGGAAGAACCATTCCGGGTGCGACTTTGCCAGAACCGAGTCCGGCGACGTGTGGTTGTAGACCACATCCAGCATCACCTTCAGCCCCTTCCGGTGCGCCGCTTCGGTCAGCTCCGCGAAATCCTGCATCGTTCCGATCTCCGGATCAACCGCGCGATAGTCCGAGATGGCATACGGCGATCCCATTGACCCCTTCCGGTGCAGAACGCCGGACGGCTGAACCGGAAGCAGATAGATGATATCGACTCCAAGGGATTTGATCCGGTCGAGATCCCGCTCCACATCCTTCAGCTTCCCGCCCCTGTAGTTTCTCGTAAAAATCTGGTAGATCACCTGCTGTCTCAGCGACTTGTCTGTATACTGCGCCATTTTTTCCTCCTGATCTGTTTCCCACAGGCATCTCTGCATCCCTGCCACACAGATATTCATCCGGAGCATCAGCGCTCCTCCCGATGTTCCTTCCGATGGCTTGCCCCTTACCTGCGGTTTTTATCCGAAATCCGTTCTTTCATGATGAAGACAGCCGCCACAAAGCTCGTTCCCATGGCGACAAATACCATCGTCAGAACCGTGGCAATGCCCCATTTCCATGCAGCCCGCATCTCCCCGGTCACAAGACTGTTCATCGTCTGGTAAAGCGCATTTCCAGGGATCAGCGGAATGACTGCCGATATCAGGAACACCGTCGCCGGCTGCCTGAGCCTTCTTGCCCACAGCTCGCTCCACAGTCCGCAGAATACGGCCCCGAGAAATGAAGCAATCATATATCCCTTCCCTGCGTGGATGACCGCCAGATAGACCAGCCACGCCAGCGCTCCTCCCAGGGATGCCGGGAGCAGACTCTTTCTGCCGATATGAAACAGAATCGCAAAGCCCATGGACCCTGTAAATGCCATGAGAAGCTGCACCAGCTCAGTGACCGTCAGCATATCGAACCCTCCGACAGAAATCTATAAAAAATGCCCGGGTAGTCAATCCTCCGGGCAGTCTGTTCCGCGATTATTTTAATAAATCCGCCTCATGGTCGAGGAGTTTTCCGCCCGCTGCGCAGGCCGGGCAGATGCAGTATTTCCCACCCTGGCTCTTTGCCGCCTTTGCATCCTCCGTCATCTTCGCGGCTCCGTCCGCTCCGAAGACCTGCTTTCCTTCCTCAGATCCTGAGAATGCGATCAGGTCGTCGATCGATGTGACGTCTTCCTTCATCTCCCTGATCAGGGACTCTGCCGCAGCCCGCTCTCCAGATGTTCCGGCAGCCTTCAGGTATGCTTCACCCTCTGCCCTCAGCTCCGGGCAGCAGGACGGCGCTGCGATCATCTTCTCTACTTCTGCTTTGATTTCCTGTTTTGTCATCATATACCTCCTGTCTTGCAGTCACCCTGATTATACCACTGATCGATTCTGCATTCATCATACCAAAGCATGTAGACAGCTGCAGCAAAACAGCCACGTCTTCAGCTTCGGCAAAGCAGCCTCACCCGCGGCTACCATCTCATGCCGTCATATGAATCGCAAGCATGAATCCGGCTGCAAGGGCGAGCGCCCAGGTGAAGCTTTCAATCAGCCTGATCTCACCTGAAATGGTGTTGCCGACCATCATTTCCCGGACGGCATTGATCATCGTGATGCCGGGGTTCAGCAGCATGATGTCGCCGATCATGATCATCGGTCTGCTGAAATACGGGACGACCCGGCAGATCGCGCCGATCCCCAGTCCGACGATGGCTGAAACAACCATCGTATATAGAATCCGGTTGGTGGAATACTTCCCAAGCGTGCACTGAAGCAGGACGATCAGCAGCGAGAAAAGTGCCGCTTCAAGCCCGTCCAGTACGCTCCCGCCGAAGAAGACGGAAAAGCTGAAGGCGCCGAGCGCATTGCCAAGAATCAGAATCCACACAGGATTTGTTCTCTGCCGGATCCGGTCAATCTCCCTCTTGAGCGCTGATACTGTCATCGGCGAGCTGCAGCAACGTCTCGAAAGATCATTCAGTTTGTCAAGCTTCTCAAAGTCGATATTGTCATTGTCCCCGACGCGTCTCGTCTGCGTCACCGTCGCGCCGTCTGGAAACCGGAGCGTCACGGCAATGCTGAAGACAATGACATACACATCGGGTACCGCCCCATATGCGCGCCCCAGCCTGCAGAGCGTATCCTCTACCCGATTGATTTCCGCCCCGGACTGAAGCATCAGCTCCCCGATATCCAGAATCCGCTCCAGGAGACGCTCCCTGTTTATGGAATCGGAATCCCTGTTCTGTGAATAACTGTTCACTGTCATCTTCTCTATACGATTTCTGTCACTGTCGCCCAGGTTCAAGGCAGGCATTATTCTCTTCCGGCTGCTCTTTTAACACGTCAAGCCCCCAGACCATCGAAGGCGGCACATCCTGTGTCCGCATAAACCACCTCCTGCACTATACCAGAATTTGTTCCGAAGCGCGATGAATTTTTCCAGTGCTGCCAAGATTGATCCCCAATGTGACATGCTCTATAATAATTTCCTGTTTGAAAACAATGGAATTCAAAAGATCCAGAAGATCAGGATACCAGAAATGTCAGAAATGTTAGAAAGATCGGAAATGCAGCATATACCAGAACGAAATTCTTTCCCGGTCAGGGACGAGATCAATTTCAGGGATCTGGGCGGATACCGGTCTGCCGACGAGCGGACTGTCCGCCGAGGCTGCTTTTACAGAAGCGGCGGCATCTACAAGATGAATGCTCAAGAGCTTGTCTTTCTGAAGTCGCTCCATATCCGCACGCTGCTTGATCTGCGGACGAAGGAGGAGGCTGCAAAAAAGCCGGATCCGGTCATTCCGGACGTCATGATTCTGCAGCACAGCGGCGTGGTGTCCGACGGCGGGGATGAGATTGATTTCTCACCGGCAGGCATGAAGCAGCTTGGGGAAGCCGGCCTCACTCAGATAAAAAATATGCACAGATATTATCAGATGATGCCGTTTCACAACGAGGCTTTTCACATCCTGATGCAGGAAGTAGTCAGCGGGAATGTTCCTGTCCTGTTTCACTGCGCAACTGGAAAAGACCGCACGGGTGTCGCCGCGATGATTCTCCTGCTGCTGCTTGGCGTACCGGAACAGACCGTCCTTCAGGATTATCTGCTCAGCAATTTCTACCGCCGAGATGTCATCCGGCGGCACATGGAGGAAAACCTGTCGGTCATCCGTCAGCACCCGGAGCGCGAAACGCTCCTTCAGCTGCAGCATGGCGTCTCCCCGAAGATCGGCCGGGAAATACTGGAGAACATCCGGAAGACCTGCGGCGGATATGATGGGTATTTTGAGAAAGAGTACGGGCTGGGGCAGGCAGAGGTTGAGAAGCTGCGAAACAGGTACCTGGCCTGAGTGGCTGGACTTTTACCTGTGTCGGTATTCAATCCTTTCTGGCTCCTTTGGCACGCTCTCCGATTGAATTTACATATTCCGACGGCGTTATACCCATCACCTCATGGAATACTTTGTTGAAATACTTTCTGTCTGTAAAACCAGTTTCATAAGCCACATCTTTTAGAGTTGCACCACCCTCCTTCAACAAAAGCAGTGCTCGTCCGATCCGGTAACTCTTGATAAACTTTGAAAATGTCTGACCGACATCTCTGGCAAAAAGATAGCTTAAATACTCTGGCGTAATATTCAGCTGTTCAGCAATGTGCTGTTGATTGAGGTTGCACTTGTAGCCACTCTCGATAATATCCAGCGTGCTCTTCACCAACGGGTGCGCTTCCGGAAACTGTCCTCGCAGACTATCTGCTGTTTTTTCTCTCGCTCCTGTTTCATTCGTCTCAATCTTCAAAAGAACTTTCTTCAGTTCGTCTTTCATAGGTGGTTTCAGAATATAGTCATCGCATCCAAGCTGCATGGCTGCCCGTGCATATTCAAACTCGGCATAAGCACTCACAAGCACAAAATGTGTATGGTAATTCTGGCTTCTTGCAGCTTCGATGAGTTCGATCCCTGACAAATAGGGCATCTTGATATCCGTAAAAACTACATCCGGGTGCTGTTCCTGAATCATATTCAATGCGGTTCTTCCGTTCCCCGCCAACCCGACAATCTGGTACTTTTCTCCGAGGGACCGAATCAATTCACTCAGGCCTTCTCTTGCCCTCTGTTCGTCTTCTGCAATCACAATCCTCATTCGCCCAACCCTCTATCCGAAAACCACCATATTACAGATACACATCCTCGGCATCATCCTGTACTAGACTTTGAGGCAATGGGAGCTCAAGAAGAAACTGGGTTCCCTTCCCTTCCTTCGTCCAAAACCGGATCTCCAATTTTTCTCCATAAAACAATCTTAATCTTGCAGCAACGTTCTCAAGCCCGATCCCAGTCCCTTCCATATGAACAAATGCAGCAGCTGACAGCTTTCCCTGTACAGCGCGGCTCTGATCTGCGCTCATCCCACAGCCATTATCTTCGATAAGGATTTCCATTCTTCCATCTTTTCCCATTCGCCCGGTTACACTGATAAAACAGTCCTTTTCCTTCTCTACAAACCCGTGTCGAATTGAATTTTCAACGAATGGCTGAAGAAACAGCTTGCAGCACGGCCATTCCAGATACTGAGGCTGAAATTCAACCCGATAATCAAACCGGTCCATCAGCCGGAACTTCTGCAGCGCAAGGTACTGCATAACCCAGTTTACTTCATCACCAAGCGTAACCGTCCCTGCCGAGCTTGAGTAAGCATAGCGCATGATATCAGATAGCTTTCTCAGCATCTCAGAAACTTCCTCATTCCCCTGTTCCGCTGCACTCATGTTAATCGCATTCAGCGTATTGCATAGAAAATGAGCATTGATCTGGGATTCCAGCGCATGCATCTGTGCATCCGCAGTCTTCCTGACTGCCTGGATTTGTTCCTCATTCTGACGAGCATTTTTCTCTTTCCATTCTTCCAATGCATCGGCCATCTCATTATAGTTTTCAGCAAGTTTCCAGATTTCATCCTCTCCTCTGATCTCAATCCGTGTTTTCCACACGCCCTTCCGGACGCTATTCATCGCTTTTTGGATATTTCGAATTGGAGAAAGTGCTCTTCTTGTCATGACAAATTGAACCGCACTAATTAACAGGATGGCCAGCAGCAGGACCGTGACTCCCTTGCGGTACCGCATACGGATGATCCCGTTTAATCTTTCTACATCCAGCGCAATATTGAGGTTCCATCCTGTTTTATCAATTTCAGTCGATACTATTCTGTATTTTCCTTCTGGAGCGACATTTTCTAACTTTCTCCCGACCATCCCAGATTCAGGAGCATACAGCAGATTCCCGCTCTGATCCGTAATATACGTAGCTGTATAATTATTCGACATGCCCGCAATCTGACTGAAAAAGGCGCTTACAGAAGACAATTCAAAACTCAGGACAAGAATGGAGTCAACCTGATCAGGCGATGTATTCCCTGGAAGGGAAAATGCAATATTGATCATATTTCTGCAGGTATAAACAGGCGCCCCCTGAGTATGGAATATAAATTGATTCGGCTCTGTGGTCCACACGCACTTCGGAACGGTATTCTGCTTCAACTGATCAAATAATCTGTCTGAAAGGTTTTCAAGCAATTGCTCGTTGTCCCCACCCCAATACTCCTCAGTCCCGGTCAGATTTCCGATCACACGGTTCCTTTGGAAAAGGACATTCCCATCGGCAGTCATAATCAGAACGTTAATCAGTTCTCCGCCACTCTCCTTAAAAGTCTGTTCCAGCTCATGTCTCAGTGTCAGCTTTGAGAGCGTGTCATCCGGATCTTCCCTCAGCGCAGTAGCTGACTCTATCAAATCAGCATTCAGGGATAACTTTGCCCCAACTTGTATGACGTTATCGATATTCCTTCGGATTGTACTCTCCTCAGTGTTAAGCAGGACTTTATCTGTCTGCGTAGAGTTTTCAATCAGATACTGCAGATATTGAGTTTGAAGATAAAACAGGAAAGCCAACGACGCTCCAACAAGCGAAAACATCATAATGATAGATACTCTCAGAAAATAGTTAGTACGGAGAGCCCTGATAAATCGTTTCAGAAATCCATCTGGAATTCTGATGCTATTACTTTTAGATGCACTCTTCCGTTTCACCTGCCCCTCCCTATTCTGCAGTCACTCATAGGATTCTTATTCTTATGCAAATTCATAAATTGCAATTGCTACGATGCACTGATGATACCATTTCAGCCCAATTGAGTCCCTCTGATTCTCTGTACACTCTACATTATTTTTATTCACCCTAAAAAGACTGGATTTTCTTTTCAATCAAACTGTTCAAAAACCAGGTGAAGACTCCTGGAACCAGAAGAATTGTCAGTGGAAACCGGTACACTGCATAGTATCCTGCCAGCAGCAATACAGTCCCTGCTATTGATTGCAAGGGATAATGAAAGGTACAGAATACTGCCGGTTTTATGTACCATCCAAAAAGCATACGATATCTCGATATCAGCGGAAACAGAAAGCAGCAGACTGCCATGATTGCCAGAAACAATACCAGGTAAAGTGCGCACAATAGCCATTGCACATGCCCATGAAATAATTTACTGCTTATCCCAAAATTCAGCAGAAACAAAGCCGACAGCAAAAAGCTGGACAGTCCGTGCAGACTTCCTATTTTTAACGAATTTTTCCAGGTAGCCCAGAAACGTTCGGTCACACTTTCTCTGTCTTCCACTACAGACCTGGAAACAGCATCATAAATTGCCGCTGCTGATGCCCCAATTGTGACAATCGGCAGGCTTCCAAGAATCCACCAGATTGAAACAAGCATAAGGTCAAACGCTTTACTTCCCCATGTAAATACCGGACCACCATATGCAAAAACACTCTTCTTGGACATATTGCTTACCTGCTATAAAGAAGGGATTCCCATCCATCATGTTTTTCCCTGCACATACAGAAAGATGAGAATCCCTGCATCAGTATGTTATTCGAAGCAGAACCCATTCCTTGTGAACACTGGAATCTGCTCAAGCGGAGCCGGAACCTCTACCCTTGATCCTCCTTCGTAGATATCCCCTGTCCAGTAATTCTTCCATGTAGCTCCTTTTGGGAAATACACTGAAAGCTTACGTTCTCCTTCATGCATGACAGGTGCAACCAGAATCTCCGGTCCGAACATGTATTCCGTCTCGCAGTCCCAGCATTCCTGATCTGCCGGGAAATCATAAAAGAGCGGCCGCATGACGGGTGTGCCTTTATCATGTGCATCCTTCATTACTTCAGTGATATATGGTTTCATTGTTTCACGAAGGAACAGGTACTTCTTCAGAATCTCATATACCTCAGGTGTATAGCTCCAAACTTCGTTTGGTGCTCCAGACACACAGGTTGCCCCGCCACTTGTCCCAACCTGTGGCTGCATGGGCCAGCGAACGCCATGAAGCCGCATAACCGGACAGAAGGTTCCATACTCGAACCATCTGATAAGAAGTTCATGGAACTTCGGGTCATCCACCCATGCGCCAAAAAAGCCGCCAATGTCGGTTGTCCACCACGGAATCCCGGCAATTCCCATGCTTAATCCAGCCGCAAACTGATTCCGGAGGCTCTCAAAGGAAGACATAATGTCGCCAGACCAGACCAGTGCGCCATATTTCTGAGATCCAGCCCACGCACAGCGAAGCAGATTAATAATATTGTGCTGACCTTCCGCCTTCATCCCGTCAAAGAATGTCTTTGCGTACATCACCGGATAGATATTGCCAACCTCCACATCTGGCCCAAGGAAATACCGATAATTGTCGTAATCATAATATGTGTATTCCGGCTCTGCCTCATCGAGCCAGAATACCCTGATTCCTTTATCGTAATAGTTCTGCTTTGCTTTCCCCCAGACGTACTTCCTCGCATCTGGATTCGTAGCGTCAAAATGAAGCGTATTTCCCTGGAAATCCATTGAGATCGGGTATCCTCGATCTACACGGATCAGATATCCTTTTTCGTTCATTTCCTGGAAATTCTCACTTCTGTAATCCACCGTTGGCCAGATCGAAACCATCAGCTCGATCCCCATCTCCTTCAATTCCCTGATCATTGCGTCTGGATCCGGCCAGTAAACCGGGTCGAACTTCCATTCACCCTGCATTGGCCAGTGGAAAAAGTCAATTACAATCACAGAGATTGGGAGCCCTCTTTTTTTATATTCGCGGGCGACATCGAGGAGCTCTTCCTGTGTCTGATAACGCAACTTGCACTGCCAGAACCCCATCGCATAATCTGGCATCATCGGGACTTTCCCTGTTGCTGAAGCATACGCTTCCTCTATTTCTGAAGGCGTGTCTCCTGCTGTAATCCAGTAGTCCAGTTTCTTTGTGGATTCCGCCTCCCAGGTTGTAATATTTTTTCCGAAGTTTACTCGTCCTACAGCAGGATTATTCCAGAGGAATCCATATCCCAAAGACGAGATCATAAACGGAACTGAAGACTGTGAGTTTCGATGCGCCAGTTCCAGATCCATCCCCTTCTGGTTCAGGTAAGGCTGCTGGTACTGTCCCATACCAAAAATTTTTTCCTCTGGATTTGATACGAATCTCGCCTTCAGATGATAATCTTCACTTCCGATGATTGCCTTGAATTCACGGGCATCCACCATCAGGGAACTTGTTGTACTGCTCTGCATATCATTCTTGTTTCGAAGATACTCCTCAAGCAGAAGCTCTCCCTTTTCATTACGGAACTCAATTTTCCCGATGTTATTAATAATGGCAGTGATTTTCCCATTTGTAATCTGAGCCTCCAGCTCTCCAATCCTGATTTCCGAGTGGCTCTCCGGAACCTCCTCCGTCAATGCCCATTTTTCCTGTGGCATCTCTGCACACTTCGTCGCTGTCACTCGGAAACTGTTCTGTCCCCATGGAGCAATCACCAGTTTCTCCGCCCCAAGCCTGTAGCAAAGAGCATTTGCTTCCGTAAAATAATACCCGAACCTGCGCCTGGTCTGTCCGGCGACTTCCGCAGATGCTGTTCCCATTGAATTCATGATAGCCTGTTCTCCCATATGTGTTTATCCTTTCTATTTATTATTCCTTTACTGCTCCCGCCGTCATCCCCCCGACAATATATTTTTGAAGGAAGATAAACATGAATATGACCGGAAGTACCAGAATCGCTCCATAAGCCATAATACAGTTCCACTTCGTCCCGTACTTGCTCTGAAACTTGTGAATGTTTGCGGTCAGCGGCCTCATCTCCGGCTTGACATTAAAGGTCATGGAATACATCAGATCGTTCCACCCGTTCAGGAAGGAAATCGTGACGATCGTGATAATTCCGGTTTTCACCGCAGGAATCATTACCAGGAAAAACGCCTGCAATGCGTTGCATCCATCGATTCTGGCTGCTTCATCAAGCGTAACCGGGACGCTCTTGAAGTATGGTCTGAGCGTGACAACCGCGAACGGCACCGAACCCGCGGCGATTGCAATCGGCGGTGCAGCATAGGTCCCGAGAAGATGCATTTTGCTGAACGTCAGGTACATTGGTGTCAGCATCAAGGATGCAGGAAGCATCTGCGCTACCAGGAAAACAAGTAGAAATGCCTGATAGCCCCTGACCTTATAACGCCCCATTCCATACGCTGCCGGAATCCCGAAAAGCATCGTCAATATCATCGTAAAAAGGCCATTTAAAAAACTGTTTCTCAAGGATGCAATGAAGTCCTTGTCTCCCAGATTCGCCATCCACGGGTCAATTGTGAATTCATGCGGGAAATATGTCAGTACTTTGCCGAATGTTTCCATGTCCGACTTGAAAGAAAGCTGAAGCATCCAGTAAATCGGAAACAGAAAGACCACCGCGATGATGACTGCAATAACTGACAGCCTGAGATTTCTATGCCATTCCCTTGAATGCCTGCGTTTTTCGGAAGCAGGCAAGGATTTTATCCTGTCAGGCGCCTGATTCATGCCTCTTCCTCCTTGTCATCTTTTCTGAGCAACAGTAAATACAGGATTCCAATCAGCAGCAGGCAAAGAAACAGTACAATTGCGACTGCTGATCCCTTTGAGAATTGATACTGTGTAAAGGAGAGCATATAGGAGTAGGTTCCTAAAACATCCGTTGAATTCAGCGGGCCTCCCGCCGTCATGATAAACATCAGATCAAATGCACGAAACGTATAAATGAATCCAAGCATCAACACTGCAAGAATGGAATCCTTCATCAGCGGCATCGTGATCTTCCAGAACTGCTGCATTCTGCTGGCTCCGTCAATTGCAGATGCTTCATAAACATCTTCCGATATGTTCGACATTCCGGATATCAGAAGGAGCATATTAAACGGAATTCCCACCCAGCAATTCATAATCACGACAGCAATCATGGCAGTTGACGTAGAGGTCAGCCATGCCGGTCCTGCTATACCGACCTTTGAGAGTAAGTTATTTATCAGACCGCTATTTAAAAACAGATTCTGTCCGAGCAAGCCGGTGACAGCCATCGGCATCATGTACGGAATCAGCATGAGACCTCTGATTGGTCCGGATAATGTAAACTTTTTGTAGAAAAAAAGCGCCAGTAAATACCCGATCGTAAACTGAAAGATCAGGCTTCCGATTGTGAATACAAATGTATTCTTCAGAACCAGAATAAATGTCGGATTATGGAACAGCTCTATATAGTTCTGAAAGCCAATGAATTTCGATGTCCCGGTCGCAAGGTTACGGACACTGGTATCTTTGAAACTTAAAATAAAATTGTAGACAATCGGGTAGCCTACCACCACGAGCATGTACAGAACTCCCGGAAGAATAAAGCCATATGCCTCCCTTGTCCGCCTTCCATTCGATCTTCTTGTTTTTGAAGTCATGTCTTTTCCCCATCTTTCCTGATACAGTCTTGATATGGAGATTGCCGGTTCCCCCTGAGAGGAGAACCGGCAATCTCCGAAATGACTTTTATATTACTGTTCCGGAAGCGGGTCGCTCTCCAGAATTGGTGCAATCACATCATTTGCAGCCTTCAAAGCATCTGCCGCAGAGTCACCATTCAGGAACACCTTCTGCGCTGCCGTGTAAATCTGCTCGGAGATCGTCGGCCACTGATCATGTGGTCCGCGTGCAAGCGCTGTATCCATCTGTTTCTGGAAGATCTTGAAATTGTCCTCCTGATAAGTGTAAACCGGTACCGCATCCGATCTGGTAGCAAGTTTCCCGGATTGTACCGCCCAGCGTTCCTCGCTGTCCTTTGACATGAACCACTTCAGGAAATTCACTGCTTCATCGACATCCTTACATCCGGTGCAAACGCCAAAGTTCTCACCTCCAATTGTGGAGCTGGAGGTTCCCTCGTCGCCAGTTGGGAGAGTCGTGATCTGATACTCAAAAGCGCCGTTCACATCATTATCAATCGATGCCAGATGCCATGTTCCGATCTCAGCAAATGCAGCTTTCCCGGCACAGAACTGGTTGTAAGCATCCGCCTGTGTCCAGTTGACACACTCGGGACTCATCTGACCATTCTTTACAAACCCTCCGAGTACATCCAGCCCGATCGCTGCCTTCTCATCTGTCAGATTGGTCAAGGATGTTTTTGTTCCGTCATGTGTCGCGACAATCCACGGAAGGAGCTGGAAAGTACCTTCCTCCGTTGAGATCGCACACATTGCAAATCCAAACTGGCTCTTGTCTGAATTTGTTGTTTTCTCAACATCTTCCTTGAACTCATCAAGGCTTGTCGGAAGCTTGTCAATGCCAGCCTCCTTCAGTGCATCCATATTTGCAGCCAATGTCAGGCAATTGGAATTCTGCGGAAGGCCATAGATTTTACCGTCTGCATCCTTGCAGGACGAGAGCGGTCCCGGGAAAAACTTATCCAGATCTTCCCAATCACCAAGCTGCTTTGTGACATCTTCAAATACACCAAGCGATATATAAGATTCCATATCCGGAGAATCGACCATTCCGATATCAGGAAGCTCTCCGGAGACAGCACCGATTGTGTACTGATTCATCAATTCCTGGCGTGCAACATATGTTGGATTGATATACACTTTGTCCTGGAGTTCATTGTATTCATTAGCAAAGTCAATTATTGCTTTTGCATCAGCTGCCGCATCAAAATAATGCCATAACGTCAGCTCCTCTGCATTTTTTGTGTTTGGGTTCAGTGTTGCTCCTCCAGTTGCCGCAGCTTCCGTCTCCCCGGCAAATACGGGTGTACAACCAACTGCAAGGCTTAGTGCCATCGCTCCTGCTAATACAACAGATGCAGCTTTCTTTTTCATATTTTTCCTCCTTTTATTGTGCATGTTGCACATTATTTCTTTCTTATGAGCAAAGATTATCATTGTAATAACGTTTAAACAACTTACATTCTTGAAATAACGGTGATGATTTTCGGTTATAATTTTAATATTATGGGGATATTTTTAATATATTTTGTCATATTGACGATATACTCGGTAACTATCTTCTATCGTTTACGTGATTCATCACTATCGCATTCAATAAAAGAGCTGCCGTTTTCCTGCACGGCAGCTCTTCTCAAACTTAATCAGAACACAATGTTTATTCTTCCCGCATCCAGACCTGCATCTCTCCCTTTCCCCGGTTATTCCAACAGGCATATGGGATGGCCTTCAGATGGCAAGGCTGGTACACCGGCCGCTTAGCGCTGTAAAGCGGCTCGTCGCTGCCGACGCTGCGGTAATCGATTCTGCTTCCTGAGACAACCGCACACAGCGTTCCGCCCAGTAGCTCCGGCTTCTCTTCCTCACAGATCGGTGCCAAGGTATCGATCCTGCAGCCAGCAAGATATGCTCCGTTATCAGCCTCCTCGAAGCAATAGACGGACGGTCCTCTCATGATGCAGACCTTTCCGATGTCATCGCGCACTTTCGGATTGCTGTATACAAAACGGAACGCAACATCCAGATCCAGCTCGATAAGATCCCCGTCCTGCCAGCTGCGGCTGAGGTAAAGATACCCTCTGCGTTGCACCGCCCGCTCTCCGGAATCGATATCTTTCCGGTCTATTTCTCCATGATCTGCATCATCCCTTCCTACAGATACCTTCTGTCCGTTGACCAGGAGTGTATATCTTTCTGTAGAATAAGCCGGCAGCCTCAGGGCAACCACCGCATCCTGCCTGCCCTTCTCCGGCTGTACACGGATCCGGATACTTCCAGACACCGGATAATCCGCCTCGACCGTCAGCCGAATGGTTCCTTCTGACAGCGGAGCTTCAATCTCTCCGGCAAGATACAGATTTATATACGCAGTGTTGCCGCCAACATGAAACATATAGTTTCCCATTGACGCAAGCGTCCGTGTGATGTTCGGCGGACAGCAGGCACAGCCGAACCAGAGCTGACGCTCTGTCTTCACATGCCGCATCGTCGGATTATGTTCCGCCACTTCCGGAACACATTCCAGCGGGTTGACATAGAAAAAATGTCTTCCATCGAGCGCAATTCCGGACAGCAGGGTATTGTACAGCGCCAGTTCCACTACATCCATATACTTTCCGTCTCTCGTAATCTGAAAGAGACGGTTTGAAAACATTGCCAGGCCTATCGTCGCACAGGATTCTGAATAGTTTGTATTATTCGGAAGATCATAATCCGTGGTGAACCGCTCTCCATAAGCCGCCGACCCGATGCTCCCGGTCACATACATCTGTCTGCTGACAATATTCTCCCAGAGCATCTCGCACTGCCGAAGCATCCGTTCATCACCTGTCTCAGCCGCAACATCAGCCATTCCGCTGTACAGATATACAGCTCGGACGGCATGGCCCTCCGCCTTGTCCTGCTCTGCCAGCGGTCTGTCTGCCTGACAGTAATCCATACCGAAATCCTTGAATTCCTTGAAGATGAAGGTTCCGTTCTGATAATTGCTTTCTGACAGGAAGTAGCAGGGCTGCTGCCCTCTGACATCAAGAAAATACTGTGCAAGACGCAGATAATCCTGCTTTCCTGTATACTTGTATAATTTATACAGCGCCAGCTCAATCTCAGGGTGTCCTGGGTACCCGTGTATCTTTCCCTCTTCTGGTCCGAACACCGAACACAGATAATCCGCCAGCTTCGCACAGGAATTTACAAATTTACGTTTTCCTGTCGCTTCCGCATAGGCAACCGCCGCCTCTATCATATGACCGGCCGTATACAGCTCATGCCCCTCGAACAGATCGTAGAAGCGCCCTTTTCCCAGGATGGTATTGTAGGTATTGAGATATCCATCCGGTTCCTGTGCCCCGATAATCAAGTCGATCGCAGCATCCGCTGTTTTCTCCAGTTCCGGATCCGGCTTCTTCGCAAGAGAATATGCTGCCGCCTCCAGCCATTTTGCAACGTCTGTATCCTGAAAAACCGTCCCCTGGTGAGTCCCCTTCTCGAGGCCGCCCGCAACCCGGAAATTCTGCATACAATAGCTCTTTTCCGCTCCTGGAACACGGTCATTGATCAGATCCCATTCGAAGGGAAGAATCACGCTCTCCACAAGACCGATATATTTATCCCAGAACTGATCATGAATATGGATATTCCGCAGGGGGATGTTCTGAAGCCTCTTCTCATCCATCGTGTACTCCTTTTTTTGCGTCTGCCGTCATCTTACATACTGAAAGCCTCCCGGAAGGCGACCTTGTCCTCCGGTATCTCACTTGCTGCCGTCTGACGGCAGGCATGATAAACTTACTGTCAGGTACCGTTCTCTTCCGTCTTCCTGTCATCTTTCACTGTACTGTCCCCTGTCCGAAAATCACTGACAGAAGCTCCTTCTATGATCCTGCACGGATAGATGATATTCGTCACCTGCTCGCTCTCATCCTCTATCCTCTCCAGCAGCAGGGACAAGGCGGAGTATCCCATCTTGTGAAGCGGTCTTTGAGCCGTCATCAATGGCGGAATCAGCTGCTGAGTAAATTCAGCATCGTCGAAGCCTGTAACCGATAGATCTTCCGGTATGCGAAGCCCCAGCTCCGCAGCGGCATTATAGACGCCAAGTGCCATCTCATCATTCATTGCAACCATAGCGGTTGGTCGTTCCTGCCTCGGAAGGAGATCTTTTTTCGTTCCGCCGTCCTTTCCCGTCAGGATTCGGATCGCAGCGGCTTTTCCCTTTTGAAAATCATATTCTCCGCATTCATCCCAGCTTTCGGGCAAGGTGATTCCCGCTTCCTGCAGCGCCTTCAGAAATCCTTTCCGCCTCAGCCTTGCAGGTTCGGAGGTCACATATCCCCCGATCAGCGCAATTCTCCGATGTCCCCTGTCTATGACATTTCTGGTAATCCTGTATTCAGCCTTCTCATTGTCATAGCGCACGGACGAAGCCTCGCCATCGGCGGTATAGCAGTAACAGTAGACGACGGGCTTCCCTGCCTTCCTGAGCACGTTATCCATCAGGCGATCATGCATCCCGATATAGATGATCCCGTCAACCTGCAGCCCCAGAAGGGTCTGTACAGCTTTATCAATGTCCTTCTGGAATCCGGTCAGCTTGTCAAAGCTGTTGTCAATCTTGCGCACCATTTGCAGATTGCTGAGAATCGTATAGCAGTTTTTCTCATCCGCCAACCGATTGATTCCGTCTATGATATATGGCGTATGCCAGACCGTGATATCCTCGACCAGTATTCCGATCAGCCCAGTTCTGTTTTTGCGAAGACTTCCCGCCAGTTTATTCGTCCGGTACCCTGTCTGCCGGATGATATCCTGTACTTTCTTCCTTGTCTCCTCACTGATATGTCCGGAGTTGTTGATGACATAGGAAACTGTGGCGGTTGAAACACCCGCCCGCTGCGCAATCTCTTTGAGCGTCAAAGTTTTCACCTCTTTGTCTGATTCCTGACGGTCTATACCTTTTCATACCCCATACATCCATCTTCGTACAAGCTTTTTCCGGAAGAAAACGTCTGTACGTCTGTTATCCCTTCAGGCCGGAGGTTTTGATTCCTCCCTCAAGATGCTTCCCGGCTGTCAGATAGAGAATCATCGGCGGGATAATCATCAGGGAGGAGGCCGCCATGATGGAGGGCCAGTTGATCACGAAAGCGTTCCCGGAGGTGTACATATAAGATGTCATGAGTGCGATCGTAAGCGTTCTCCATTTGTCTGAATTGATATAGAACACAGGCTGCGTCAGTTCATTCCACCAGAACACAGAAGAGAGAATACCGATTGTAACAAAAGTCGGCTTTGAAATCGGGACGATGATTCTTGAAAACACCTGGAACTTCGAACATCCATCCATAATGGCTGCTTCATCCAGTTCTTTCGGAATAGAGCGAAAATACTGGCGAAGTAAAAACACATTGTACGGATACGCAAAGAAAGAAGGGACGATCATCGGCAGCAGGGAATCCAGCCAGCCAATCTTTCCGAACATAATGTACTGCGGAATGATCAGCGCAATGTTGGGAATCATCATGGTTGCAACGATGATTGAGAATATAACATTCTTCCCTCTGAACTCCAGCCTTGCAAGCGCGTAGGCGACCAGGGAGGAAGACAGCAGCGTTCCTACAGTATTGCCGACGATCAGAAGCAGTGTGTTCCGGACATAGAGTCCGATTTTTGACTGTGTGAAGATATAGATGTAGTTTTCAAGTGTCATTTTCTCTGGAATGATCTTAGCACTGGTTGTAAATTCCGTCAGCGTTTTAAATCCGCCGGAGAAAATCCAGACAATCGGGGCAAACATGATCACAGCTACAAGGATCATCACTGCGTACAGTGCAATCCCTCTTCCTGTTTTCTTATGTGAAGCTTTCATTACACGGCTCCTCCTCATGTTTCGTAGTAGACGGTCTTCTTTGAGATCGCGAAGATCACAATCCCAAACAAGGCGGCAATTACAAACAGTACAACCGACAAGGCACAGGCATACCCAACTTTCATATTGCTGAATGCCTCTTTGTAAATCAGGAGGCTCAGCACCTGCGTCATGCCTTTCGGATCCCCATTTTCCCCTGAAAGCGGATAGAGAAGCGCAAAGGAACCATTCAATGCACTGATGGCACCGTTGACAGCGTTAAACAAAACAAGCGGAGATATCATCGGAAGCGTGATGTGCCAGAATTTCGTCCAGGATCCAGCTCCGTCGAGCTCGACAGCCTCATAAAGATCCTTCGGTACATCGGCAATTCCGGAGCGGAAGATCAGCATCATCTGCCCGGTATTATAGGTAAAGAGCGTCACAAAGAAGACCGCCAAATAGACTGTCTTTGGATCCATCAGCCAGTTGATCGTCACGTTTTTTCCTGACAGATTCCCCAGAATCGCATTCAGAAGACCTCCGTCTTTTCCGAACATCGTTCTGAATGCGTATGCCAGAGCAACCGTCGGCACAACTGAAGGAAGAAAGTAGAAGAACTGGAACAGGCCGTTCAGCTTTATTTTATTATTCAGCAGGATCGCCAGAACCAGCGCCCAGACAGTCGTGATCACCAGCATGACAATGGTGTAAAACAATGTAACTCTCAATGAATTCCAGAACACCTTGCTTCTGAACATATTCCGGTAGTTGGCCAATCCTACAAAGCTTGATGTCCCCGTCAGCTTGCGGTTCGTCAGGGAATTATAGATCATGAACCCAATTGGAAAAAGTGTAAAGCACACAAAACCGATCAGCCATGGCAGGCAGAACACATAAGCGATCTGAAATTTTTTCTTTGTCCCCTTCATATCTGACATCCTTCCCTTCCCCGCAGAACACTCCTCCATGTCTCTGCGGGCAATCGAGTAGACCAGATTAACTCTGCCCTGCTCGATACGGCGACTCCGCTTTCATCTCGTGCTCCGTACTCGATGATGAGCGGTCGTCTTCATAAAAAATGGAGCGGGTCTTCACCCTGGCCCGCTCCTCCGAGCACTTCCATCACCTGACTGGGATAATCAATACCCAATTGTCTCAGCCGCATAGTCCGACGCGTTTTTGACTGCGTCCTCCGGGGACTCCTGTCCCAAAAGCGCATTATCAAATTCTGATACCGCGTTGCTGGTCACTCCGGATGGCAGACAAGTATACCCGAATACACCCGATTCGAGAGCGTCTGTGACTGCATCCCAGTTTTCGACTGGAGCTCCGTCTACCTTCCATGCACCTTCAGCCGCGATCGACTTGATGGCAGACATATTACCGGAGGCTTTGGAATTAATCGTCTGTCCCTCTTCGCCCATCAGATACTCGATGACCTTGAAGGCCGCATCCTGTTTTTCGGAATTTGCATTGATGGTATAAAAGCCAGTGTGAAGGGTATTGTACTTGACCTTGTTCGTCGGAATCGTCGCGATATCCCAATTGAATCCAAGTGTGTCCTTATAGCTTCCGATCATCCAGGTTCCCTGCCAGCTCATAGCAGCTTTCCCAGCACCGAAAAGATCTGAGGTATCGGAAGACGGTTCCGGCATGATTCCATCCTTCACCATCTCTGCACAATCGCTTACAAACGAAACGGCACCATCTCCAATCACCAGCTTTCCGCTTTCCGGATCATATACCTGGTCACCCGCACCGCCGATTCCAGCCCACCAGGTCTGGGTATTCGGAAGATCCATACCATAGACTGCTGTCGTTCCATCTTCATTCTTCTGTGTCAGCTTTTCCGCCGCAGCCTTGAAATCCTCATAACTCCAGTCGTTCGTCGGATAATCGATTCCCGCCGCATCGAACATATCCTTGTTATAGTACATAACTTCCGCAGCCGCGCACCATGGAAGGCCATAGGTTCCGCCCAGCCCTTCTGTCAGTTTTGAAACCGCATCGATCATGTCACCTGTATTAATGGATGAATCTTTCAAATCATCATCCAAATTGATAATACCGCCTGTCTCTGCAAAATTCTTGATATCAGTCTCCCAGACCACATAAATATCTGTGGATGAGTCCTTCGTGGCAACCATCTGATTCAGTTTGGACGAATAATCACTTTCCGGAATAACGGTCACATCAACCTGAATACCTGTTGCCTTCTCACACTGCTTATACATATTCAGCGCGTCATCTTTGTTTGGCTCATTCCAGACAGCCAGTGTCACGCTCTCTCCTGTGCTGGCAGTTTCAGAAGCCCCTTCTGTGGATGCGGCCAGTGCGGATCCGGAAAGCATACCGGCCACAAGAGTTCCTGCAAGTCCGATTGAGACAAGTTTTTTTCTCATCATGAATTCTCCCTTCAAAACATAATAGATATATCACTATTAGTTAATCGATTAACTTTGCTAGAAATATCATACTCTTCCACTTCAAGACTTGTCAATATGATGCTATTACCATAAAATACAAACATATATTGTGCAATATGATGTTTTTATCTCCTGATAGTCCCGTTTCTGATACCTGCACTCTTGTTATAGGATATTTTTGCCGCAATATCCCCTCATGTATCTCTTTCAAAAAGCTTTTCTTCCGTTGTTTTTGTAGCGCATTAGTTAATCGTTTATTCTATATAAATCTCAGAAATCACTATAAAACAGGCAGGGATTGCGGATCCTCTCCGTGGTCCCTGCCTGTTTTCTACTGTGCCAGGAAATCTCTTACACTTATGATTCTTGGATCTGTCACTGATGATTCCAGAAAATCCTTGTCACCGGTCAGAAACAAATCTGCCCCGACCCCCAGTGCAGCACGCAGAATCGGCCTGTCCTTTATATCCCGAATCTTCAGCTCTGCCTCTGCTTCCTCTCCCGGTATGGGTATGACCTCGATGGATTGCAGAGCTGCGAACAGAAATGCCTCCAGCTCGACCATCTTGTCCGGGAACTTCTCCCGAAACTTACGATGCAACTCATCCACAACATAGTCGCATACCACTGGCTCATACGGCGGCATCAGTGCCTTCATCAGAGCAGCCGCCACCCGCCCATTCGGAAAGAGCGCCGCAGATATGAAAATATTCGTATCAATCATTACCTTCACTGCGCGTTATCCTCTCTTCTGGCCTTCGTGATCCACTCCGCGATATCATCCTCAGACATGAAACCAGCCTTTTTCGCCTCTCCCTTCATCTGCTTCTGAAAGCGCTTCAGCGCATACACAGCAGAGTTCATCATTCGAATTTCATTCCCGTCCACGATAAATGTGACCCTGTCACCGACATCAATGCCGAGTGCCTCCCGGACATTTTTTGGGATCGTCACCTGTCCCTTGGACATGACCTTCGCGTCATTCACAAATTCAGTCGTCATTGTTGCTGCCATCATATCAGCTCCTCTCAAAACATAAAAGTAGGGTTTCCCTACTTCAGGTTATACAGAGAAATATGAATCATCGCAAGCGGAATTTAATAATTCAGATTCCTTACTATGGGATAATTAACCCAATCCTGCATCTAATATATGTAAACAGATTCTTCAGGCAGACAGGAGGTGGTGAGAAGGTGACCAAAGAGCAATTGGGAACGCTGGTTCTCGGATCTGAGAGGCAGCTATATTCGACTGCCAAGGCAATTCTCTGCAGCGATCAGGACTGTGCAGACGCCATTCAGGAAACGATTGCAAAGGCATTCTCAAAGATCGGAACGCTTCGGAATGACCGGTATGCGAAGACGTGGCTGACCAGGATTTTGATCAATGAATGTTACGCAATCCTGAGAAAATCGGACAGGTTTGTCCCCCTGGACGAGGAGAATGGGAGGGTGGCAATGAATCTGGAGCCGGAATCGGATTATATGGAGCTATACAGAGCACTTCACTCTCTAAAAGATGAATTGCAGATTCCCATGATTTTGTACTACATCGAAGGTTTCAGCATCAGAGAGATTGCCCAGGTTCTGGAGATCTCTGAAGGTGCCGTTCAAAAAAGACTCGCCCGCGCTCGCGGAAAGCTCAGGCAGGATTTACAGGAAATGGAGGTGCTGACAATATGAAACTTGAGGATATGAAGTACAAAATCCCCTCAACGCCAGACTTTATCCATGAGATGATTCATGATGAGGTAGACCGGCAGCTGAGGCAATCGAAGACAATCGACTTTCCGTCAGGGAAAAAACGAAAGTGGTCCCGTACCAGTGTTGCTGCGATGGTAGCTGCCTTCGGGCTGGCTTTGTCGACAGCCGCTTACGCAGGTGTACAGCTTTATCATTTATTTACAGAGAAACGTGGGACATATGGCATTGCAACCGGGCTTCAGACGGCAGACACCAAAAACATCACGCTTCCTGAGGAGGTACATGATATCCGTATCACCACCGGCTATATTCCGGAGGGCATGGAATGGACTGATGAATCGCATCTCCAATATTCAGACAGCAAACAGAGGGGCGGTTTCTCCTTCTCCTCAGAACTGATCGATCAGGATGCTCTGAACCATCTCATCAAGGACGACAACGTCGTGAAATATGAAAAAAGATCATTCGGCGGGTACGAGGGCGTATACCTTCAATATCACGACCTCAAGATCAACAAGGACAGCCCGATTTTCAATCAAAGAATATATCTTCTGTGTCCGGAGGAATACCGCATCATTACCATATTCATTGGGAACGACGTATCAAAGGAAGATGCCTTCAAAGTGGCAGACCATCTTGTGATTACCGAGACGGACAAGATGATCAAAACGGCAGATATGTATAGCTGGAGCGATGTAACATCAGATGAAGAAACAGAGTCTGAAGCCCCCGTTATCTCTGAGGATCAGCTTCCGGTATTACAAGTCGGAAAGACATTCGAGATATCATCAGTCGGGATATCATCGGGGGACGAGCTCGAGGAATGTACTGCCTCGGCCTGTGTAGATTCGGTAAAACTGTCGGATGATCTGCACCTTCTCTCTCAGGACAGGATCCCGGAAGCATGGAAAACTGTGGTTGACGCAGACGGTCGTATCAAAGACAACACGCTCTACTACATTCAGTCCGGCAACGGAATCGACACCGTAGACAAGGTCATCAAAACAGAAAGCGTGAAGCAGAAACTCGTCTATGTGACCGTAACCTATACCAATAACACAGACCGTGAGCTTCGCCACATTCTGTATTGTGGCACCCTGATGCTTCTGGATCACAAAGGCGGCCAGTATCAGATAACGGACCCGGCAAAGCTGTCGGGAACGGACTGCGACTATGTTAACTGGGATGGCGTTTCTAATACGGAAACGATGGCCTATTCCGATGTTTCCGAAGATTATGGCAATGGAGGAAATTATATCCCGTCACTGGCCCCAGGAAAAAGTATACAGATTCATATGGCATGGATTGTCAACGAAAACCTGTTGGATCACCTGTATCTGAACCTGAATGGAGATTGCAACGCCTACGCATTCTCGGATAGGCTGACCAAATCCGGAGTTGTGGACGTCCGGCCTGCGGTCCCCCTCTCATAGAAGAAACATCATCACAAAGTGGCAGAAGCTCCCGGCCATGACAAACAGGTGAAAGATCTCATGGTTTCCAAAGTTCGGGTGCCGGCGGTTGAAGTTCTCCATCTTCAGGGCATAGATGATGCCGCCGATGGTGTAAACGATGCCGCCGGCAACGAGCCAGGACAAGGCGGGTGTCGAAAGGCAGCCCGCCAGCCGCGGAAGTGAAAAGGCGGCCATCCACCCCATCGCGATGTAGATCACCGCTGAGATCCACTTCGGGAAATGACGGACAAACAAAGTTGCCAGAATGCCGGCCAGGCCGATTGTCCAGACGACTGCCAGAAGTTCGTAGCCATACGGTTTGTCGAGAGATATTACACAGATTGGCGTGTAGCTCCCTGCGATCAGCAGATAAATACTCGCGTGGTCAAACCGCTGAAGGTGCAGCGACGAGCGCGGGCTGGCGCAGATGGCATGAAAGAGCGTGCTGGCAAGGTACAAAGTTGCCATGCTCCACACAAAGACGGTCAGAGCGGCTTTTCTGTCCGGGGTAAATCCTGCCACGCGAATCAGCGGCCCTGCTGCCGCCAGTGTCAGAATCAACGCAATCAGATGCGTCACCGCGCTTCCGGGTTCTCTCAGCTTTCGAATCGTCATAACCGTCTCCTCCTTTCAGCGCCTCCTCCTTCGGGAGGCGCTTTCCATTTCACGTCTCATATCTTAATGCTTCATATTACTTCCTCATTCACAACTGATATGCTCATAATAGGATTGTTTGCTCTGCGTGTCAAGCTTTTTAAAAACCGTTCACAAGCTTTTCACATTTGCTATATAGGATTCACATATTCGCTGTACAGGATTGTGATGATTATGTTATGATATAAGCTGACAATGAAAGGAACGGACATACGTGCATCCATCGGCACGAGAAGGGTTTCTACGCTCACCTGAACCATGTTGTTCCGTACTGCATTCTGATCGAATAGGAGCAAGACTTTCATGCTTAAATTCCAGCTTCCTGCTTACCAGGAAATCCCGAACGTCGGTCTTTATCTGGAGCAGACATTAAAGTATATTAACGACACGTTCTCCGTTTTCCGGAGTGTCGAACTCACTAAGTCCATGATCAGCAATTATGTAAAGCTGGGCTATCTGCGCCGTCCGGTAAAAAAACAGTATGACCGGGAACAAATTGCCGCGCTCTTGTTCATTGCCGTCAGCAAGCAGGTGCTGAGCATGGACAACATTGGGAAGCTCTTCCGGATGCAGTTGGAGCTTGGCTCGATGGAGAGAAGCTATACCGCCTTCAAGGCTGATTTTGACTATCTGCTGGACAGTATCTGGAATCAGAAGGTAATGGACAGCGGCCAGGTCAGTGCGTTTATGCAGCCGCAAGGGGCGTACCTGGCATATGAAGAACAAAAAGCAGAGGAGCAGACTTCCAACAACGAAAAAGAAGACAGGTCCCAGGATGGTTTCCCATCCAGTCCTGTCTCCCCTGAGGAGGCTTATATGCTGCTGTGGCAGGTTGCTTCCGCGGATGCCTACAGCATCTATCTCAATGAGCTGTTCAGCCACATGTCTGAAACACCCCCGCAGAAAGAAAGCCCGGCTCACTGAGAATCATTCTCCTTACCCGACCAGGTCGTTCTGGAACCGGGAAAGGTGCTCGAACGGCAGAATAAGCCTGCCATGATACAGACCACAGCCGTCATTCATGAGCTCGTTGTTGTATGCGGTGAACATGTTGACGTCAATTTTTGAAAGATCCAGACACTGCAGTGCCATGCCGCGCTCGTATGCTTCGTCGAACAGCGGGCACGTCCCCTCCGGAACCGCGCCCCTGCGGCGCCGGATGATGTTCTGCTCTTTTTCATACTGGCTGTGGTTCGCTGTTCCGATCTCCGCGAAATTGTCCATCTCATGAGTACGCAGCTGCACCTCGATATAGCTGGACGCAGCCTCGTCAAAGAAGGCGATGTGAAGCGACCTGTATCCGGACTCCTTCGGGTGCGCGACATAATCCCGGTAGTACGGGCGAACCTGCGGCGTCAGGCCTGACGGCATGCCGCAGGAAACTGGCTCTTCCGGCGTATCGTAGGACAGCATCCCTGCGGCGCCGATTGAGTTGTTTTTTTCTCCAGTCATTCCGACTTGGCCGGCAGCCGCCCCCGCTCTGCCGCCGGCAGCCTCGATTCCGGCTTCGGCTGCTTCCCCGCCCTGCCGAATGGCCGGCTCCGCTGTGAACGACCGCTTCTCGAGGAACGCCGGCAGTGCGTTGGCAATCTCATAGAGATAGCGGATTTCTTCCTGCTCTCTGTCCTGTCCCGGGCGCAGGTGGCAGGCGGGCATGGACAGCACAATCCGGTATGCAATGAAGTCCCGGAAGTGATTCAGCTGCTTCTGCAGTCCTTCAACCGGCGGAAAGGAATGGTGTTTCACGTAGTAATCGTAGATGTACTCTGTGATATACCCGTTAAACTTCTCCTCCGACCGGATGACAGACTTGATTCTGCCCCTGAAGGTGAAGGCTAAATAAGGATATTCGGAGGCCATGTACTTGTAGAACTCCCGGATCCGGTTGGACTGGAAGGTCAAAAAGTCATTGTGCTCAAGCTGGTACAGGATCCCCTCCAGAAAACGGCTGTGCTGAAAGTCAATGGCCGCCCGTCCGAACGCAGTATCCACCGTCTGACTGCCATCCGGGACACATCCCTGCATGCGCATTTCCGCATCCGCGCCAAGGTCCGCCGCATACCGCCTTAAAATCTTCAGGACCGTATCCCCGGCATACAGATAATTGTTTAGGCTGATCATATCACTCACCACCTCACAGCATGCTTCTCGACCGGAAAAGTTTTCCGACATTCTCCGGTTCAGACATATTTCCTACAATAGCACAGTGCCATGGCAAATGAAAGCGGACAGAATCGTCACCTCATCCTGTTCAAATCATATATCCAGATCATACTTTTCGACGCTTATCCTGGCTTTTCCCTTACACTCGAATCGGATCGCATCGGCAGCCTGCGGTGTGAAGATTGTCGCGGTTGCCGCCTGTTCCCCGTCGTTCACAAAAACTTCGACGCTCATACGGTCAAGCAGAAGCCTCAATGTCAGTTCACCATGCTCACTGCATCTGACCGGGAATTCCCGTGTATGAACAATATCGAACAGATAGCCGCAGGCACTCCTGTCAATTCTGAGCATCTGTCTTTCCGGTTCAAACAGGATATCCGTATGATGGATGTCATCACAGGCTACCTGGATTGCAAATGATTCCGCTCCGGATGCCGATATGTGTACGGTCATGTCAACCACTCTTCCGGATACCCCTTCCCGCTCCTTGCGGCCTTCAACCTCAACATTCTTGCAGACAACCGGGCGTACCCTGTGCTTCAAAATCTCCCGTACCGGGTTTTGGAAGAGCTTTCCATCCTTCACCTCCAGTTCCCTCGGAACAGTCATCTGCCCGAAGAATCTGGCATGCTCCGGGACAAATTTTGCATTGGTCGGGCTTTGCATCCAGCCGATCATGATTCTTCTTCCGTCTGGAGCGCACATGGTCTGCGGCGCATAAAAGTCGATCCCACAGTCCAGGAGATTCAGCGTTTCCCTCTCAAAGACACAGTTCTCCTTGTCATAATCCCCGATCATGCAGGCAGTGTTATGCCCGGTGTGAAAAACGCCGTCCGGCTGAACCGCCATCAGACTGACAAGTACAACCTGCTTTCCGTTCAGCGAAAAGAAATCCGGGCATTCCCACATTTTCCCCAGTTTTCCCCGGCTTGCCGCGATCTCTCCCCGGTATTGCCAGTGCAGCAGATCCCCGCTCTCAAACTCCAGGATACGCCCATTTCCATCATGATCCATGGATGCCGCCACACAGTAGTACTTTCCATCTTCCGGATCCCTCCAGATCTTGGGGTCACGGAAATCCGACTTCTGTCCTCCGCCGGGCACATCCGATATCCTGATGAGCGGGTTGGCATCACACTTCTCATAGTTGATCCCGTCTCCTATCGCCACACATTGTGCCTGTTCCATCCCGCGCGGGTTCTCAAAACCACCCAGGGTATGAACACCCGTGTAGAGCAGCAGCTGCCTGCCGTCCTCAAGCCCCAGCGCGCTCCCCGAAAAGCAGCCAAAGTTATCGTATTCCTCATCCGGCGCCATCACGACCGGATATCTGTCCCAGGTCAGCAAATCCTTTCCCGCGACATGACCCCAGTACATCGGTCCCCACTCTGTAGAATACGGGTGATATTGGTAGAATACATGGTATTCCCCGTTGTAGTATGAAAATCCGTTCGGATCATTCAGCCACCCGATCCCAGGCGTGATATGAAATACCGGGCGGTCCTGCGGACTGATGCTTCCCATGTGCTCCCGCTCATAATCCCGCGCCTGCTGTAGTTTTTTGCTGACCATATGACCCCCGCCTTTATCCCTTTATTCCAGAAGATGCAATCCCTTCCACGTAGTATTTCTGCATGAAGATAAACATGACAATCATCGGCAGTGCAGAGATAACCAGCATCGCCATGATTGCGCTGTAGTGAACAGGTTGCGTTCCAAAGAAAGACTGAACTGCCAGTTGGATCGTGCGCTTGTCCTCGCCTGTCATCACCAGAAACGGCCACATGAAATCATTCCAGTGCGCAACGAAGTCCAGAATGAATACGGTCGCGTACACAGTCTTGGAAAGCGGCATCACGATCTGGAAAAATGTTCTTGCAGGACTCGCTCCGTCTATTGCGGCTGCTTCCAGCAGTTCATCCGGAATATCGGAAAAGAACTGACGGAACATATAGATGGAGAAGCATTTTGCGATGAAGGGAATCACCAGTGCAGCCAGTGAGTTGACCCAGCCGAGCTGGGACATCTCGATATACAGCGGAAGCATAATGGCTTCCATCGGCAGCACCATCAGGGCAATCACCAGGTTCAGGATTGCATTCTTTCCCTTGAACTCAAACTTAGCCAGTGCATAGCCGCACATAGAGTTGAGCAGCAGATCTCCTATCAGAATCAGTGCAATATACAGGATGGTGTTGCCAAATACCCGTCCAAGGTTGATCCGCCGGACGACCTCTGCATAATTTGAAAAGATCAGTGGGTTCGGGATGAACGTCGTGATCGAATTCATATTAGCGAATATTTTTGCCTCCGGCTTCAGGGATGCAGCGACCATCCAGACCAGAGGAGATACAAAAACAACGCCGATGATCACATTGCAGAAGTAGAAGAAGAACTTTCCGATTCTTGCAGATGATTGTATGGATGAATTTTTCATGGCTTCTCCTCCTCAGTCCGTTGCGGCAGTAACTTTCTTCATCAGCATCGACATGGCAACAACGATGATGAAGAACACAGTGGCAATTGAGCAGGCATAGCCGAAGTTTCCTTTCTGGAAGCCCTGCGTGTATATGTAGTAGACCAGTGTTTTCGTTGAATTCTTCGGTCCGCCCTGTGTCATGATATAGGGCTGTGTGAACAGCTTCATTGCCTGAATCATCGTGATCATCAGCACATACTTGATCGTGCTTTTCAAGCCCGGGAGCGTGATATACAGAAAGCTCTTGAACTTTGTTGCCCCGTCCACTGAAGCCGCTTCATACTGATCCCTCGGAATTCCCTGCAGGCCTGCCAGGAATATCATCATCTGGTAGCCTGCCCCCTGCCATGCCGACATGAATATAATGGAATTCATAGCCGTTTTGGCATCGACGAGAAATTTCACCGGCTTGAGTCCCAGGGAGACAAGAAACGAATTGATGAGCCCTGTGTTCGGATTGGCGTTATAAAGAACCGTCCAGAGCACGGAGATGACAACCATCGACGTCAGCTGAGGGCTGAAATACATGGTTCTGAAAACCGCCACCCCTTTAAAGCGTCTGGAGACCAGAAGCGCCAGTCCCAGTGCAAGCGCACACTGAACCGGAACAACAATCACCGTAAAATAGACGGTGTTCTTCAGCGACACCCAGAAGTTCTTATCCGCGAACAATTTTCTGTAGTTGTCAAACCCGATCATTTTGATCGCATCCGGCCTCATAATCTGGTACTTGAACCCAGAGTAGAAAATCGTGTATATCATCGGCACGACAAGGAATGCAATCAGCAGAATGACGGACGGTGCAACAAACATATAGGCTGTTTTTCGCTCATTGTGTTTACACCCTGACAGCTTCTTTCCTTTACTCATCTTTGTATCCTCAAATCATGAATCTGTTTCCTGCCTGAAACGGGCTGCCGCCATACGGCAGCAGCCCGTCCGTGATACTATCTTATGCCGTCTGTCAGAGGTTCAGTCTGCGTAGTTTGATGTATAGTCATCCGTAAAGGTCTCTGCAACCGTATCCAGTTCCGATTGTACAGCATCCTGATCGACCTCACCGGAGGAAGCAGCCTCCGAGAAGATGTTTGTCATCGCCTCTGCATACGCTGTGGAGAACACTGCATAGGAAGGTGTTCTCGGACGCGGGACAGCTGTACCGTTCAGCTGTTCAACAAACAGCGATCTTGGCGCATTCTTGTAATCTGCCATCTCATCCGTTTCATATGCACTGTTGCGGGTTGCCGGCTTTGCAATCGCAGCCGCGTAGGAAGCCACATTGTCCGTACTCATGAGCCACTGGAGGAATTTTCCGGCTCCCTCCACATTCTTGCAGTCCTTGCTGATTGCCGCTGACCAGTCACCGCATGGGGAAACTGCCTTTTTGGTATCGTCCGACACCGGGTAATATGTAACGCCCCAGTCAAAGTCCGCATTGTTCTCCAGTGTTGCAACGTCCCATGAACCGCCGATCATGGTTGCGCAGGCCCCGTTGAGGAACTCGTCGGAAATCGGTTCGACATTCGCATACCCCTTTGCGATCAAATCTGCCAGGAAGGTCGTTGTCTTGACCGCTTCCTTGCTGTTTACGTAGCCGTCCGCCTCGGAGCCATCCGCACTGATATAATCCTTGCCCTCTGAGATATACATGGGCTCCAGCGCATATGGAAGACCTTCCCCGTGATCCATGATGATGTGCGTGCCCACGTACTTGTCCGTTGTGCACTTCTTTGCGATCTCTTCCAGCTCAGACCAGGTAATCGGGTTGTCAATCGTCCGGCTGTCGAGATCGGCCACATCCACCCCGCACTCTTTCAGGTAATCCTTGTTGTAATAGAATGCAACCGAGGACTCTGTAGCAGAGATTGCGTACAGCTTTCCATCGTAGGTGCACTGCGCAACCGTAGACGGGACAAAATCCTTCAGATCATCATCGCTGAAGTAATCATTCAGCGGTACAATGATTCCGTTTGCTGCATAATAGGAAACCTGTGGCCCGTCAACAAAGAAGATGGACGGAAGGTCGTTGGATGTTACCGCTGTCGCAACCTTATTGTCATAGGCATAGGAATCAGAGCGGTCGATTGCTTCACGGGACACCTGGATGTCCGGGTTTTCTTTGTTCCACTCTGCAATCCGGTCCGTCCACCAGTTTTCAATGGACTCCTTGTCCGCCGGACTCCAGATTGTGATTTCTGAATCATCAGCCAGCGCTGCTGTTGCAGTCATAGCCGTCATTGTAAGCGCCCCGGCCAGAACAATCAGCATCTTTCTTTTCATGTTACCCCTCCTTTTCGTGAATCAGGCATTCCCCCATCCGGGTCAAGTATCGGTTTGATGGAACCCGTTTCCTATCAATCGAACTATTTCTCCTGATAATCCACTAATTTGTTTGGTTAACTTAAGGCTTTATTTATGTGAAACCGGTTCCACTTCCTTGGTTCATAGAATACGTTCTTACAGTCATCCTGTCAATAAAAAAAGCAGAAAAAAACGCATCCAAGCACATTTCTGTGAATGTTTAACGATTTTTCTGCCTTTGTTTTGTATATATTTTTTATCTGATTATACCGGGTATGTCGTTCCTCCCTGTCTGACACTGACCGATATGAGCTGCTTATGAGGGACCATCCTGCGCTGCTCAACCAGATCGATCACTGTACTGGCACACGTCTGAGCCAGCATCGGAATGTCCTGGACGATGGATGTCAGAGGAGGATTCGTAATTCTCGTGATGATGGTTCCATCATAGGAAACCAGTTTCAGCTCCTCCGGTATGCTTCTGCCTGCTTCAATTGCCAGATGCAGGAAGTCCGCCAGGATTTCATCTGTACCGAAAATGCCATCGATGCCTTGCTCTTTCTCAAACTCCGAACTGGCAATTTTCCAGAAGGTTTCATGATCGAGCTTGTTAGACCCTTCCGGATCGTTGAAGTTGATTACTTCTATCCCATGGGTCCGCAATGTCTCCTCAAAAACCACATGCCGTCTGTTTGCAACAATATCTTTGGTTCTCACTGCTATGTCCAGAACCCTGCGGCAGCCATTTTTCAGCAGAATCTCTGCAGCCAGTTTTCCCCCCTGCTCATGATCCGATCCGATGATCGGTATCTTCGGCCCAAAGTCTCTGTCCAGCGATATGATGGGCTCATCATGCTTCAAATAGTCTTCCGCATCCAGGGTATATGCAGCCGTAATAATGCCGTCGACCATGTTCCGGCTCAGCATGTCCAGGTAGTCCCTCTCCCTGTTGCTGATTCCGATCGTATTGCATACCATCGTTTTATATCCCAGTTTGTAGAGCGCAATCTCAACCTCCCTGACAAAAGCTGCAAAAAAAGGGTGGTCCAGATCCGGCACCATCACCCCGATGATACCGCTCCTGTTTCGGAACAGCTGCCTAGCCAGTTCATTTGGTGTATAATTCAATTCCCTGACAGCTTTTTCTACTTTCTTTCTTGTCTCAGGGGACACATAGCCGCTTCCATTCAGTGTTCTGGAAACAGTGCCCGCTCCGACGCCTGCCAGGCGAGCGACATCCTTGATGCTTGCCATACTCATGAACCCTTTCCATGTTCAGATTTCTTTGACCATTATATGCATTCAAGGATACCGCCGCAATCATTGTAAAACAATTCTACCTTGCAAACTTCAGCAGCTCTTCCAGATCTGCCCGGATGCCTGCTTCATCCGGCTCCACCTGTGCCGCGTATTCCACGACAAGATCCACGGGTCTTCCGATGTCCCTGACAGTTCTCAGAAATGCATCAAAATCAAGTGTTCCGTCATGGATGCGCCGGTGGCTGTCATGGATCCCGTCATTGTTGTGCAGATGATAGGCGTGAATCTGGTCCCCAAGCGTCCGGCAGAGGTGGTCGATGTCCCAGCCGTTGGCGTGTGCATGTCCGATATCAATCAAAACCGGGTACTTCTCCTTCTTGCACAGCCGAATGAACGCATCCTCATCAAGCAGTACATTTCTCCTGGAATGGACGCCGACATTCTCGACAAGAACCGGTATACCGGCCTGCATCGCTATCGCTTCCGCCTTCCGATACTGCAGGCAGGATCTTTCAAGCATCTGCGCTCTCAAAGACGGGTCATCTGGTACCCTGCAGTTGTTGTGGTGGAAAACGATATGCCTCGCTTTCAGCTTTTCGGCTGCATGAACTGTCTTTTGAAACATCTCATCTGTCCGCTCACAGACCTCTGAGCCTTCCGGCGCAGTGTGGTCTGCCTGATAGTAGGGCTCATGAAAGGTAACAGGGACCTTCTCCAGTGCCGGAAGCAGGCGATTCAGCTCCGCATCAAAGTCCCGATCGTGAAAAAGCGGGAAGACCTCGACTCCCACGGCTCCCTGGAAAAAGTCCAGATACCGCTGAATCCTCGGGAATGTCTTCGTGCTGTACATATTCGTGCTGAGCAGGATACTCATCTGGTCCTCCATTATCAAAAACGGTTTCAGATACCTCCCGGATGCAGGCAGTCGGCCAGCCCAGGCTTTTCCCATCCTCCGGACTGAACATATGGAAGTTTCTGAAATCGATCTTCAGCGATACCAGCTCGCCTTCCCTCGGCGGGCGGCCGTTTTCCATCACCACAAGGTCCTGCGCCAGCCCCTCCGGCCGGACATATACTGCCGCCTGATTTCCATAGTCCTCGATATACCGGACCTGGCCGCGGATCAATCGGGAAGCCGTCTCTTCTTCCATGTCTGCATCCTTAACCTGACGTTCCCACTCACCCAATCCTGTCCGGATCAGCTTCAGATGCTCCGGGCGGATTCCGATGGTATAGGTGGAATCCGGGTGCTTATCTACAACCTCCGCTCGCCATTCCTCCGGCAGATAGATGCGCGATGCTCCGATCACCAGCGATTCCCGGTTGTAGGGGACCTTCTCGATGATGTTCATCGGCGGAGATCCGATGAACCTGGCGCAGAACACATTGGCCGGAAAATGATAGATGTTTCCCGGCGTGTCCAGCATCTCGATGCTGCCCGCGTTCATCAGCGCGATCCGCTGGCCGACCGTCATTGCCTCCACCTGGTCATGGGTCACATAGATCATAGTCGGATGATATTTCTCGTGGATTTTCACCAGCTCCTTGCGGGAATGCATCCGCAGCTGCGCGTCCAGGTTGGAAAGCGGCTCATCCAGCAGAAAATAGTCGGCCTGCTTGACCACTGCCCGCGCCAGCGCCACACGCTGCCGCTGCCCGCCGGACAAATCCTTCGGCTTTCTGTCTACATACTCTGTCAGCCGCAGCATATCCAGCACCTCATCCAGGCGCCGCTCGATGACTGCACTGTCCAGATGGCTGACCTTCAGCCCGTAGGTGATATTCTTCCGGACAGTCATGTGCGGATAGATCGCGTAGTTCTGGAAGACCATGGATACATTCCGTTTACCTGCCGGCACATGGTTGACAATTCTGTCCCCCATCCGGATTGTCCCGCCCGTGACCGGCTCGAGCCCGGCGATCATCCGGAGCAGCGTCGACTTCCCGCAGCCGGACGGACCGAGCAGGATCAGCCGCTCGCCCTCCCGGATCTCCATGCTCAGATCCTCGATGACCGTTGTCTTCCCGTATTCCTTATGAACATGTTCCAGTGTTAGATTCTTCATGGTTCAGCCCTTCACGCCTGTCATGGCAAATGTACTGATGATGTATTTCTGGAAAATCAGGTACAGCACAAGCGGGATCAGCATCGTCAGCACCGACACTGCCATCGCCAGCGGGAAATCCGTCCCGCCCTCCGCGCTGATATACATCTGAAGCGCCAGCGGGAGTGTATAGTGCTCCACCGACTTCAGAATCAGCACCGGCCAGACATACTCGTTCCAGGAGTTGATGAAAAAGATGATGCCCGTCGAGATGACGGCCGGCCGGACAAGCGGCATGATGATATCCTTCATGATCTTCAGATCCGGGATGTTGTCCAGCTTGGCTGCCTCGACCAGGGACTTTGGAATTCCCCGCATCGCCTGCCGCAGCAGGAAGATCCCCAGCACATCGGCCATCTGCGGAAGCGCGACGCCCCAGATGTTGTCCCGGAGCCCCATTTGCGTGATCAGAAGGTAATTTGGGATCATCGTAACCGTAAAAGGCACGAACATCGTGATCAGCATCAGGAAATACAGTACCTTCTTCCCCTTGTACTGAAAGAAGACGAACGAGTATGCCGCCAGAAGGGAGGTCATGGTCTTGCAGACCGTCACGGAAGCGGCGATCAGGAAGGTGTTAAGGGCGATCCTGACAAATGGAAGTTTCGCGAATACCTGTCTGTACCCGTCCAGTGTCGGCCTGCGCGGAATCAGCTCCAGGATCGTATTGTAGGCATCGGAGGAGGTCTTGAAGGAGTTCGACACCGCAAATGCGATCGGGAACAGGATGAGGCAGGTATACAGAATCAGAAACACGTGCCACCCGGCAGCCCTGGCGCCTCCTGCCTCCCCTGTTCCCTGCATCTTGCCGTTTTCACCTCTGTCTGTCATGCTGCCTGCATCCAGGGATGGCTTCAGCCCTGTGTTCCTTCCGGTATCCTCAGCCCGTGTCTTCTGATCAGTTCTCATAGTAGACGCCCCTTTCAACGAAGCGGAATTCCAGAAGAAGAAGTACCACAAACAGCAGCATTGTCAGCACGGATGCTGCAGAGGCTGTCCCTGTCTTAAAAAGTGTGAACGCATTGTGGTAGGACATATAGATCAGGTTCGAGCTGGCATAATTCGGTCCGCCCTGCGTGATAACCTTGATCGGTGTGAACACATACTGAAGTCCCTGCACGATCGTGATGATGAACACATAGATTCCCGTCGCGGAGCTCATCGGAACAACGATATCAAAGAAGATGCGCCTGAGCGGAACATTGTCGAGTCTGGCAGCCTCAATCACCTCCGGAGACACCCCGGAGATCCCCGCCAGCAGCACAATCAGATTGTAGCCGAATGTCTTCCACGTCGTGATGATGCACAGCCCCGCGATCACCCAGCCGTCCGTTTTGGTCCAGAAGGGAAGCCGGATCCCCAGCGGCTTCAGAAGAATCGCCACCGGCCCCGACACCGGGTTCAGAATCCAGGTATACAGGATCGACCCAACGACGAGTGAGATAATGCTGGGCAGAAATAGGGCTGATTTGTAGAATCCGCGCATCCGGCCCACGACAAACGACAGGACAAAGGAAACCAGGTACGGAAGTGCCCAGTTGAGGATCAGCAGAATCACGATATACCAGAAGGTATTCCCGAGAATCTTCCAGGTATTCGAATCCCTGAGCAGGATTACGTAATTCTGAAATCCGACGAATTTCTTCTGCGGCTGAATCATATTCCAGTCAAAGAAACTCAGATATACTGTATAAAAAAGTGGATAAAACATAAACACGCAGAATGCCGTAAGTGACGGAATCAGGAACACATATCCCAGAACACCCTGCTTTTTCTGATCTGCCATGAACACAATCCTCTTCCCTGTCTCTATTCTGAAAGCCTGTGATGGACCTCCCTTGCGGGAACAGTTTCATCACAGGCGTATTTGGCAGAAGCATCCGCCGCCTGTTCATTCATGAACCGCCCTCCTGGGAACAGCCCCATCACAGGCCTGCGCACACTGCTTCAGCTGTATATTCAGGCTGGACACTTACTGTGCATTCAGCAGCTCATTGATCTGATCCTGCGTAGATGTCATCGCATCCTTCGCGGAAGCCTGGCCGCCGAGAATCTGGTCTCTCATATCAAGCAGAAGCTGCTCTGCCTGGAGCCCTGCATCTCCCGGAAATGCCGTCCACGGAACGACACCATCCATCTGTTCGATCGCGGCGTTCATCATCTTGTTCTCTGCCAGGAAGTCCTTCAGACCATTCTCCGCATCCGCGACATCCTTTCTCGGCGGCACATATCCGGTCCCGATCGTCCAGGCTGCCATTGATTCAACACTGTAGAGGTATTTCTCAAATTCCCATGCCGCCTGAATCTGGTCATCGCCCTGCGCGGTGATGGCCAGGAAGCATCCGCCGGCCGGGACCTTTCTGTCCTTTCCTTCCCAGACAGGAGACTTGACTGTTGCCACATCAAACTTCGCGCCGTCCTGGACAGAAGCTCTGCGGGCGATGGTGGTGTACAGCATCGCACAATTGCCGTCGATGAAGCTCTGGCAGCCCTCATCCCAGCCGACGTGAAGCGCCGAACCGTCCTTCACCATGTCGGCCACAAGCTGCATCGCCTCAGCGCCTTCATCGGAGGCAAAGGACGCCTGCGCCTTTCCATCTGCATCCTTCGTCAGCATGGAAGCGCCGTTGCTCTCGATCAGCGCCTGCTGCGCCCAGAAATCCGCCGGCTCCTGCATATAGAAGCCATACTTTCCGGTCTTCTCCTTGACAGCCTTCGCAAACTGCGCGACCTCCTCCCAGGTTGCCGGTCCATCCTCGCTGACTCCTGCCTCCTTCAGCAGGTCTTTGTTGATGTAGAGAACCGGATTGCTCAGCGAATAAGGAATGCCGACCTGATCGCCCTTGCTGTTGACCGCGAGGTTCAGAACATTTGGAAGGAAATTGTCGGAAAGGAAGGTGGAATCTTCAGAATCAAACTTGTCGATGGCGTCCTGAGGGGACGTGTATGAGAAATTGTTGGAGAAATAATCGAGAAACGCCCAGCCGATCTGTACAACCGCCGGATAATTGCCGGTCGCTGCCTCTGCCTGGAGGTTCTGCATCAGGCCCTTGTACATATCCGGGTTGTACTTTGCCGTGACCTCGATGTGGTCGTTGCTCTCGTTGAATTTCTGGACGAGCTCATCAACCGTCTTGCCGCCCTGCTCCTCGGAGTTGCAGTGCCAGTACTCGATCTTGATCTTGTCTGTATCGCCTGCATAGGATACTGCCGGGACAGCCATCGCCGCCGCCATCGCGCCGGTCAGGATCATTGCTGCAAATCTGGAACCGTTTCTTTTCATGAATTCCTCCTCCTGTAAGCAATTGGTTCAAAATAATCAGCTAACAGAGGAGAGAATATCAAAATTGTCTGTAAAGTACTATCTGATTTCAGAGGGATTCTGGTAAGACTTTTGTAAATTGAAACACGTCGGGGTATAATCAAAATCAGAATTTTATCAACGTGAAAAGGGAGATCCTATATGACCATGAAGCATCGTGCCCGGGCTTCCCGGGACCTGACATTCCCTTATGCACTCCTGCAGATGTTTTACTGGATGAACATGGCAGTGACAGCAGGCTATGCAAGTTTCTTTCTTCTCGGAGCAAAACTGACCAACTCTCAGATTGGACTCCTGCTGGCAGCGGGAGGACTCCTGTCTGCCCTGATCCAGCCTCTTCTGGCAGCCTTCGCCGACAAATCTTCCAGCTTGTCCGTCCGCTTCCTGATGATGCTGATGTCTGCCCTGCTGCTGGTCTGTTCCCTTCTGCTGGTGTTTCTCTTCCACGGGAACATAGCCGCTGTCTCCGTGATCTACCTGCTGGCCTATCTGATTCTGCTGCTGCAGCAGCCGTTTTTGAATGCAATCGGCGCTGAGAGCATCGATGCCGGAAAGCGCCTGAACTTCGGCCTTTCGAGAGCCTTCGGCTCCGCCGGCTATATGGCAGCTGCTTTCCTGCTTGGACAATTCTCGGTGCATACCGGCCCTGTTCTTGTGCCGGCCGGTATCGCAGCCGCCTCCTTTGCCCTGCTTCTGTCCTCCGCTGCCTATCCGCAGTCCCCGAAGCGCAGCCAGAAAGTCGCCCGCCCTTCCGAAGACCATGTGGGTTCTGCGCCTTCGGAGAATTCTCCAGCTGCATCGCAGCTCCGCGCAGAAGGCAGCATCTTCTCTTTCTTCACCCGCTATCCGCAGTATGCCATAGCGCTCGTCGGCCTGCTGCCGATCTTCATCGGACACATCTACATCAACAACTACCTGCTGCAGATTGTAAGGAGCAAGGGAGCTGGAAGCAGCAGCATGGGAAACCTCATGTCCGTCGCAGCCTTGCTGGAACTGACCGTCATGCTGATCTACGGGAAACTCCGGACATGGAGACCGGATTCCTTCTGGTTCCGGATTTCAGGCATCTTCTTCACACTCAAGGTTCTGCTGACGCTCCTGACTCCCACGATTGGCTTCCTGTATCCTGTGCAGCTGATTCAGCCGCTCGGATGGGGGCTTTTGTCCGTCTCCTCCGTCTACTATATCAGCGAGGCGATGGCTCCTTCTGACAAAGTCAAGGGGCAGGCCTTCTTCACCGCAGTCTTCACGCTCGGCAACGTTCTGGGCAACCTGACGGCTGGTTTCCTTCTGGATCACGGCGGCGTCTTTGCCATGCTGCTGTGCGGATCGATTGTCTCCGCCATCGGCGCCGCGCTGCTTCTGCTCTCCGGCAAGCTCCAGGCAAACGGAGAAAAGACATGATACAAAGCCGCGCCGGCAGTCACAGACCTTGTCCATTCACCCGGAAAAGCCACCGTTGACAACCCGGAATCCATCCCGCCCGGATTCCAGGACCAGATCTGCGTCCAGCGAATGCCGGAGCACCAGCCGCGCGTTCGCCATATCGCTGTAATCGACAAACCGTTCAGCCTCCGGCCGCGGCGTCCCTGTCCGAATCCGGCGCTCCAGAAGCCGTTCTCTGAGCACTTTCTCATCCGCAACCAGCTTCATCGTGTAGTCTGCGTAGTTCCGGAGATCCCGCCAGCCCGGCTGATCCAGCAGCAGGTAATTTCCCTCCAGGACCACGATCTTGCTGGAAGCGTCGATCTTGAATACATCCTCTCTCGGATTCTCAATTGTACGGTCATAGTCCGGCCAGCTGCAGTCCTCCCCGGCTGCAACCTTCCGGATCCGCTCCTCGAGAAGCGCCCTGTCAAATGTCTCCGGCGCACCCTTCACCCTCGCCATCAGAATCTCCTGCCCGTCCCGGACGGTCGTATGCGTATCCAGAAAAGACTGATAGTGGTGGAACCCGTCAATCCCGATTGTTGTAATGGGAGTCCTGTCCTGTTCCTCTGAGGAAGGTGCCCCCGGCAGAATCTCTCCGCATGACAGCTGCCTGAGAAACGCAAGGATCGTGCTCTTCCCCGTCCCGGGCGGCGCCGCAAGAAAAACCAGGATCCGGCGCCCCTTCCTCTCCTGCATCGTCTTCCACTTTTCCAGAAGCGGGAGAAAAATCTTCTGAACGTCTTCATCCCGATACTGAACCGTTCCTTTGATTCCATTAATGGATGCTTGAAACTTCATGTTGTCCTTTCCTCCTTCTGCATTCTTCTTGCCTGATGGTCACAATTCTGTCATCCGAAATGCAAAAAGTTATTTAAATATAATAATTGTTAGTCTATACTAATTATGTCCTTTTCACCGGAAAATTTCAAAGGAGAGTCTGTATGAGCATTGTCATTATCGGCGGAAATGAATGTATGGAGCGCGATTATCTAAATCTGTGCAAGGAACATGGATGTAACGCCAAGGTTTTCTGCAAGTACAAATCCTGCATGAAAGACCGGATCGGCAACCCAGATCTGATGATTCTGTTCACACACACCGTGTCCCACAAGATGATAAAAGTGGCCCTTGATTCAGCCGGTACCGGCACACAAATCGTCCGGACCCATACCTCATCCAAGGCGTCTCTGAGGTCCATTCTGAGCACATACGCTCAGGCCTGAATCGCCGTGTCTGATTTCGGCCGTGATACACTGGCAGGATGACCGGGTAGCGATCAATGGCAGCGGCTGAAGCGCCGTGTCTAGTTTCAGCCGTGATGCACTGGCCCGGGTCCCTGCAGCTGACGCAGCTGCTCACTGCCGGCTGGAAGCACCGGAAGAGTCCCACCGCTGTGTGCTTCATCATCCCCTGCCACTCACTGCAGTGACGACATCCCGGACCGTCCTGACGCCGATCAGGCGGATTCCCTCTGTCCGCCCGACGCTCTTTACGCACGCCTGAGGAAGGATCACGGTTGAAAAGCCAAGCTTTTCAGCCTCACGCACGCGCAGCGAAGCCTGACTCACTGACCGGATCTCGCCGGACAGCCCGACCTCCCCGAATACAAGTGTCCGCGGGTCGATAACGATATCCTTGCAGGAGGAGATCACCGCGATGATGATGCCCAGGTCAATCGCGGGCTCCTTCATCCGGACCCCTCCGGCGATATTCACATAGACATCCGCCTGGGACAGAGACAACCCCAGTCGCCTCTCCAGAACCGCCAGCAGCAGGTTCACCCGGTTCAGGTCCGCACCATCGACTGTCCGCCTTGGATACGCAAGGTTGGAGGGCGCTGTCAGCGCCTGCACCTCAATCAGAATCGGCCGTGTCCCCTCGATCGAGCAGGCGACAACGGAGCCGGAGGCTCCCTCAGGCCTCCCCTCCAGCATGAATTCCGACGGATTGAGAACCTCGCGAAGCCCATTTCCCTTCATCTCAAACACGCCGATTTCGTCGGTGGAGCCGAAACGGTTCTTGACGGCGTGAAGGATGCGGTAGCTGGCATGCCGGTCTCCTTCAAAATACAGAACCGTATCAACCATATGTTCGAGCACCCTCGGCCCGGCAACCGCTCCCTCTTTCGTCACATGGCCGATGATGAAGATGGTGACGCCTAGTCCCTTGGCGAGCTGCATCAGGACCCCTGTCGCTTCCCGGACCTGGGAAACCGAACCCGGAGCCGAGGAAACGGTCTCGCTGTACATCGTCTGGATCGAGTCGATGATGACAACCTGAGGCTCAAGAACGGCGATCGCCTCCTGAATATCGCTCAGATTCGTCTCGCACATCACCAGAAGGCTGTCTGAAAAGTCTCCCATCCGGTTTGCGCGCAGCTTGATCTGCTGCTGGGACTCCTCGCCGGACACATAGAGCACCCGCGCCGGAAGTCCGCCCATCTGCTTCTCATCTGTCAGGTTTCTGCACATCTGAAGAAGGAGCGTGGACTTTCCGATTCCAGGATCGCCTCCGACCAGCACCAGAGAGCCCGGCACAATGCCGCCTCCAAGTACCCGGTCCATCTCTCCAATGCCGGATGAGACACGCTCCGCATCGGAAGCCATAATGCGGCTCAGCGGAAGCGCCTTCGATCGGGAAGCGCGGCGCGCCGAGGCTGAAAGCGGCTCCTTCCGCCTGCCGAAGCCAGATGCAGCACCGGACATGCTGACGCGGTCACCCATTTCCTCTGACATGGATGCTCTGGATCCGCTTTGTCCTCCGAACTTGACGGACATGCCTGCCTCGCCCTTCGTCCCGCCCTGCGGAATGGCCGCCGGCTTTCCGGAACGGAGCGAAAATGCACCTGTCTTCCCTGTCCTGTCCCCCAGTGTCTCCCACTTCACGACGCCTGACGTCGGCTTTTTTGTCCCTGATGACGAAGTGGATGCGACCTGCGCAGCCGGCTCCTCCACGAAGGTATTCCACTCGTGGCATGCCGGGCACTGTCCCATCCACTTTGCCGACTCATAGCCGCAGTTCTGACAGAAGAACGCCGTTTCTTTTCCTTTTGCCATATTGTTCTCCGAAACAGCCTGCTCAGCTGCCTGTCACTGTCCGGCGGCACGCCTCGCCGCCGGGCCCTTTCTCAGTCCTTCTTCACCTCGACCAGCACGCTCTCCGCTGCCTGAAGTTCCACGGACAGAACCAGCTTTCCGCCCATGCCGGTCTCCATAATACCCTGATCCTCTCCGTCGATGCAGACACGATAGGAAGCATTGTCAGCCAGTCCCAGAATAATCTGCGCATCCTCAGGTCCTTCCACCCTGAATGTCACGCCCGTCTCATCTTCCTGGAAATGAGAGACCGCGGTTCCCGGCTCGGATTCATATACAAGCATATCATTGCACTCAAGTCTTGTGACCTCGCTGAAGGTTTTGACCTTGTAGCTGTCCCCGTGAACCTCCACGTCACTCTTCTTGGTCTTCTGAGAAAGCTCATAATCTCCGAAGCTGATGCTTCCGTCTTCCTCTGGTCTGATCAGTTCCTTTACGACTGCCATAATGGCTCCTTTCCTGGTATCCTGTCTGTCTTTACTCTGTTTCCTGGTCTGTCTATTCTGCTTTGTCTGCCTGATCTGCTTTTACTGACTGCTCCGGCTTTCTTGTTTTCCTGCTCTTTTCCCTGTCCAGTGCCTGGCGGAAGGTAACTTTCCCATCCTGGTAATCGCAGAAGATGGTCTTTCCCTTTTTCACACCGCCCTGCAGGATCTCCTCGGAAAGCGCATCCTCGATCTCACTCTGAACAGCCCGCTTCAGCGGCCGCGCCCCGAACTTCGGGTCAAAGCCCTTCTGAGCGATATAGTCCCGCACAGCCGGCTTCACCTTCAGAATGATTCCGGTCTGACTCTTTGCCCGTCCGGCCAGTCTGTCAATGATCAGATCCGCGATCTGCCGGATCTCCGGCTTTCGGAGCGGATGGAACACGATGATGTCATCGATCCGGTTCAGAAACTCCGGGCGGAAGATGCGATTCACCTCACCCATCACGGAGCTCTTCATCGCCTCGTAGTCCGCCTTCTCGTCATTTCCGCTGCCGAACCCAAGTTTCTTCGGGGAAATGATCTGCTGCGCACCAGCGTTCGATGTCATGATGATGACCGTATTGCGGAAATCAACCTTCCTGCCCTGCGCGTCTGTGAAATTTCCTTCATCCAGCACCTGCAGCAGCACATTGAATATGTCCGGATGTGCTTTCTCGATCTCATCAAACAGCACGACGGAGTAGGGGTGCCGCCGCACCTGCTCGGACAGCTGTCCGCCCTCATCGTACCCGACATAGCCGGGCGGCGAGCCGATCATTTTCGAGACATCGAACTTCTCCATGTACTCCGACATGTCGACGCGGATGATATTCTTCTCACTGCCGAAGACCGCCTCCGCCAGCGCCTTCGAAAGCTCTGTCTTTCCGACTCCGGTCGGTCCCAGAAAGAGAAATGATCCTACCGGTCTCTTCGGATCCCGGAGTCCTGCGCGTCCGCGGCGAATTGCCCTGCTGACCGCCTCGACGGCCTCATTCTGACCGATGATTCTTTTATGAAGTGTCTTCTCCAGGCCGACCAGCTTCCTGCTTTCGCTCTCTGTCAGCCTTGTAACCGGAATCTTCGTCCACTCAGAGACCGTGACGGCGATGTCCTCCGCCGTGACAGTCCGCGCGCGTCCGCCGGTGCCCTGGGTATGCCGGGCTGCCTTTTTCTCCAGCGCCTCGATTCCGGCGTGGACTTCCCTCGCCTTCTCAAGATCGCCGGCCGACAGCGCGGCTTCCAGCTCTCTTCTGAGACCGGCAAGATCCCCTGTCTCCTTCTCCGGCTGTCTGTATTTCTGATAATAGGATTGAAGCTGCCGCCTGGAACAGGCCTCATCCATCAGATCAATCGCCTTGTCAGGCAGAAACCGGTCTGTCACATACCGTCTGCTCAGCCTTACGCAGGCTTCGATCGCTTCGTCCGAGATCTTTACCTCATGGTGCTTCTCGTATGCCGGCCTGATCCCCTCGAGAATCCGGACACACTGCTCCGGTGTCGGCTCCTCAACCAGAATCGACTGAAAACGCCGCTCCAGCGCGGCATCCTTCTCGATATGCTTTCTGTACTCATCGACCGTGGTCGCCCCGATCACCTGAATCTCTCCGCGCGAGAGCATCGGCTTCATGATATTCGCCGCGTCCAGCGCACCTTCCGAGCTCCCCGCACCGATGATGGTGTGGATCTCGTCGATGAAAAGCAACACATCGCTGCTGTCCGCTGCCTCCTGCATGGCACCCTTGATGCGTTCCTCAAAATCTCCCCGGAACTTGGCGCCGGCGACCATACCCGCAATGTCCAGCATGACCAGCCGCTTTCCCTTCAGCGGGTCCGGGACATCTCCCCGGACAATCCTCTGGGCAAGTCCCTCGACGATCGCTGTCTTTCCCACGCCCGGCTCTCCGATCAGGCAGGGATTATTCTTTGTCTTCCGGCAGAGGATGCGGCAGATCCGCTCCGTCTCCTCCTCCCGGCCCACCACAGGGTCAATCTTGCCGGACCGGACATCATCCGTCAGATCCCGTGAATACTGGTCCAGTGTCGGGGTCGCGCCAGTCTGTCCCTGTGCCGTCTGAAGGACGTTGGACAGATAATCGGCCGCCATGTCATCGGGCACACCGATGATATCGAGGATCCGCTGGTACATCTCCTGAAAATCGACATGCAGCGTATGCAGCAGCTTTGCCGCGTTGCAGTCGATATCCCGCATCAGTGCAAGCAGAATATGCTCCGTCCCGATGTCAGAAGAGTAAAAGTACTTCGCCTGCACGCCGGAAGCCTTCAACGCCGACGCTGCCCGCGGCGTATAGCTGTCCTTCTCCGTTGTCTCCGCGCTTCCTTCCCCGATCAGCTTCTCCACCAGATCGGAGAGACTCTCCTCCGTGACACCGCAGTCCTTCAGGACAACCGCGGCTGTCCCCTCGCTGCGGGAGAGAAGCCCCAGCAGGATGTGCTCGGTTCCGACGCTCTGCGCATGATATTTTTCTGCCAGCTTACGCGCTTCCTTCAGCGCAAGCTCTGCCGGTTTCGTGTATTTGTTGTTACGGATTGTATCCATATCCTGTCTTTCTGATTGCCTGTCTGATCCCTTTTCTGACACTTACAGGTCGATCATGTCTACCTTGACACCGTCCTCCTTCTGATCCGGATTGAAACGGCGAGGCGACGGCTGACTCTGCGTCTGTACGGATGACTGTTCCTGGGTCGGCTGTACCGGAGCCTTCGATGGCTGTACCGGAGCCTTCGATGGCTGCACCTGCCCCTGTGACGTCCAGCTGGTTCCGGCAGGCATTACACCCGGATACCCCTGCTGGCCTGCATACGGATTCTCTCCCGACACCGGGGCCTTCTTCCATCTGCTTTCCTGCTCTTCCTTCTTCGCCTTTCTGGCTTCCTTCTCTGCCTTTCTGGCAGAGGCCTTTTCCGCCCTTGTCATCTTCTTTTCCGGAAGGACAATCGTCTGATCCCCCGGTGCCGGAGTCTTCTTCATCCCCTCCGCATGCTGCGGGACAGTGTAGCGCCGTGTCTCATCCATGGCTGAGCTGTCTGCGCCCTGCGTTCCATTCCCGCCTGCCGGCTTCGTCTGCCTGCCGGTCTTCGCATATCCGTTGTACGGTGTATATTCTTTCGGCGGCATGACCGGAGTTCCGACCTGCTGCTGCGTCCAGGATGTCTGGGCGTTCTGACGCGCCCCCGGTGCCACTGGCGGAACGTCCATGATCAGATCATCCGTCTCACCGTAGCTCGGGACAGTCATCCCTCTTTTATTCTTCTTCTGTTTCCTCGAAGCCCTCTCATCCGGCTCATCATCCAGCCATCCATCCTGCGGGATCACATCTCCGGTGTCATCGAAGCCCTCCGGAAGCTTCCGCGGCTTTTTGTATGTATTCAGCTCGGCAGCAATGTCCTTCTTCCGGATCAGCAGATTCACAACCAGAAACAGCAGAACGACGCAGCCTGCAATCAGCGCATAGATCACATATGTGAATGTATGGCTTCTGTCCTTGTACACCTGCAGGTCACTCTGGAGCCTGGAAATGGTATCCTCCGCGTCCTTCAGTGTGTTCTTGTCCACCTTGACATAACGCGCGTCTTCTGTCTCCGTGACCGGCTGCGTCTCAGACTGGGTCTGTGCCTGCGTCTCCGACGCGCGCTGGGATTCCTTCTCCGAGATGGCTGTCGCCGGATCCACGTTCGTATCAGCTGCAGTTGTCACGTTCAGGGTATACGCCGTCATGGCACCGCTCGGAGCTGTGACCGTGATGGTAACCGTGCCGGATCCATTTGTAAGCGTCGTTCCATCAATGCTGTTGATGGTCGCGTTCGGATTGGACAGAACCGGATCCAGCTCAAGCTCGGTGGTCCCTGCCGGGACAACCACATCATAGGTCAGATGGTCATATGAAAAATCAGGACTCACCGTCACACCCTGTGTCGTAATCCCAAGGCTGGAAAGTGAATTGTCGTCGCTCTGGCCTTCCGCCCGCACTGCCAGCTGTATGCTGAATGTCAGCACGATGACAGCAACCAGCGTCATCAGCCCTCTGGCCGTCTTCCGTCCGCATTTCATGTCTGTTTATTCCCCCATTATCTCTTTCTTGCCAATATCCCTGCGATACGTCTCATCCTCAAAGCTGACCTCGGAGACAGCCTTGTAGGCGCGCTCCCGCGCCTCTTTGAGATCCCTTCCAAGCGCTGTGATCCCCAGCACCCTTCCGCCATTGGTGACCACCTGTCCATCCTGTTCCGCAGTTCCGGAATGAAAGCACCAGCAGCCTTCCTTTCCACGGAAATGCTCAAGTCCGCTGATCGGAAGCCCTTTTTTGTACTTCACTGGATAGCCGCCGGACGCAAGGATGACGCAGACGGCAGCCTCGTCTCTGAACTTCAGCTCAACCTGATCCAGCCGCCCATCAATGCAGGCCTCAAAGACATCGACAATATCGTTCTCCATCCGCGGGAGAATGACCTGCGCCTCCGGGTCGCCGAAGCGACAGTTGTACTCCAGCACCTTCGGCCCGTCCTTCGTCAGCATAAGGCCAAAAAAGATGACACCGACAAATGCTCTTCCCTCCGCCCGCATCGCGTCCACGGTCGGCTGGAAGATCTTCTCCTCGCAAAAGGCACGGATCTCATCGGTATAGAACGGGCTCGGGGAGATATTCCCCATCCCGCCTGTGTTGAGCCCGGTGTCGTTGTCCCCGGCGCGCTTGTAGTCCTGCGAGGAGGACATCTCTCGGAAGGTCTTCCCATCACAGAAGGTCAGGACAGAAACCTCATGGCCGGTCATGAACTCCTCGATGACCATCTGGCTGCCGGCATCGCCGAACTTTCTTTCGCCCATGATCTCTTCCGCGCCGCGGAGCGCTTCCTCCAGGTTCTGGCAGATCAAAACGCCCTTGCCGAGCGCAAGACCGGATGCCTTCAGGACAATCGGGAAGGACGCCTTTGTCTTTAAATATCCGATGGCGGCTTCCTTATCCGAAAAGGTCTCATACGCAGCCGTCGGAATGTGGTATTTCTTCATCAGATCCTTTGAGAACGCCTTGCTTCCCTCCAGGACCGCCGCCTTCTTCTCAGGCCCGAACACACGAAGCCCTCTGGCCCTGAAGACATCGACAATCCCGCCCACAAGCGGATCGTCCATGCCAATGACTGTCAGATCGATTTTATGCCCGCAGGCAAAGTCCGCCAGCTTTTCAAACTCCATCGCACCGATCGGCACGCACTCCGCAAGTTCTGCGATGCCGGCATTCCCCGGCGCACAGTAGATCTTTTCGACCCTGCTGCTCTGCGAAATCTTCCACACAAGCGCATGTTCTCTTCCGCCACTTCCTACAATCAGAATTTTCATACCTGGCTCCCTTTCTGAGAACAGCTTCCCTCATCCTGCTCCAGGACGGTCACCTTCCGGCCGTCCACCTTCACCTTCCCGTGCGCGATCAGATCAATCACTCTCGGCAGAATTTTCCACTCGGCCTGCTCCATGATCCTCAGCTGAAGCGACTTCGGCGTGTCATCCGGAAGCACGGTGACCGCCTTCTGCATGATAATCGGTCCTGTATCGGTCCCGCTGTCCACAAAATGAACGGTAGCCCCCGAGATCTTCACGCCGCGCTCAAGCGCGGCCTCGTGGACCTTCAGCCCATAATAGCCCTTTCCGCAGAAGGACGGAATCAGGGACGGATGGATGTTGATGATTCTGTTTCTGTACGCCTCAACCATCTCATCCGGAATCGCGCAGAGAAATCCGGCCAGCACGACCAGATCCGGCCTATGCTCCCGCACGCAGTCCAGAAGCGCCTCGTTGAAGGCTGCTCTGGATGCATATGACTTCGGTGAAACAACCGTCGCCGGAATCCCGCGCCTGCGTGCCCGCTCCAGCGCAAAGGCGCCCTCATTGTTGGACAGGACAAGCGCGATCTCTGTGTCTTTGATGATTCCCTGATCGATGGCATCGATGATGGCCTGCAGGTTCGTCCCGCCTCCGGACACCAGCACCGCTATTCTGAACACTGCCGTCTCCTTCCCGTTCCCTCAGCCGCCCGCTGTCATCCCTGCCTTGTCCATACTCCTGCTCAGCAAGGACGGCCGCCGGCACGAACTGATATCACTTTTCCCAGGCTTGACCGGTCATCCCCTGCCTGATTTTCAGGCTGTTCAGATGACCTCCGCGCACTTCTGCGAGCTTTCCTCCACCGTTCCGATGACATACGCACGCTCCCCTGCACGACTGACTGCCTCAATCGCCGCATCCGCATCCTTCGGATCCAGGGCGAGCACCATACCGATGCCCATATTGAAGGTGTTGTACATGATCTTCCCGGAGATCTCCCCCTCCTTCTGGAGAAGGCGGAAGATCGGCGGAACCTCGTAGCTGTCCTTCCGAATGACAGCCTTCACGCCATCCGGCAGCATGCGCGGCACATTCTCATAGAACCCGCCGCCCGTCACATGGCTGCAGCCCTTGATTCTTACGCCCGCGTCCTTCACGCTCCGAAGCGCCTTCACATAGATCTTCGTCGGGCGCAGGAGCACCTCGCCCAGCGTCGCGCCGAGCGATTCATGATAGGTTCCCAGCGTCTTCTCGTCGCAGGAAAAGACGGAGCGCACCAGAGAGAAGCCGTTGCTGTGCACGCCGGAGGAAGCAATCCCCACCAGCACATCGCCCGGCCGGATGTCCGCGCCTGTGATCAGATCCTTTTTATCTGCCACACCGACCGAGAAGCCGGCCAGGTCATATTCATTCTCCGGATAGAAGCCCGGCATCTCTGCCGTCTCGCCGCCGATCAGCGCCGAGCCGGACTGCACGCAGCCCTCCGCCACGCCGGAAACAATCTTCGCAATCTTCTCCGGGTTATTCTTCCCGCACGCGATATAGTCCAGGAAAAACAGCGGTTCGCCGCCTGCGCAGGCCACGTCATTGACACACATCGCGACACAGTCGATTCCAACTGTATCATGGCGGTCCATCACGAAGGCCAGCTTCAGCTTCGTTCCGACACCGTCCGTCCCAGACAGAAGCGTCGGATGTTCCATTTCCTTCACCGCATCCATCGAAAAGGCACCTGAAAAACCGCCAAGGTCGGTCATGACCTCCGGTCTCATGGTGCGTGCGACAAACTGCTTCATCAGTCTGACAGATTCATACCCTGCCTCGATGTCAACCCCTGCGCTTCTGTAATCCATAAAGCCCCCTATCCCGCGTTCCAGCTCACATCCTGCTGATAACCTGCCGCAGCTCTCCTTCACCTGGGCAGAATCCAGCCTCAGTACTCCTTGTACCCGACTTCCTGCAGCCTTGCATCCTTCTTCTGAACGGCTTCACACTGCTTTCCGGCATATGCCTTCAGCTTTTCCAGAAGTTCCGGATTGCTGATTGCCAGCATCCGGACGGCGAGAAGCGCCGCATTCTTTGTTCCGTCGATTGCAACCGTTGCAACCGGAATGCCGGACGGCATCTGGAGGATCGAGTACAGGCTGTCCTCCCCGCCCAGCGTCTTTGAGTAAAGAGGGACACCGATGACCGGCAGCGGGAACAGCGCCGCGCACATTCCCGGCAGATGGGCTGCCATACCGGCACCGGCGATGATCACCTTCAGGCCTCTTGCCTCCGCGCCCTTTGCGTACTCAAAGAACACATCCGGCTCCCTGTGAGCGGATATGACTCTCATCTCATACGGGACTCCGAATTCTTCCAGAATCGCCGCAGCTTTCGACATGACTGGCAGATCTGAATCACTGCCCATCACAATTCCGACAACCGGCTTCTCCATCTTCCGTCTCCTCCTGATTTTTTACCGCTTTATCCTACCTTAATTGGGTCGCTTTCGCAAGCCATGCCTGATGCATCCATGTCAAGGGGTCCGTTCAGTTCCTCCGTTCCCTCCAGTACAAACCGGCCGTCCCGGATCACCGCCTGTCTCCAGCTTCCATCCTCGTTCTCCACCTCGATCAGCCCCAGCTCCTCATAGGGAATCGTAATGTCCGTATGACAGTTGAAGTAAGCCTTCGAGGGATCCTCCTTCCGGAGCCTCGAGAAATCATTCTCCCGGGCGACGATCTTCTTCCCGTCCGGGTTGCGCGTCACATTGTCCTCATCCCAGCTGTAGCAGGTATCGCCCACCGCAAAGTGCGGTCCTGTCTTCTCTGCGATCAGAATGTCCATCTTCGGTCCGATCTGGTACTTCTGAATCATCGCGTAGGCGGTCGTGTTGGTCCCGATCGCAAACTCACCCATCGGCAGCGTCTTGTGATGGAACAGGATGTTTTCCTCGATGTATGCCCGGTTTTCCTCCTCCGTCTCGAAGTTGGAGCAGGAATAATCGGTGATGCAGCCGTCCTTGAAATGAAGCTCCAGATCCCGGAAGCTCAGTCCCTGCAGATAGACCTGGCTGACAAACAGCACGCCGTCCGTCCCCTTCAGAACCGGAGATGTGAACACCTCGCCCACCGGAATGTTGACATCCGCACCGCAGTTCTCAAAGATAGTCTCCTGTGCCGGATCCTGAAGCCTCCACAGCTGCACCGTCAGATCCGTGCGGTTCTTACCCCTCCCGAGAATGTGAACCTTCGTTCCCTTGTCAAGCGTATCGATCATTACCTGCTGAATCGCACTGTATTTCTTCGCATCCAGGGTATTGACCTTCATCGTCTCACGGAAGATCTCCTCATATCGCTCTTCGCCGATCGTCGGAACCGGGAACGAAATGATCGTAAAGGAGCGTTCCTGCCCGTAGATGGCATCATTGACGATACGCGCCGTCTCATTTTTCAGCTTTACGGAAAGCGCCTGCTGCTTCTCCGAATATTTCAGCGCCTCCTTCTTCGAGACCGGGTCAAACGGAGGTTCCCCGAAGACCTCCAGCACAGCAGGACCGCCGTACCGGTGTGCCTGCTCAAGGAATTCGCCGTACACCGCCTCCGTCACTTCGAGCTTCCGCTCCACAAACCGGGAATCGAGAAACAGCGCCGCATCCTCGCGGTGATCATAATCATACTGCGGATTCGGGGACGCTCCTGTAAAGCCTCCGGTCCTTGACATCCCCGTCACGGCAGACACCCCGCAGCGGACAATGGTCGGACGCAGCCCCATTTTCAGGAAATTCCGGACCGCTGCCTGCATCATCCGCTCAAATCCCGCATGATAGATCAGCGAGACCGTCCGCTTTTTATACAGCGGTTTCTCACCAAGAATGAAGCCTTCCCGGTATCCTTCTGTGAATGTATCTGCCATCCTCTGGATTTCCGCTTCCGGGAGCGATGCCAGATACCGGAACGTTCTCAGCTCGTTTTCCGTAATATACTCTCCGCTCCTGTAAAGGGATGACGGATCGTTGGTATCGAGTGTCATCAATGTATAAACAGCATCGTCACAGGCCGGATCGATCTGCCCCCGGATGCGGTTTCTGAGAATCACATCCGTGTTGTCGCTCTCAAACCAGTACAGCGTCTCCCGGACATCCTCCGGCTTCGGCAGTCCTTCCGCAAACAGCCCGTACACCTGAATGAAGAGCTCCATGTGCGCGGCCAGCTCCTCCACCTTGTCTTCGAATACATAGGCGATCAGTCCGCGCTCCTGCGTGTACAGAAAGCACAGAAGAGAACCGAAATCAGCACCAAGCATGCGTTCTGCACAGGCGGGATTTGCAAAGCTCTGCTCATAATGGTCCGGGAGGATATCCTCATACATCCGCCTGTTCATTTCCGGCCACTTCTCCGGATGACTGTCATAGTCCCCGCTCTTCAGGCCGGCTCTGATCCCGCACAGCTCCGCGATAAAGGACGCGGTGTCTCTGAAAAAAGCCTTGAATGCCTCCGGAAGCGGATGGGCGGCATTCGGATCCGCTCCCGGCATACCGGTCTCTTTCCCTTCTCCGGCTGTAGAATTCGTCTCTGCAGCCCCCAGCTCCGCTGCAATTTCCCGGATCCGGCCCTCCGCCAGCCCGTACCGCTCCTCGCAGAGGTCGATCGCGTCATAATCTGCCCAGATATTTCCCATATCTCTTTCCTCATCTTCATGTACTGCCGTCAGCCGGAATATCCCGAAGGCTGAACCAGTCCGCTGCCGGATGCATCCTTCCGCCAGCCGAACCTGTCTGCCGGCTGAAGTGTCCTGCCGTCAGCCAAACCGGTCTGCTGCCTGAGGGATCCTGCCGCCAGCCGAATCGGTCTGCCGGCTGAAATGTCCTGCCGTCAGCTGAACCAGTCTGCTGCCTGAGGGATCCTGCCGTCGCCCTCTCAGGCGGCAAGCCCCCGGCAGAACAGGATAAACCAGACGGCCACCATAATTCCATTGATGATCGTCCCCGTCTTGCTGAACCCATAGGACGGCTGTCTGTCACGAAAGCTCCTCAGTCCAATGATCACACCGGAAAGGGCTGCCATCATGCCTGAAAAACCGACCGCTCCTGCCCACAGACCCGCCTGCCCCTTCAACACCGTACAGGCTGTCAGAAGTCCCAGGAACAGGATGATTGTGATGCCTGAGAGCACCACGCTCACAACACCCTTCCTTCCTGCCCTCGGGTGGACCTTATACGTATATGTCTTTGCCATCTGAATCTCTCCCCCGTGCCGGTTCAGTTCCCCGCGCCAGCCTTCCAATCTCTGAATTATAGTCACGCTCTGACGATCAGCCCGTTCCGTTGTCCTGCTGTCCCGGCGCAGTTCCCCGCGCCAGCCTTCCAATCTCTGAATTTCAGCCACGCTCTGACGATCAGCCTGTTCCGTTGTCCTGCTGTCCCGACGCAGTCCGCCGCGCCAGTCTTCTGCTCAGGGCAAACAGAAGGTACCCCAGCAGTCCGCCCAGCGTATTGAGGATCACGTCGTCGACATCACAGCTCCCTCTCCTTGTCACCAGCTGCGTCAGCTCGACGCCGCAGGAAAACAGAAAGCTCACTGATACGGTTCGGTACGCACGCCTGAAATACCGGTGCATCGCCGGCAGAAAGAAGCCAAATGGAAGAAACCCGATGATGTTTCCGTATACATTCAGGAAGACAGCCCGAAATCCAAGGATTTTCCGGTAGACAAGGAACCGCCTGATCTCCACCAGGGGGACCAGATTGTAGCGCATTTCCAGGCTGGGAGTCCTGCCATATTCATCTGCAAAGAACAGAAAGTAGATGAGGACCGCAAGGTAAAGAAAAAAAAGCACACCCGACACGCTCTGAATGTGCTTCTTCCTCCGTGGTGTCATACACCGTACTCCTGATAGTAAGCGTCAATTCTCGCCTTGACATCGTCATCGATCAGGACTCTGCCGCCGACCTCTCTGTTGTAGAGATAGGAGACGACTTCCTTCATGGTGACAATCGCCGTCGTCTTCAGCCCGTATGTCTCCTGGATCTCCTCCAGCGCGCTTTTTGTTCCGGTTCCGCGTTCGCAGCGGTCGACGGAGACAACAAGCCCGCATACCTGTGCATCCGCCGTGTCCCGGATGATCGGAAGGGTCTCCCGAATCGAGGTGCCGGCTGTCGTGACATCCTCGATGATCACAACCTTGTCACCGTCCTTGATCGGGCCGCCGAGCAGGATGCCCTTGTCACCATGATCCTTGATCTCCTTGCGGTTGGAGCAATACCGGATCTCCTTCCCGCAGTCCTCGGAAAGCGCAATCGTCGCCGCCACCGAAAGCGGAATCCCCTTGTAGGCAGGTCCGAACAGGACATCAAAGTCCGTCCCGAAGGCATCCTCGATCGCCTTTGCATAGTACTCTCCAAGCTTCTTCAGCTGGCCGCCCGTCCGGTAAAACCCCGTATTGACAAAAAACGGCGTCCTGCGCCCGCTCTTTGTGACAAAGTCCCCGAACTTCAGGACCTCACAGTCTACCATGAATTCAATAAAAGATTCCTTGTACTTCTCCATAACCTCTCCTCACTGCCGCCCCGCCCGGCAATCCGCCGTTCCGGCTTCCGCGCCAGTCGTTTCTCCTGGCATTCTTCCACCATCCCGGCTGCCGCGCCGGCCGTTTTCCTTGTTCCTTTCCTTCGTCACCTTACGCAGCCGATCAGATCTCTGACCGATCCGATCCTGTTTTCCTCCAGATAAGCCCTGATCCCGTCGATGACGCGGATCACCGTTGTCTGATCCCGGAAATTCGCTGTTCCAACCGAAACAGCACTGGCGCCTGCCATGATCATCTCCAGGGCACCTTCTGCGTCAGCGATGCCGCCCATCCCGATGATCGGGATCTTCACACTCTGCGCGCACTCCCAGACCATCCGGACTGCCACCGGGTGAATCGCCGGCCCGCTCAGCCCGCCGGTCCGGTTCGCCAGCGCAAAGGTTCTTCTTCTCACATCGATCTTCATACCGGTGATGGTGTTGATCATCGACAGCGCGTCCGCGCCGCCCGCCTCCGCCGCCTTCGCAATCTCCCGGATATCGGTCACGTTCGGGCTCAGCTTCATGATCACCGGCTGCCGGGCCGCCTTTTTCACCGCCGCTGTGATCTGCTCGACCGCCCGGGGATTCGTTCCGAACGAGATCCCGCCCTCCTTCACGTTCGGGCAGGAAATGTTGATTTCCAGAAGATCCGCGCGTTTTTCGTCCGCGAGCCTCCTCACACAATCGACGTACTCCTCCGTGCTGTGTCCGCAGACATTCACGACCACCTTCGTGTCAAACTGCTCCAGGAACCTCAGATCCCGCTTCGCAAATGTCTCCTCTCCGGGATTCTGAAGACCGATGGCATTCAGCATCCCGGAGGGTGTCTCGCAGATTCTCGGGGTCGGGTTACCCGGCCACGGAACAGAGGCCACGCCCTTCGTCACAACCGCGCCAAGCCGGTTCAGATCGACAAATTCCGAAAATTCCTGTCCGGACCCGAAGGTTCCGGACGCCGTCATGACCGGGTTCTTCAGCAAAACCCCGGCAATCTCCACACTCATATCCGGCTGCATATTCCTGTTCATCCTCTCCAGTGGCGCCCATTTCAACAAGGCGCACTCTTTTTTCTCTGCTGCCTTCCCAGCCACCCCGATCTCAGCGGCCGATATCCCGGTTTCCAAGATGATCCTGATTCCCCGGATTCCCGGGTCATTCCCTGCAGCTCATCACAATTCTATATCAGTCGAATTGAAAACTGGTCCCTCCGTACAGACTCTCTTGTTCCTTACTTTGGAATGTTCATCGATCTCAGTCGATTTGCAGACGCAGCTGAGACAGGCACCGATCCCGCAGGCCATCTTCTCCTCGAGTGACAGCCAGCACTCGGTTCCGGTCTCCTGTGCGTATGCCCGAAGCGCACGCAGCATGGGAGTCGGTCCGCAGGCACAGATCACATCTGCCTTCAGATTTCTCTCGCGGATTGCGTCGAGCACATTGCCCTTCGTCCCGCAGCTGCCATCCTCCGTCGCAATGACCACTTCTGAGTACGCTTTCAGGTCATCCACAAGAAACAGCTCGTCCCGGAATCCCAATACCGAGATCAGCCGCGGCGCCCCCTTTTCATTATTGCCTGCCGCCAGTGTCCTTGCAAGCTGCACCATCGGCGGAATCCCGATTCCGCCCCCGATGAGAAAAACCGTCTTCCCCGACTGGCTCTTCAGGACAGACTCGGGAAATCCATTTCCAAGCGGTCCCGTCAGATCTACCCTGTCTCCCGCCGACAGACGGGAAAATTCCTCCGTTCCCCTTCCGGCGACGCGGAATACCAGCCGCAGCTCCCCGCTCTCCGGGTCTGCGCCGCAGATGCTGATCGGGCGCGGCAGAAGCCGGGAGTGATCGTTGCTGTAAACCGACACAAACTGTCCCGGCTTCGCGGCCGCCGCGATCTGCTTCGTCTTCAGCCTGAGATCATAGATGCCTTTCGCAATCCTCGTATTCTGAAGAACTTCCGCCTTTTCCCTGAACTTTTGAACCGCTCTGATCCCCGTTTCCTGTCCGGCCTGCATACCCGTCTCCTGTTCTTTCACAACACGTTTCTTGTGTTCGCCCGGAATCCCCCGAACGATCACCCTGTTTTTCCTGATTTCCCGGAATTCTCCGCCATATTTTGCGCCGGCATCTTTGACCTTACCGGGCGGCAGTACCCGCAACCTTTCAGCCGATGGCTTCCCGGATGTCCTTCCGCATGGCCTTGACCGCGGCACGGCTTGCATCCGCGAAATTCTCCGGCATGTACTTGTCACAGTATGGTTCCTGCTTATAGGCTGCGATGATGCCTCTGCTGGAGTTCACGATCGCGCCAAGTCCGTCCTTGTTGAAGAAATGCGTGAGATCCTTTCCCTTTCCGCCCTGTGCACCGTATCCCGGAACCAGGATGAAGGAGTGCGGCATGATCTTCCGAAGCACCTTTCCCATCTCCGGGTAGGTCGCGCCGACAACTGCGCCAACCTCCGAATAACCGCTCTTTCCCATCAGCCGCGGCTCCTGCGCCCATCTGGCGACTTCCTCCGCCACAATCTCATACATCGGGCGGAGCACATAGCTGCGAAGCCCGTCCTTGCCGGCCGCCAGCACAATGCTCTCCAGCGAAAGACCGCCCTTGCTTTTCTTTCCTGTAAAGAAGGATGTGTCGATGCTGCCGGCTGCGTCCTCGTCAAACTCCTCCGCCCTGACCAGCACCGGCCTGTCCTGGAACTCTCCGCTGGAAGGATTCGAGGTCTTGACCAGCACGAAGATTCCCTTGTCCTGCGCATCGCAGACCTTCAGGAAGGGGACCACACCGTCCGAGCCGAGGTACGGGTTCACTGTCGCAAAGTCCGCGTCAAACAGCTTGTACTCACGCTCTCCGACCATGACCCTTCCAAGGTGAGCGTCAGCATACGCCTCTGAGGTCGATCCGATGTCACCCCTCTTGACATCTCCAATTACAACCAGTCCCCTGGACTTGCAGTAATCAATGGTCCGCTGATAGGCTGCCAGCCCCGGAATTCCGAAGCGCTCATACATGGCAATCTGCGGCTTTACCGCCGGAACCAGGTCACAGACCGCATCGACAATCGCCTTGTTGAAACGGAACAGGATCTCACCCGCAGCCTCCAGCGTCTCGCCCATCTCATCGAAGACAGGGTTCTTGACCTCGTCCGGAATAAACTTCATCTGCGGATCCAGTCCGACAACGATCGGCGCCTCCGTCTTTTTGATTCCCGCAACCAGCTGATCGATCATGATGTTTGTCTCCTTTTATCTGTGTACACAATCTCGCCGTCACAAATCGTCACCTTCACCCGTCCGCGCACCTTCCAGCCCTCGAACGGGGTGTTCCTGCCCTTTGACAGAAACTTCTTTTTATCAATCGTCCACTCCTCATCCGGCCGGACGACCGTAATATCCGCCGGATTCCCGACCTCTATCTTTCCGTCCCCGTACTGGCGGGTCAGGTCTGCGACCTGCGCCGGTGCGGTGCTCATCACCCTGGCAAGATCAAGCGGGCTCAGAATTCCCGGCTCGACAAGCCTCGTGACCGCCAGCGGAAGCGCCGTCTCCAGCCCGACGATACCGAATGCAGACGTCAGCATTGAGCCGAACTTCTCGCTGACCGCATGCGGCGCATGATCCGTCGCGATGCAGTCGATTGTTCCGTCGCGGAGTCCCTCGATCAGTGCCTCCCTGTCCGCAGCTGTCCGGACCGGCGGATTCATCTTGAACATCGGGTCGTCCGCCGGGATATCGTCTGAACAGAGCGTGAAATGATGCGGCGTGACCTCCGCAGTCACGTGGACGCCCTTCGACTTGGCAAACCGGATCATCTCCACCGATTCCCGCGTCGAGACATGGCAAAGATGGAGATACGCGCCCGTCTCCCGCGCCAGCAGGATGTCCCTGGCCGCGATCACGTCCTCGGCGCTGTCCGGAATCCCCGGAAGCCCCAGGCGGACTGCATTCTCATCCTCGTTTACGACGCCCTTTCCGGCCAGCTTCTTGTCCTCACAGTGATCAAACACCGGAATTCCGGCCTTCACTGCCTCCCGCATCGCCTGCTTCATCAGCGCTGCATTCTCAACAGACCGGCCGTCCTCGGATATGGCCGGTGCGCCGGCATCCGCAAGTCCGGCGATGTCGGAGAGCTCTTCCCCCTTCTCACCCTTTGTGATCGAGCCGATCTGCATCACATGGATCGGGGAGAGCGCCGCGCTTTTGAACCGCACATAATTCAGCTTGTCCGGATTGTCAATGACCGGTTTCGTGTTGGGCATCGCGCAGATTGTCGTGAACCCGCCGCAGGCTGCTGCCTGCGAGCCTGTCCCAATATCCTCCTTGTATGTCTGCCCCGGATCGCGCAGATGGACATGGAGATCGACAAACCCCGGCATCACCCAGCACCCGGATGCGTCTATCGTAACAGCCATATCGGTCGAAGCCTCATCAACCGTTCCGCCCGAGACGGAGGCTTCCTTGACAATCTTCTTCTTTTTCGGAGCAGGGAATGTCAGCCCATCCCCGATCTGCGTTACGCACCCATCCTCAATCAGGACATCTGTGACCTTGTCGGTTCCCGAAAGCGGATCCAGCAGCCGTCCCCCGCGGATCAATATCTGCATATTTGACGCCCCCTTTCATTCATTTCCACACATGTCAGCTCTCAGCCCATCTTCGGCACCGGCGTCGGCCGGTTGGAATCCCAGACCGACTTCACGTCAAACAGGTCGGACAGCAGATCCGGATTGTAATACATACGGTAGCCGTCCAGGTTCCGTCTTGCCTGTCTCATATAGTCCGGGCCGAACTGCACCCAGCTCTTGACTGAACCATCGACGTTGCAGTAGATACTGAACTTCTTCGACTTGAGATAATCAAAGTACGCGTTGTCATGGGTGTACGGATGCCAGTCCCCGATATCCGCTCCGAAGGCGAAGATCAGCACATCCGTATCCCCGACAATCGGCGCGACATTGTTCAGCCAGCGCTCCGTATCCTGCTTCACCGCGTCGAGCGAATACTGCAGCGGTGCGATATGCCCCCATGTGTGGGATGCGAATTCCCAACCCTCCGCTTTCATCGCATCCGCGACAGCCTTGGCATCGGCGCAGTCCTTGTCATAATCAAAATCCGGATTCTCGTCAAAGAACTTCTGCTGGTACTCTGTCACCCTGGCCGGATCCCTTGTCTTGTAGACCTCGTCTGTCCGGTACCCGAGCACCCCCTCATACCCGGTGAGCGCCAGGATTCCCTTGCGCCCATGATATGAAAAATCCGGATGCTGCTCCACAAATGTATCAATCAGCGGCACGACATCGTAATCTCCGATGCTCACTGTTCCGTCATCCTGGAGCAGGGAATTCTTGACCTTCCCCTCCTCCGTCACAACCAGCTTCTGCGGAAAGCCATCGTCCTTCATATAGTGGTAGTAGCTGCAGTCATCCTGCGACAATACAAAGGGTTTCTTTCCAGGCGGCAGCAGAATCTCCTTTTTCGAGACCGTTCCGTCGTCCGCCACCTCGCACATATCGTGGAGGCTGATCATCACATACCCCTTGTCATACATCTGCTGGATGATTCCGTTGAACTCGGAGATGGTTGTCATGACCTGATTGTACCCGGCTGCGGTTGCATCCGAATCAAATGCCTTTGCATCGTTGACAACCAGCGAGTGAAAGAATACATGCGTGATCTGGTCGATCGGATACGGCTGGCAACTGCCCTTCGTCTGCTCATAGGAGTTGACAAGCGCCTTGAGCTGGTCGTTCTTTCCGAAGTCCTTCTGAGCCTTGAGCAGAGTGATCGCACCGTCATAATCATACTGCGTGGCAAGCAGATTCGCCTGCGCCTTCACCCCCTCAAGATCCGAATCACTGCCGGCGCTGCTCTCCTCCTTCGTCGCTGCAGCCTGCTTTTCCTCCAGTGCCTTCGCATACGGATTCGAATAGGTCTTCATCTTTCTGGTTTCATAGATGAGAAGTCCGGCCAGAAGCGCCAGGATCACAATCAGCAGGGCAATCATGCTCCTGAGCAGCACGTAGCTCCGTCTCCTCCTGTATGCTCTCTCCGTCAGAGTTGAATATTTCTTCTTCACGTTCTTTCCCCTTGAAAACCTTGATGACACACGCTCCCCATGGATTTCCGTCCCCATCGCCAGATCCTTCGGCAAACCCATCTTTCGTGTCATTGAGAGTTTATCATACTTTGCAAAGTGGTAAAAGGAGTAGAAGCGCCGTTTGTCTCCCGTTCTTTCATATGCTAAGATAGGCCTGTTTCCGGAATATGACCAATGAAATGGAGAGATTGATGGCTGACCAGCTTCAAGTTCTTTATAAGCTCATGACGCTCTACACGCTGAGCCGTGTAGATTTTGCAATGACCAATAAGCAAATAGCCGGGATCTTCACAGATCTCGGCTATACGAATTACTTCAATGCCCAGTATACCATCAGCGATCTGGTGGATGCCGGGCTGATCCACGAGGAAGCCTGCCCGGACTGCTTCTACTACTCCCTGACCGATGCCGGCCGGGCAAGCCTTGACGCACTGAAGAATGACCTCGGACCGGATATTCGCTCCGATATCGATGCCTACCTGAAGAAAAACAGGCTGAGCTTCCGCGAGGCTGTCAGCACACGGGCACAGTACTACCGGACAACCTCGGGTGACTACGCTGCCGCATGCGCGGTTCTCGAGCACTCAGAGCCCCTGATGGAGCTGACGCTCACTGTCCCGACCGAACAGCAGGCAAGGATGATCACAAAACAGTGGAAGGAAAAGAGCCCGGAGATCTATTCATATCTTTTCCGGACCCTGTCCGACTTTACCGACGAGGAGTCCTGAAACGGCATTCAGAAACAAAAAACGGAAAGCGGCACCACCGGGGAGGTGATGCCGCTTTCCATATAGTTGATTTTGTAACATCCCAGACCGCTTGCGCGGCCCGGGGGATTACCTTATGAGAAGTAATGCGCACCCAGCTTTGTAGTGCCGCTGTGGGTGTTGAAGTACAGCGCGCCCGGAACTGGCTGTGCCCCGTTCAGTGCATCCTGCGCTGCCTGGTAGCAGGTGGAGTTGACACCGGAAGCAAGCGCGCTCTGCAGCGTCCCAGATGAATACGGGGTGAACTGTCCCGGCTGCTCAAGCACTTCCGCGATCGTGTTCGGGAAGCTGGAGCTTGCGACACGATTCATGACAACCTCGCCGACCGCAACCATGCCGTCATACGGCTGGTTCCCGGCCTCGCACCAGATGATCGCCGCCAGCAGATCCAGATCACTGTAGTCTGCGTAGGAACCTGTCTTTCCGGAAGAAGATCCCGTACTCTGGGAAGCCTCTGTCTGAGGCGCTTCTGTCTGGGGTGCCTCCGTCTGAGGCGTCTCTGTCTGAGGCGTCTCTGTCTGAGGTGCTTCCGTCTGAGCCGGCGCGGAGGTCTCCTGCTGAACCGGTTGTGCATCTGCCTGCCCCTGTGATGCGGAAGAAGTGCCATTCGCTGCCGCTACATATGCGTTATACGCCTGAACAGCCGCTGCCGCCTTGTCCTTGGCATCCTGCTCACTCGTGCAGTTCATCGCTGCGTTCTGTGCGGCGATGTAGGCATCATAGAGTGCCTGCACGTTCGGATCACTGCTGACCGTCTGGCTGGTATAGGTTTCCTGTGAAGCGGACGCCGCATCGCTGCCGGATGCACCCACAGTGGCAGAGTCCGTCTCTGTCGACGCGGACGCCGTGTCAGATGCCCCCGAGTCGTAGGAAGCAGACGCATCGGAGTACCCGTCACCTGCATCCGATGCCACGGAGCTGTCCGAATATCCCGCATCCGATGCAGAAGACGCATCCGCGCCGTTTTCGTCTGCAGCACTGCTGTTGTCCGAAGAAGAGTCTGATGTCGCGGCAGCCGCATCCGTTCCATCTGTAGGAGCCGCAGCTGTTCCGCCAAGATTCTCCGTATAGGTCGAGGCAATATCCTCACCGTCTGCCGGAACAGCGGTATCAACCAGAAGCATCCTGGACGCATCGTCCTCTGACACGTATCCGGAACTGTCCGCCCCCTGCTGCACCAGCAGCCAGTGGCCTTCGTCGGAGACCAGCGGGAACGCGGTTCCATCCGAAACGGTCCTGGAAATGGAGCCTGCACTCTTGTCCGTGAAGACATTCACATCGTTCCAGTTCGCCACAACGCCTTCCTTGCCGTAGTAGTCCGCAAGGCCCTTCGCTGCTTCTCCGTAGACCAGGTAATCATTCATCACATACCCGGTCACGGCACCGGACTGGATCTGTGTCCAGGCATTACCCTTATCCAGGACATTGACCGCGGCGCCTCTGTACAGATACCCCACAACATCCGAATCGGTCGACGCGGAGGAACGGATGATTGCACCGGATGTGACCGTGTCATCGTTCGTCATCGCAATGCTGTTCCAGTCCTGCTGTGACCAGTTCGCCACATCCAGGCTGAATGCCTTGTCCGCTGCGAATGCGCTCACGCCGCACACTGCACTGAGCGCCATCCCCATCGAAAGAACTGCTGCAATCTTTCCGGCGTTCCTCATATCCGTCAACCTCCAAAATCTTGAATATATCTTTGAATCTTATTTCTTTTCCGTTTCAAATGTTACGAAATTATTAAAATCTGTGCCTATAATATTACAGGCTTCTCACATTGTCAAGTATCCATCTGTAATCTGCACGTTTTCCATATCATACCCGGCGACTATACCGGTTTCTGGCGGCCGCTTTGCTGACTGGTTCCTGGTTCCGCCTTTCCTTTTTCCTCTGCTGCATTTTAGAATGCGTATGGCGCAGCGGTTCAATATTCTATATACTGATACATATTAGCCGACCTGTTTACATATCAAGGAGGAATCATCATGTATTGTTCAAACTGCGGAAAACCGCTCCCGGATGGGAGCCGCGCCTGCCCATACTGCGGAGCGCCTTCCGGCGGCTTTGCCCCTTTTACGGCATATCAGCCGAACATCACGGAGGATAACATTCCTGACGAATGGAAGCCCATCTCCATGTGGGGCTATTTCGGTTACGAGATTCTCTTCAGCATCCCGCTGATCGGGCTGATTCTGCTGATCGTTTTTTCCGTCGGCGGAACGAAGAACCGCAATCTCCGGAACTTTGCACGGTCCTATTTCTGCTTTCTGATCGTCGCCATCATCGTGATCGCAATCATTCTTGCAGTCACCAGCACCAGCACTTTCTTCACAGATATTCTCCGTGCCTGATCTCCTGCGGCAACATTCTCTCAGGGCATCGCTGAACAAAAAAGGACAGCTGGCTATATTCAAAAGCCAGTTGTCCTCTTTTATGTCGTCTCTTTCTATGTACAGCAGTTCTCAGTGCCACACAGCCCAGATAAACAGATACCCTGCCAGCACCGCCGTCAGCGTGAGCGGGACTCCGATCCTGGCAAAATCGCCAAATGACACACGCTCTCCGTTTTTCTCCAGAATCCCGATGGCGGTGATATTGGCGGAGGCACCGACCGGTGTCAGGTTCCCGCCAAGCGTGGCCCCGGTCAGCAGACCGAAGTAAAGCAGGCAGGGCTCGATCCCGAGCATCGTCGAGACACCCTGCATCACAGGAAGCATCGTCGCAACATAGGGAATATTGTCGATAAATGCAGAAATCGCAACACTTCCAAAGACGACGACCGTATACAGCAGAAACAGGCTGCTTCCGCCGATCCTGCTGATCGCCGCCGCAACGTCGTCGATGATCCCCACCGCCTTGATCCCTCCGATGACGGTGAAGAGGCCGATAAGCAGATAGATCGTGCTGAAGTCAATCCCCTTCAGTGCCCTGACAAGCCCCTTCGTCTTTCTCGTCCGAATCAGATCATAAAGGACGGCGACTCCCGCCATGCAGCAGCAAATCAGGCCGTTGGTGATGTCTGGTTTGCCCGGAATAAAGGATGCCGTAATCAATGCCGCGACAACGCCAAGCAGCATGAAGGAAGGGACGAAGTCTGACACCTTTGTCATTTCATCAGCGTGAACCGGCTCCTTCTGTTTCCGAAAGAGCAGCATCAGGACCGGGATGGTCGCGAGTGCGCCGAGCTCCACCGCCCAGAAGATTCCCGGACGTCCCTTCATAAAGAAGAAACTGGTGAAGTCCATGCGGGCGTAGGCGCCGAGCATGATGGAGGTCGTATCCCCGACCAGTGTTGCCGCGCCCTGGAGGTTCGAAGAGACTGCAATACTGATCAGCATTCCGACCGGGCTGATCTTCAGCTTCCTGCAGACCGCAAGCCCGACTGGGGCGACCATCAGAACCGTCGCGACATTGTCGATAAAGGCAGAGATGACGCCCGCAAACAGAGACATATAGATCGTCACCCACATGACATTGTCAGCCTTGTCCAGCAGAATGTCCGCGATGCGGTTGGGCATCTTTGATTCAATGAAAAAATCGACAACCACCATCGTTCCGGCAATCATCAGAATGACATTCCAGTCAATTTCATTGAATACGCTCCGCACCGGCAGAATCCCCGTGATCAGAAAGATGGCTCCCGTGATGAGGGCCGCCAGCGTTCTCCATTTCGGCCGTACAATCATGACGGCATACATTGCGACAAACAGGATAATGGCTGCGGTTTTCAATTCGAATTCTCCTTTTGTATATGTGCCCTGCACCCGGATTTCAGTCTTCAGGACGCCGGACGCCATCAATTGTTCACAGGTTCAGCACAGTCTGTACACATTCTGCCTCTATAGTATAGCCATCAGATGAACAAAAAGCATTTGATAACACTTTTCATACTCATGCCGGTCGGCGAGAGCCGGCCGGCACTCCCTCCCAGAATATAACTTCCGCCCGGGCAGTGATCCATCCGATCGCTGCCCGGGCGTTTTTTTAGAAGTTTCCGGGACATCCCCAGTTCTGCAGGCTGCCGCATACCGCCCGAACCGCCTCATCTGCTCGTCTGGGTGGGACTGGAACTACATACCGCCCGAGTCTCACGCTGGGATCGCCCGGAATCTGCATGACGCCCGAGCATCGCCCCGGAATGATCAGGGCTTCACCCCGGGATGTGCAGCAGTGCCCGCGAGATACTGAGAAATATCAGCAACGAACAGGAGTCCACGATGGTCGTGATCAGTGGGGAGGCCATCATGGCCGGATCGAGGTGGAGTTTTGTCGCGATCAGCGGCAGGACACCGCCAATGACCTTCGCCATGACGACCGTGCAGAGCATCGCAATTGCAACGGTCAGCCCGATCAGCTCATGTCCCGGATACTGAATCAGAATACGGATATAATTCAGGGCACCCAGAATCAATCCGCAGATCAATGCAACCCGCAGCTCCTTCCAGATGACCTTCAGTGCATCCTTCACGCTGATTTCATGCAGCGCCAGTGACCGGATAACCAGCGTGCTGGACTGCGCGCCTGCATTTCCGCCCGTGTCGGTCAGCATCGGAATAAATGTAATCAGGATCGGGATTGCTGTCAGCGTGTCCTCGAATTTTCCGAGGATTCCGCCCGAAACCATATCCGCCATCATCAGCACGATCAGCCAGATGATCCGGTGTCCGACCATCCGGATAACCGGCGTCTTCAGGTATGGCGCATCCTCCGGCGTGGTTCCTGCCATCTTCTGGAAGTCTTCCGTAGCTTCCTCGGTCAGGACATCGATGGCATCATCGACCGTGATGATTCCAACCAGCCGGTTCTCTGCATCCAGAACAGGAAGCGTTGTGAAATCATAGCGGTCAAACAGCTTCGCCGCGTTCTCCCGGTCCTCCGTCGTGTGAACCGAGATGACATCCCTTGTCATGATGTCGATGATCTCAGCGTTCCGCTTGCACAGAAGCATCTCACGGACTGTGACAACGCCGAGCAGCTTCTGGGCGGTGTCCGTCACATAGCAGGTATAGAGATCCTCACTGTCCTCACCGTTTGCACGGATCCAGCGGATGGCTTCCATGACCGTCATGTTCGGGCGCAGCCGGATATACTCCGTCGTCATAACCGCCCCGGCGCTGTCCTCCGGATATTTCAGCAGAGCGTTGATATCCTTGCGGTCTTCCGGTCTGACCTTGCTCAGCACCCGGCGTACGACATTCGCTGGCATCTCCTCCAGCATGTCAACGGCGTCATCCGTATACATCTCCGCCAGGACATCCTTGACCTCCTGATCGGTAAAATTATCCAGGAACTTCTGTTGCTCCTCCGGCTCCATCTCACTGAAGGTATCGGCTGCCTCATCCTTGGGCAGAATCCGGAACAGAACGATCCGCTTCTCGTCCGGAAATGCCGACAGAATCTCCGCGATATCGACCGGCTCCATATGAGTGAAGATTTCCTTCAGCCCTGCAATGTCATGTTTTGCAAGGAGAGCCGTTATCCTCTCTACTCTTTCTTCAATTGTCATATTCTGTCTTTCTCCTTCAATTTTTTGTTGAATCAGATACCATATTGCTTCTGAAGAAGAAGACTGATGTTGTCAGATGTAACTGCTCTTCCGGGAATGAAGTATGAATATGTACAGAAATGAAAATCCGTCCCCTCCGGGGTCAGACGTCCGTACACAGAAAAGCTGTGCGCCTTGTTACGTCTGTCCGGCTCATCTTCATGCAGACAGAAGAACAGAACCATATTCGAACACCGTCTCCGTCCATAAACGCGCACTCCTTTCCTCGATTGATCTGACTGTTGTTTTGAAAACCGGCACTGTGACCGAACGAATACAGTATACCCTTTCATCATTCCGGGTCAAGCCCATTTATGTCAACCAGCATACGGTCAACCAGCACACGGACATGGCTGCCTGTCTCTGTGCATGGCGGCTGCCCCCAGATCTCTGGTTGCCGGCTCTGCCCAAAAAGACCCCTCAGGGTCTGCCCGTGACTCACAGACAGCCCCGAAGGGTCCTTGTATTCTTCCGCCGGAAGCTTACTGCACCTGCCAGATGTCTCTGTTGTACTCCTCAATCGTGCGGTCGGAGGAGAAATAGCCTGCCTTCGAGATGTTGATCAGGCACTTTTTCGCCCATGCCTTTCTGTCCGCGTAGTCTCTGTACGCCTGCTCCCTGATCTTCGAATACGCCTCGAAATCCGGGAAGGTCATGAACCAGTCCTTATTCAGAAGCTCGTTCTTCAGACGATTCAGGCGCTCAGCATTGCCAATCTCCATCATCCTGCTTCCGGTCAGATAGTCGACTGCCTCGCGCAGCACCGCATCCCTGTTGTACCAGTCGCGAGAGACATAATCTGCCTTCTCGTAGTGGCTGATGACCTCCGGGCTTCTCATTCCGAAGATGTAGATGTTATCATCCCCGACAAGGTTGTGGATCTCGACGTTTGCGCCATCCTCTGTTCCGATCGTGACCGCTCCGTTGAGCATGTATTTCATGTTTCCGGTTCCGGATGCCTCCTTGGAAGCTAAGGAAATCTGCTCGGACAGATCGCAGGCCGGGATCAGCTTTTCCGCAACGGTGATGTTGTAGTTGTCAACCATCACGACACGGAAGACCTTCGAAACCTCCGGGTCATGCTCGATGATATCCTGCAGGCAGAGAATCGCGTGGATAATATCCTGTGCAATGATATATGCCGGCGCTGCCTTTGCTGCAAACAGGACCGTCACCTTCGGATCATCCAGCGCCTGGCCCGCCTCAGCCTTGCGTCTGAGATCCAGATAGTGGTGGATGCACCACAGAAGGTTCATCTGCTGCCTCTTGTACTCGTGCAGACGCTTTGCCTGGATATCGAAAATAGAGTCCGGATCGATCTCGATATTCCGGGTGTCCTTCAGATACTTCGCAAGACGCGCCTTGTTACGGCTCTTGATAGCCATCAGATCGCTGAGAACCTGCTCGTCATCCGCGTACTTTCCAAACGCCTCCAGTTTCTCCGAGTGGCGGATGAAGTCACTCCCAATCTTTCCGGCAATGTAGCTTCCAAGCTCAGGATTGCAGGAGAGCAGCCATCTGCGGAAGGTAATCCCGTTCGTCTTGTTGTTAAACTTCTCCGGATAGATGTTGTAGAAATTTCTCAGCTCCGTCTGCTCGAGGATCTCCGTGTGAAGCTTCGCAACACCGTTGACCGACTTTCCATAGTGGATATCAATATGCGCCATGTGTACCGTGTCATTTTTATCAATGATCACGACCGACGGATCGTCATACTTTCTTCTGACACGATCATCCAGTGCCTCAATGATCGGTACCAGCTGCGGAACAATCTCCTTCAGATAGGAAATGGGCCACTTTTCAAGCGCTTCCGCCAGGATCGTGTGATTCGTGTACGCCGCACACTTCGAGACAATGGCAATAGCCTCATCCTCGCCGATGCCTCTCTCCTCCAACAGCCGGATCATCTCCGGAATGATCATGGTCGGATGCGTATCATTGATCTGGAAGACTGCGTAATCCGCCAGATCATGCAGGTTGCTGCCTCTTGCGACGCACTCGTCCAGGATCAGCTGCGCACCGTTGCTGACCATGAAGTACTGCTGATAGATGCGAAGCTTGCGTCCGTCATCGTCGGAATCGTCCGGATACAGGAACAAGGTCAGGTTCTTTGCGATATCTCTCTTGTCAAAATCAATTCCATCGTGGACGATGCTTTCGTCAACCGTGTCCAGGTCGAACAGATGCAGCGGAATGGTCTCGCTCTCGTATCCTGTCACATACAGATCATAGAGCGTGGAATGGTAGGTCTTCCCGGCCATGGTCACATCGTAGCCTTTGGAGGTCTTTACTTCCCATCCGGACTTCTTCAGCCACGGATTCGGCTCTGCTTTCTGCTGATGATCCACGAATTCCTGACGGAACAGTCCCAGATGATAGTTCAGCCCAACGCCGCAGCCGTTCAGGTTCAGCGTTGCGATGGAATCCAGAAAGCAGGAAGCCAGACGGCCAAGTCCGCCATTTCCGAGCGAGGGCTCCTCCTCGATCTCCTCGATTGCCGTGATATCCCTGCCGTTCTTCTCCAGAAGCTCCCTCGTCTCATCGAACAGTCCCAGATTGATCAGATTATTCGAGAGCAGCTTACCAATTAAGAATTCCGCAGACAGATAGTAGATTTTCTTCTTCTTTTTGCTCTCGAAAGGGAGCTTTTTCTCTGCCTCCGCCTGTGTAATTGCCAGAAGTCCCTTGTACAGCTCCTCATTCGAGGCCTCTCTGACGCTCTTGCCCATCTCCTTCGTCAGCCTGCTTTCCAGTTCGCTCATGTTCGTGTACCCCTTTCTGACTGCATGTTTATCGCAATGATTCATCCGGCTTTCTGCCGGCGTATCTCCCTCATTTCCTGTTTGCACCAATACCATAGCCCATTCCGAAAGCAAGGGCTTGTCGATACCGCTTGAAAAGTAGTACAATCCTATCAATTCATCCTGTCTGAACCTCCCGCACACGGGCTGCGCCGAGTGGCGTTCAGTCACGCTCCTTCTCCCCGCATGGGGCCCTCCCGCACCAGGGCTGCACGGAAGGCGCCTTTCAGGGAAAGGGCCAGCAGGGACTGACACAATTATCTTGTTTATTGAATACGGTATACCTCCGCCAGAAGGTACCGTAACAATGGGGACTGTTCAATATGGATATGGACCAGTATCAGGGATATCACGAGACAAAGGTGCACACAAGCGAGGACTTTCCGTACAATACCTTCCCTTGTACAATTCCGCTGGATTTCACCTCCGTCCCGCTGCACTGGCATAACACGGCAGAGATCATCGTTGTCAAGAAGGGCTCCGGTATCATCGGACTCGACATGACCGACCTGGTCTGCAGGGAAGGCGATTTTGTGCTGGTACTGCCGGGGCACCTTCACTCCATCCGCCCGCTGAAGAATGAAAACGGCTTCGTCCGCATGGAGTACGAGAACATCATCTTCTCGACCTCGCTTCTGCTGGCAAGGCAGCCGGAAATGACCAGCTCGCTGATCGAAACCTTTCTGCAGGGGGATTATCTGCCGGAGGTGCTTCATTTTACCAGAAAGGAGCGCTGGCATGACAATGCCCGGCTGATCATCGAGGAGACCGATCTCCTCTGCAGCCAGAAGCCGGAAGGGTACCAGATCGCTGTGCGCGGCAACCTGCTGCGTCTGTTCTATCTCATCGTCTCGCGGACCGTCCGGACACCCGGGAAGCTGCGTCCCGGACGCCTGGAGAAGGTAAAACGGATCGTCAAGTACGTGGAAGACCATTTCGCAGAACCGATCAGCATCCATGACATGGCAAAGCTGTCCGGGTACAGCGAATCCCATTTCATGAAGTTTTTCCGGGACACGATGGGCATGAGCTTTATCTCCTGGCTGGAGCGCTACCGTCTTTCGATGGCTGCCCGCATGCTGACGCTCACCGACGATCCCATCCTGCTCGTCAGCGCTAACGCCGGCTATCCGAACCTCTCTTACTTCAACCGCTCCTTCAAGGCCCGATACGGTATGACTCCCAGCAGCTATCGGCGACAGTCTGCCGCATCGCACTGAATGCCATGCGTGGGCAGCATTGCATGGTCTTCGCTGCACGGACCTTACCGCAGGGACCGCACCGCGCTGACTGCACCATGCGCACCGTGCCGCCGCATCAAAAAACCGGGCGCGCATCCGCTCCCGGTTTATCCTGTCTTCAGGTCATCAGCTGGCTGTATACCTCCCTCCGGCTGATCCCTCTGTCACGGGCGACGGCCTTCATCGCCTCTTTTCTGTCCATGCCCTGGCTGACATACTTCTGAAAATGCTCTTCCACCGTCATGCTCTGGGCGACGGCATCCTGTTTCTCACGCTTCAGCTCACTTCTGCTTCTTCCCTCGATCACCAGAACATACTCGCCTCTCGGCTCTTTTTCTCCGTACGCCCTGAGCGCGTCCCCGATCGTCGTCTCCGCGATCGTCTCATGCTTCTTGGTCAGCTCTCTTGCCAGCGTGATATTCCGGTCTCCCAGCGCGCCGAGCAGCTCCTCGAGTGTCCGGACAAGCCGGTGCGGCGCCTCGTACAGCACGATGGTTCTCGTCTCCGTCTTCAGCTCCTCCAGGATCTCCGCCCGTTCTTTTTTGTCCATCGGCAGAAAGGCCTCAAAGCAGAACCGCCTTGTCGGTTTGCCGGAGCAGACAAGCGCATTCACCGCCGCGCAGGCACCCGGAACAGGAGAAACAGTAATCCCATTCTGAAGTGCCATGCGGACCAGATCTTCCCCGGGGTCGGAAATGCCCGGCGTCCCTGCGTCCGTCACGACAGCAACATTCTCCCCCTGGAGCAGACGGTCGATCAGGACATGTGCCTTGCTCAGCTTGTTGTATTCATGGTAGCTCGTCATCGGGGTATGGATGTCAAAATGATTCAGCAACTTAACACTTCCCCGTGTATCCTCCGCTGCAATCAGATCGACCTCTCTGAGCGTTCGAACCGCACGCGGCGTCATATCTTCCAGGTTTCCGATCGGCGTCGCGACCAGATACAGTATTCCCGCCATCTTTTCCTCACTTTAACGTACACTGTTGTCCGGCAGGCTGTTCCTGCTCACCCTGTCATCACAGGCTTTCGTGCCGTCATCCGTACAGCGCCCGCACCTCCTCTGTGTAGACGCCCGGCCGCTCGTAGATGACCAGCGGCTTTTCCACTGTCAGCCTCGGCCTGCCGCCCCTGACAGCCTCAACCAGCACCATATTGGGCTCCCGTCCCTGCATTGGATGAACGAGTCTCATCCGCTTCGGCTCCAGGCCATACGCATTCAGATTCCGGAAGATATCTGCAAGCCGGAACGGACGGTGCACCATGCACAGCCGTCCCTGCGGCCTCAGCGCATATGCAGCCGCCGCGCAGACATCCTCCAGACTGCACAGAACCTCGTGCCGTGCAGCCGTCAGTGCTTCATTTTCCCCTGTCAGCCCATGCCCGCCGATCATATACGGCGGGTTGACCGTGACCAGATCGAAGGACGCCGGTTTTACCAGTTCCCGGATCCTGCACAGGTCTCCTTCTATAAATTGAACGCGCGCGGGCTGCCCGTTCCCGGAAGCACTTCGCGCCGCCATATCGACACATGTCGAATTGATTTCAATGCCGGAAAAGATCGGATCTGGAACATCTCTCTCCTCTCTGTGCCGGTCCTGCCATCTTGCATCCATCAGAATCGGGATGATTCCGTTGCCGCTGCACAGATCAAGAACCCGGCTGCCAGGACGAAGAGCCTGTTCTGCAAAAGCTGCAAGAAGCACGGCATCCATTCCGAAACAGAACAGAGACGGGTTCTGGATCAGCCTTGCCCCGTCCCGCTGCAGGTCATCCAGACGTTCTCCCGGATGCAGGTCAAATCCAGCCACGCCGGCTTCTTCAGACAGCCGCAGCCCGTGCAGCTGTCTTTCCCTGAGAATCTGCGCCTGAGACTTTTGCGCCTCTGGCTGCCGCCGGACATTTTGTCCCGTTTCCACTATCTTCTCCCATAGATCGCCATCTCATTTGATCTCTTCTGCGTTGCCTCGCCATCTGCTGCCATCAGGTTTTCTCCGCCCGGCACTGGCCGGACTTCCATTGTGTCCGCTCTTTCCCGGACTGCCCCGGCGCCTGCATCCAGTGTTCCGCCCGGGCTGACAGGTTTCTCCACACTGTGGTCTGATTCTGGCTGGCGTTCTCTCCGGAACCGGTTCTGGCTGTCTCCTTTATATTTATATCCGCGCCTTTGCCTGTTCTGGGCTTCCTCGCCACGTTCCGGACGCCTTGGTCTGTCCTGGACATCCTCGCCCCGCTCCGGACGCCTTGTTCTGCCCTGGACATCCTCGCCCCGCTCCGGACGACTCGGTCTGCCCTGGGCATCCCCGCCACGTTCCGGACGACTCGGTCTGCCCTGGACGCCCGCGCCACGTTCCGGGCGACTCGATCTGCCCTGACCATTCTCTCCCCGCTCCGGGCGCCTCGGTCTGCCCTGGACATCCTCGCCACGCTCCGGGCGCCTCGGTCTGCTCTGGACACCCTCACCACGCTCCGGGCGCCGCATTCTGCTCTCATTCTCGCCCCGCTCCGTGCGTCTCTGCCTGTTCTGAACTTCCTCGCTGCGATCTCCGCGGCCCGGCTGATTCGAAGCATCCTGCTTCCGATCTTCGCGGTCCGGACGATTTGAAAGCTCCCTCCGGCCAGATTTTCTGTACCCCTTCTCCGGCCGCTGCATACGATCCGTCCGTACAGCCGTTTCCATCTGCGCGTCCGCCTCCGATTTCTCCGTCCGCTCTTGCTGCTGCATATCGGCTTCGGAATCAGGCGCCGGCGTCAAGGTGACAGCTCCTGTCAGGCTCTCTGTCTCCCGCTGCGCATCCTCCGGTTTTCTCCGCCCGTCGTCCGCACGGCTCTCATTTCTAACTCTGACACTGTCTGCAGGGCTCTCTCCCCTGCCCTGTGCGCTGTCCGATCTGCTGTCCGGCTTTCTCTGCCCGCTCTCCAGGCTTCCCTGCTGTCCCTCTTCTCTCCGCTTTCTCGGCGTAAAGGTCAGTTCGTCCACGCTGAAGTTCTCGATTTCCTTGCTGTCGTCTTCCTCAAACAGAACACGGACCCGCTGCCGGAGGACATTCAGCTCGATCACCTTGCCTGTGCGTCCGTCGGCAGTCGTCGCCGCCGCACCCAGTTTTGGCATCCGGGTATTCAGGAACTCGTACGTCTCCTCCTCGTTTTTAAGGCAGCACATCAGTCTTCCGCAGATCCCGGAGATCTTTCCCGGGTTCAGAGACAGATTCTGCTCTTTCGCCATCTTGATCGAAACCGGCGCAAAGTCATTGAGATAGGTTGCACAGCACAGCTCGCGTCCGCAGCTCCCGATGCCGCCAAGCATCCGGGTCTCGTCGCGGACACCGATCTGCCTGAGTTCGATCCTGGTGTGAAACACCGACGCAAGATCCTTGACCAGATCCCGGAAGTCAATCCGTCCGTCCGCCGTGAAGTAGAAGAGAATCCGGTTCTCGTCAAATGCGTATTCCGCATCGACGAGCTTCATCTCCAGATTGTGTTTATGAATCTTTTCCCGGCAGATTTTCAGCGCTTCCTTCTCTTTTGCGGACAGCTCCGCCCGCTTCTCCTCGTCCTCTTTCGTCGCCACGCGGATCACAGACCGGAGCGGCTGCGCCACCATATCATCCGCAACCGTCCGTGCGCGCATCGAGACGACGCCGAACTCCGGTCCGCGCGCCGTCTCGACAATCACGTGATCTCCGATGTGGAGTTCAAACTCCTTCACATCAAAATAGTATACTTTCCCGGCGCTGCGGAACCGCACGCCTATGATCTTGACCATATATCAATTCTCCTTCATCGTCAGGAGCAGCAGCTCCATCGTCAGATCGAAGCTGACATTCGCCTTCAGCCGGATCTTCGCCGTCCGAATGGCATCCAGAATCCTCTGGATCCCGTCGTAGGAGCTCTTCTGCGCCGCTTCCCTGATCTGCACAATCTGTTCACGGAAAATGATGCCGTCGGCATCCCTCGTTGCCTTGAAGAGCAGCACATCCCTGTACCAGATTGAGAAAAGATCCAGGATGTCGTTGACCACATCCTTTCCTCTGTCCATGTCGCGGATCAGAACGACGATATCCGATACGTCCCACTCCTTCACATGCGTCAGAATCTGGATCGCGCGCTCCAGCAGGCTGTAGAAATTCTCCGAGGTTGCCAGCGCAACGGCTCTTCCGATATTCCCCTGGGCAAATGCCACACAGATATCCGCCTTGTAGGGCTCGACTCCATGTCTGTCCATCAGATACGACCGCACCTTCGCCGCATCGACAGGGCGCAGCGGCAGCACCACGCACCTGGAAAGGATCGTCTCCAGCATGGCATCTCGGCTCGTCGAGAGCAGGATGATCACTGCATACTCCGGAGGCTCCTCCAATGTTTTGAGCAGCGCATTCTGCGCTTCCCTCGTCATCTTCTGCGCGTCCGGAAGAATATAAATCTTGTACCGGGACGCGTAGGGCTTGATCTGAACATCGCTTACAAGCGCCCTGATATCATCGACTGATATCGATGTTTCCTTCTGGTACCGCCAGACCATGATGTCCGGCTGATTGTTGGTCTCCGCCTGCCGGCAGCTCTTGCACGTTCCGCAGGCATCGATGGACTGAAGCGGGAGCGTCCCTGAAGTCTTCTCCCCCGGGCTTTCCTGTTCCTGCTCCAGCACCCTCTCAAGGGTCTCACACTGCAGTGTCTGGGCAAATGCCTGCGCGATGGTTTTCTTTCCCATCCCTTTATCCCCGACAAGCAGATATGCCTGGCTCACCCGCCCGGAGACAATCGCATTCTTCAGATGTTCAATTGTACGCTCATGCCCTGTAACATCCCGGAATCCTGACATAACGCCTCCTCTGGCACCTTTGCCCATGTATCATTATTATATCGGAACTGCCCGGACAATACAATCTGACTGTCAGACGGCGACAGCCTCCCTGCATGCCCCGGCAAACTCCAGCTCACTTGCATCCTCTGCAATGGTCACATAGCAGCCCCCTGCATGGCCCGGCAAAATCAGACTCAGACCAGACGCTACCCGCTCTCAGTCTCTCATCCCTCCGCCTGATACGACCGGATGTACGCTGCAATCTCCGCGATGCAAATGCTTCGATCCTCATCATTCTGAAAGCGTCTTCCGATCCCTGCCCGCCGCAGATTCTCCTCCGAGAAGTCCGCCTGGTCTGCCAGAAATCGCCTGCACATCTCCTCATACCGGCGGTTTCCGGGCTTGCGCTCCCGCTTCAGAGCACGCTCAAGCCTGAGCCCGTCATCCACCTGGATATACAGCGGAATCACCTGCTTTTCCCCGAAGTAATCGCGAAGCCGGACATAAGACTGCAGCGTCCCGATTCCGATCACGTCCGCGTCCCCCTCTAATATCCCGTCGTCGACCGTAAAGTACGTCCACAGACCGCACACTGTCTCGTATGTCCGCTCCTCGATCACCTTTCCGGCTTTCTCCAGCCGCCGCAGCGTCTCCCTGTCGGTAAAATGATACTCCTGTCCTTCCATTTCCCCGGCACGGATCGGTCTGGTCGTATACGGAACAAGCGGGCGAAGCTGAAGACTTTCATCCTTCAGCAGCTCCTCATACATCGTGTCCTTGCCGGACGCACTCTTTCCGCACAGATAGAATAAATGTTTCATGAATGTTACGGCCTTTCCGGCTTTTCTCCCTCCTCCTGCTGATCCACACACCAGACCGATCTCAGGCTGTAGTCGTCCGTTCCTTCCACCGCGTACCCGGCCGCCATCAGGTCCCGGACACGCACAGGAAGATCGTCCGGTATCCGCTCTCCCGGTGTAATCAGTGGAATACCCGGCGGGTACAGATACAGATACTCGCCGGACACCCGCCCGGCAGACGCCGCAAGTAAAATCCGCTCCTGGGCGCTGTCCTGCGCCTTTCTGATCGTCATGACCGCCTCCGGGAAGCTGCCGCGTGCATGCTCTGCAGGTCTGTCGGCGCTGCCTGCCATTTCCCTGGATGCTTCCGGGCCTGTGACAGCGGATAGTGCTTCCTGTTCTTCCTGCTCTCCGATACCGACTGGCTTCCTTCTGTCTCCTTCCGGCATTGCTGCCTTGCTTACGGTCGGAGGGCTCCCGGCAGTGCTCCAGCTGCGGTCAATCTGATGCAGTGCTTCGCTCAGCCGCCGAAAGCCTTCCTCATCGTCGCCGATCGAGCTGAGCATCAACACATAGGAACGGGACAGCATTTCCGGCTGAAGATGCCAGGTCTGCCGCAGCGCATCATACAGCTCACCGGCCTCATGCCCAGCCGGCCTTAGCAGGATCTTCGACGGATCATCCGTCACAATACAGCTGATGGACGACAGGTCTGCCACCGCTGTGTAAAACCATCTGAGATTTTCCGCCAGTCTGTCGAACAATTCTCTTCCCTGGCTCTCCAGCATCCGGATGCACTGATCGATGCTGGCCATGAGCACATAGCTCGGACTGCTCGTCTGGCAGATATCGAGCATTTCCCGCAGCCGCCTGCGGGAAACCAGCTTTCCCTGTACATGAATCAGCGCTGTCTGTGTCAGCGATGGCAGGGTCTTGTGCACACTGTGGATTACCAGATCCGCCCCCAGCTTCACGGAGGACTCCGGGAAAATCTCATGCATGCCGAAATGGGCCCCGTGTGCTTCATCAACGATCAGGGGAATCCCGTGCCGGTGCGCGATTTCGGCAATCGCCCGCACATCCGAGACGATCCCATCGTATGTTGGCGATGTGATATAAACCGCCTGGATTCGCGGATCCTCCGCAAGCACCCTCTCCACCTCCGCCGGATCAGCCGGCTGCCCGCAGTCCAGCTCTGTCAGGCCATCTGTCTGTGAACGGCCCGGCTCTGCGCCGTCAGAACTGGTTCTTTTTCCGAAGCCCCCGACCAGACGGATGTGCGGCGCTGCCCCGCCGCACTGTCCGGAAAGATAATGCGCTGTAAGCCCGCCGGCCGCGACCGCGTGATACGCGGCCTTATGGCTCGCCCGCATCATCAGAAGATGGCCTCCCGCCGTCGTGACCGCACCGATTGCACTGAGAATGCCCGCGGTACTTCCATTCACCAGGAAATGCGTCTCCTCCGCCCCATACAGCCTTGCGGCTCTCTTCTCCGCCTCCAGCAGAATCCCTTCCGCATGATGGAGGTTGTCGAATCCATCGATCTCTGTGATGTCGAATGAAAACGGATCGTTCAGCTGCCCGAGCCTTCGCTTGTGCCCCGGCATATGAAACGGGTACGCATCCGACCCGCAGTAGCGCACCAATTTGTCATATAGATACGGCATATCTGCCCTCACTCCCGGATTCTTTCCTCCATGCCCGACCGGCCAGCCAGCGTTTCAACCCCGCAGCAGCTGTCCGCTGCAGGTATCTGTAAAGCAGGCCGGTCAGCCAGTATTCCAACTGTGTATCTGCTGTCCGCTGCAGGCATCTGTAAAACAAACCGGTCAGCCAAGTCTGTAGACATCCTTCGCGTTCTTCAGCAGCGCCGCTGCACACGCCTCCTCATCCATTTCCCGAAGCGCTGCGATCTTTGCGATGACATACCGGATATTCCGGGAGTCATTCCGGGTGCCGCGCACCGGCTCCGGCGCCATGTACGGGCAGTCTGTCTCTGTCACAAGACTCTCAAGAGGAAGCGTCTGCACAACCTCCTTCAGCACTCTTGCATTCTTGAAGGTCACGACACCGCCGACGCCGATGTGGTACCCCAGCTTCACATACGCCCGGGCCATCTCGACGCTGCCGGAGTAGCAGTGGATAATCCCGCCGCTTAGGGTTCTTCCGGCTCTTGTATGATGCTTCACAATCACATCAAAGGTATCCTGCGCCGCCTCCCGGCTGTGCACATTGATCGGCAGATTCAGCTCCGCCGCCAGGTGAAGCTGTGCAGCAAACCATTTCCGCTCGATCTCCTTCGGCTGTACCATCCAGTGATAATCGAGGCCGATCTCCCCGACGCAGACCACCTTCGGCTGTTCGAGCAGGCCATGCAGGCGTGCCATCACGGATAACGCCTGGCTGCTGCCCTCCTCCCCGAAGATGCCGACCTCATCCGGATGGATACCACAGCCTGCGTACACTTCCTCATAGCGCCGCGCCAGCTCCGCCGACCTTTCGGCCCCCTCAAGGGAAGCCCCCATATTTACAACAAACTCAACACCCTCGTCACGAAGATCTCTGCCAAGAAGACGCGTTCTGTCTGCGTCAAAGGCCTCATCGTCGTAGTGTGCATGTGTATCACAAAATCTCATGTGTCTGCTCTCCCCGCCATGACTGTATTGTACGCCCTTGTCCACTGTCCCGGAATCACGCTCATCAGCAGCTACGATCTTACCACAATCAGCCGTTCATTTGAGTCAGAACATGAGATATCCAAAATTGCAAAAAACCGTCCGCCATGCTAAGGTTACACTATTCGCTGTCATTCTTGTCTGAGGACATTGTCTGGTTCAGAAAGAGACAGCCATACGAAGGAGGCCAGCATATGCTTGAAATTCACAATCTCGAGGAAGGCCTCGGTCTTTTTAAAACACTCGGTTCGGAAGTGCGGCTGAAAATTGTCTGGCTGCTTGCCCGCAATGGGGAAATGAACCTGAATGAAATTGCCGGCGCGCTCGGCCTGACCAACGGTGCCATCACCTCCCATATCCGAAAACTTGAGGAATGCGGCATGATCCGCATTCATGCGGCATCCACCAGGCGCGGGAGTCAGAAACGCTGTGCCCTGGTCCATGATCGGATTCTGCTCAACATGCTGAATACACCGGAGGAAAAACAGACAAAAGTCTACGAAACCGTCATCCGGGTCGGACAGTACACCGATTATGCTGTCAATCCTCCCTGCGGTGTCGTCACCGCGAAAGGGCCGGCAGGCGGGCTGGAGGGTGTCCGGTCCTTTGCTCATCCGGACCGTTTTGAGGGTGAGCTGTTATGGTTTCACGACGGATATGTCGAGTACCGCATCCCGAATCTCCTTCCACCTGACAATCAGATTGTCCAGCTGACCATCAGCGCAGAGCTCTCATCTGCGGAGGAAGGCCCGTCAGAGGAGCATTCGTCGGAGATCACTTTTTATCTGAACGGCAGGCAGATGGGGACCCCGGAATATTTCCAGCCCCAGGACGCCACCAGCGGCATCTTTTCTCCCGCCTGGTGGAAAAACAAAGCGCTGTCGCATGGCAATCCCAAGTTGATTGTATTCAATCGTTCTGGTGTCTTTATGGAAGGCCGCAAAGCTTCCTCCTCCGGTCTGGGTGACATGAATCTCGATGAAACAAGCGACCTGAGGCTTCGACTGGAAACCAGGCCCGGAAAGCTCCATCACGGCGGCTGCGCAATCTTTGGCTCCGGATTCGGTAACTATCACCAGGACATCATCGTCCGTGTCCACTATATGCCATCTGATCAGACCGCTGTCCGGGAGGCTGAATCAAAATACGGCAGCTGATGCCGTCGCCTATTCACTCGCGCTCATACTGGATATGAAATTCGATATCCTGGTTATAATTGCCGAAACCACGCCCAAACAAAGTCAGTCCCCCTACATGCTCCGCACTGTCCGGAACCGAGAACCGGAAGTAGATCGGTGTTCGGCTGCTGATATTCAGATCCTGAATGGCAACCTGAGAGATCTGGACATCATCCATAAAGGTCCCCTTTTCATTGACTGTCAGTGTTTTTAACAGTCCATACTGATTCCAGTTGGACAGCCACCAGTCCGGTGTAAAACGGCCCGGGACATCTCCATAGTCGCCTGGGCTGGTCCATTGTCCCAACAGCATCCCGTTCAAGGAAAAATAGATGTCCGATGGCCAGTTGGCATTGACCCCCGGAGCCTCAGACGAAAGCTCAACAGATACCCTGAATTCCGTAATCCGGCTGCTGCGCGGAATGATACAGGGCACCATGTACTCCACAAATCCTCTTGTAAACCACAATATATCCGCCTCGAACCGTTTCTGATGTGTAAAATAACGAGGATCATCTACTTCCCCGATGATGGACTTCTCGGTTGAGATCCCGCAGGTCGGGTAGATCTCACAGGAGGAATACTGCCCAACCCGGATATGGGATGCATATTCATTCTGCCGGGTTGTCTCCTGCGAAAAAACCAGAAATATCTTATCGAGATGCGGCTCACACATCTTCATATTCCCATGCGCCATCGCATCCTGATTAATACGGACCAAATCTGCGCTCTCAAGCTTTCTTATATGCGGCGTCAATGCCCCCTGAGACAGCCCAAGCTTGTCGGCGAGCTCATTCATGCTCATCCTCCCCTTTGCCTGCAGCAGATTCAGAATCTGCAGTCGAACCTCTGACCCAAGCGCATTGAACAGCTCGGCCTGTTCCGAAATATGTTTCAAGTATCTCATCGACTCACCTCTGTCCAGATCTTTCTCAGATCGGTCTCTCCTGTCTCTCCTGTTATCGGAACTATATCACAAGTTCTGAAATATATAAATGAGTAATTTAATAGTATCTAAAATCCATGATGTTTATTAGTCATTTCATACAACTTTTCAACATATTTACTGTAATAATGTGCTGTTTAGTTTATAAATTTTAGTTTTTGATAAATTACTTTGATTTACTGTTGACATTTATTTCATCAGATTATACGATATACCCATACAAAACCGACGCGTCGCCTGTGATTTCCACACATTGCCAGCCTGACGGTGTTGTGTGAGAGGACGTTTCTGGCAGGATCTGATCAATCCTCGCCGGATGCCTGTTGCGTCAGGCTCACCATGGTTTTCTGATAAGGGAGGTACACTTACATGAAAAGCAAGAAGATACTGGCTGCTGCAGCCGCAGCGCTCATGGCTTTTTCGCCCATCTCAGTCATGGCTGAAAGTACTGAAGCCAGCACAGAGGCAAGCACCGAAGGCGAGGCAACAGCCGTCACGACTGTCGGTCCGGAGAACGGCACCAAGTTCGAGATGTGGTCCTTCGTGGATGTCCACAACGAATTTTACGGAAAGATGGTTGATCTCTGGAACAAACAGAATCCTGACAAGCCGGTTACCATCACCTTCACAACCTATCCATACTCCGATATGCACAACAAGCTGATGATGTCCCTTCAGGCAGGTGAGGGTGCGCCGGACATGTGTGATGTCGAGATCGGCCAGTTCCCGAACTATACGGGAGAAAACTGCCCGCTCTATCCGCTGACAGACGCACTTGCTCCTTATGAAGACAAGATGGTCAAATCCAGACTGGATGTCTACAGCCAGGCGGACGGTACCCGGATTGGTGTTCCGACACATGTCGGCGCGAGCGTCATGTACTGGAATGCTGAGATTTTCGAAAAGTACGGTCTCGATTACAAGTCCGTCAAGACCTGGGATGATTACACAAAGCTCGGCGAACAGCTGAAGGAAGCTTCAAACGGAGAAGTTTATCTTACCTCCGTTGATACAGGCGGAACAGACTGGATGTGGGTTGCAATGGCTGAGTATGGAGAAGACTGGACCGGCGGTCCGGACGGAGAAGTCAACGTCGAACTCGACTCTGTCAAGAAGATGCTGACGATGCAGCAGCAGTGGCTCAAGGATGGCATCGCGATGGTTTCCACAGACGGTCATGTCGATCTGGAAGCCGGCTACAAGAATATCTCTGAAGGAAAGATCGCATCCTTCCCGAAGGCAATGTGGTTTATGAGCCGCTTCGTCAACTATATGCCGGAGATGAAGGGCAAGTACGACATCACAACGATTCCGGTCTTCGAGGACGGTCAGAAGTGCTCTGTCGGTATCGGCGGAACCGGCACCGTCGTGACAAACCAGTGCAAGAACCCCGAACTGGCAGCAGAATGGCTGACCTGGGCAAAGTGCTCGAAGGAAGGCGAAGAACACATCTGGAACGATCTTGGCTTCGATGTCTGCAACAAGTCCCTCTGGTCTGATAAAGCCTTCGCTTACGACAAGAGCAATGTGTACAATACCTTCTTCCGCGTCATGCCATACGAGGTTCTGAACGACCTTGCTGACAAGGATGCCATCGGAACCGTCTACACAACATCGGTTTCTCCGACTCTGAATGACTACATCAACACCACCACCCTCAATGAAGTTCTCGAGGAAGGCAAGGATGTGGATGAGGCACTGGCAGAAGCGCAGGATTACATCGAGATGGAAGTTGGCTGAACATCCAGTTAAACCCGGCAGTCATTTCCAACGCCAGGGACACTGCATAGCCAAATCTTGAACATAGACTGCCACGCAGTTGAACACCGTGACGCCGGTCCGGGCATGAAAGCCCGCCCGGCGTCCGGCTGAATCATCTGAGCGGCAGTTTTTCTTTCATCCACCATCTGAGGACGTATCGTCTGCTGCGCCGTCCGCACAAGAAAGGGGAATCTCATCGTGTATAAGATTAAAAAAGCTCTCAATTCACAAAAGGTGGCACCCTTTGTCTTTGTGCTGCCTTTTATTCTGAGTCTCCTGATCTTCTGGGCTTATCCGCTGATCAGCGGCATCGTCATGAGCTTTCAGAACATCGATTTCGGCGTCAAGGTATGGGTCGGGCCGGCTCATTATCTGAAGCTGGCGCATGACAAATTCTTCCGCATCGCCGTCTGGAACAGCATTGAATATATGGCTCTGACGCTGCTCCTCATGATTCCGATCCCGCTCCTTCTGGCCGTCCTGATGGAAAGTCGTCTGACAAAAGCCAAGGGCGTGTGGAAGGTCATCATGTATATCCCTGCGCTGACCTCCGTTGTCATCTCCGGTATGCTTTTCCGTATGATGTTCTCGGAAGCGGATGGAAGCCAGATGAACCGGCTGCTTGAATGGTTCGGAAAGGCTCCGATTGCATGGCTCAAATCCAAGCCGACTGCATGGATCGCCCTGCTTCTGCTCTGCATGTGGCGGTGGACAGGCGTCAACATACTCTACTTCCTCTCCGGACTGAAATCGATTGATGACGTTCTCTATGAAGCCGCTGATATTGACGGAGCCTCAGCACGCCAGAAGTTCTGGTACATTACGCTTCCGCTCATCAAGCCAACCACAATCTATGTTGTCACCATATCCGTCTATGCCGGTCTTGCCATGTTCCTCGAAAGCTTCATGCTGTGGAACGGCAATTCTTCTCCCAAGAACATCGGCCTGACAATCGTCGGATATCTCTACAAGAGAGGTATCGAAAAAAATGATATCGGCTATGCCTGCGCTGTCGGCGTTATACTGCTGATCATCGCACTGGCCATCAATACCATCCAGCTGGTGGCGACCGGAACTTTCAAGAAGGAGGAAAGATGATATGACTGCATCAACCGCAAAAGTCAGAGCTTCCCATCATACAGCAGGAACCATCATCAGCACCGGTCTCTTCGCGATCATCGGCTTCTTCATCGCTTTCCCGCTTGTGGCGGGCCTTCTTGCCTCCTTTCATCCCGGAAGAGAGCTGGTCCAGAACGGTCTCTCCCTGAACCTGGATTTCAAAACCATGACGCTGAACAACTACAAGTACCTGTTCGGATTCGGTGGCGGGGACAGCAAGGTTGATTCCGCAAAGTATTTCCTGTGGTATAAGAATTCCCTGGTTCTGACGATCACAACCGTCATCCTGACGCTGCTCGTCTGTTATTTCGTCGCCTATGGTCTGACGATGTACAACTTTAAGCTGCGGGGATTCCTGCTTTTTCTCGTCATCGCTACCATGTGCGTCCCCTTCGAGATCCTGATGCTCCCCCTGTACCAGGAGGTGACCGGGATGAAACTGATCAACACGAACGCCGGTGTCATCCTTCCCGGCTTGTGCGCCGCCTCCACCATCTTTTTCTTCCGTCAGTACATGGTGACGCTTCCAAGAGAGCTTCTTGATGCAGCCCGGATTGACGGCTGCAGCGAGTACGGCATCTCTGTCCGCATTATGATGCCGATCACCAAGCCGGCCTTTGCGTCGATGGCAATTCTATGCGCGATGGGCTCCTGGAACAATATGCTCTGGCCGATGCTGGTCTTCCGTGATGCGAAAAAATTTACCCTGCAGATCGGTCTGAACACCCTGCTGACACCCTATGGCAACAACTACGATCTCCTGATTGCCGGCTCCATGTTCGGGATTATCCCAATTCTCGCTGTATATCTTCTCTTCCAGAAGTACCTGATCGAGGGTATGACAGCCGGGGCCTTGAAGGGCTGAGCAGTCTTTAGATTCATGACAAAGGATAAAATCATGACAGAATATTACATCAACGCTTCTCATAAAAAAAACAGAATCAATAAGGAAATCTACGGACATTTTTCTGAGCATCTGGGTCGCTGCATCTACGAGGGAATCTATGTCGGTGAACACTCGGACATTCCCAATGTCAATGGCATTCGGAAGGATGTCGTAGATGCACTCAGAGAGATCAAGGTTCCTGTCCTTCGCTGGCCAGGCGGCTGCTTTGCAGACGAGTATCACTGGATGGACGGAATCGGGCCAAAGAAGCAGCGCAAAAAGATGATCAATACCCACTGGGGCGGTGTGATCGAGGATAACAGCTTCGGCACACATGAATACATGGAACTTGCAAGACAGCTTGGCTGTGAAACCTATATCAACGGAAATGTAGGCAGTGGAACTGTCCGCGAGATGTCAGAATGGATCGAGTACATGACCTTCGGTGGAGTCTCGCCGATGGCAGATCTGCGCGCACAGAACGGTCATCCGGATCCGTGGAAGGTTGATTTCTTCGGCGTTGGAAACGAAAGCTGGGGCTGCGGCGGAAATATGAACCCGGAGTACTATGCCAATGAATATCGTCGATATCAGACTTACGTCCGCCAGTATGCTGTTTCCGATCAAGAGCCCTCTATCAACAATCCAGAATTGATCCGCAAGATTGCCTGCGGCCCGAACACCGATGACATAGAGTGGACTGAAACCGTACTCAAAACCCTCTTTCAGCACAATGTGCCCGCATACCATGGTCTGACGGATGGTCTTTCCCTTCATTACTATACCGTCCCCGGAAGCTGGGAACACAAAGGAAGCGCAACCGATTTTGATGAGAAGACCTACTACACAACGCTCTCCAAAGCATGCTACATGGACAAACTGATCCGCATGCACAGTGGAATCATGGACAAGTATGATCCGGAGAAAAAACTTGGTCTGATTGTCGACGAGTGGGGAACCTGGTACGACGTGGAACCCGGCACAAACCCAGGTTTCCTCTATCAGCAGAACACCATGCGGGACGCCATCGTGGCAGGCATCCATCTCAATCTGTTTAACCAACACAGTGACCGTGTGAAGATGACATGCATTGCACAGATGGTCAATGTCCTGCAGGCTGTCCTTCTGACAGACGGGAACAAACTCGTCCGAACACCTACATACTATGTGTTTGATCTGTTCAAGGCCCATCAGGATGCAGCACTTGTTGCCAGCCATATCGAAACGATTCCGATTGGCAATGAGGGTGACCCGGTTCCGAATCTCTCGGAATCCGCCTCGGTTGATCAGGATGGAAGGCTCCAGATCACAATCACAAACCTGTCCTGTGATACAGCTTATCCGATCCATACGCATCTTGCCGGATTCAAGGCGGGACATGTTGATGCAGAAATTCTGACAGGGGAAATTCACGCGAAGAATACCTTCGAGCAGCCGGATGCCGTCAAGAAAGCATGCTTCTCAGATGTCGCCCTGACAGAAGATGGCCTTCTCTTCACGATTCCGGCCTGCAGTGTTCTTCATCTGACGGTGGAGGCTCCCACCGCCTCATGATGCAGGGGAATCCGTTTTCCGGAGATAACGTCCGACTTCCCCTTTTTTTCTGCAGACGATGCACAGCCCCTACTCGGTCAGAAGAAGCCTACCTGGATGAGCTGCGCGCCTATGTGCGCCAGACGGAAGACGATATGAAGGTCAGCGACCGAGTGTACAGGAAGCGCCTGGCCTGTTGCAGCTCCTGCAGCAGCCTGATTACGGGTACGTGCAGGCTGTGCGGCTGTTATGTAGAACTGCGCGCCGCATTATGGTATAAAAGCTGTCCGATGACAGCTCCTGCCTGGAAAGCTGAGAGCGGGCCTGCCTGGCAGAATGGGGAGGAGCCTCTGCACGTTTGACTGCACCGAAAGGGATTGCCGCATCGCGACAGTCCCTTTTCCATTATTTGGGTTCTGATGATCACAGCAGGAGGATAGAGTAGAAGAATATGACGGGAACAATGAAAGTATCTGTAAAAAATATACTGGTTGCACTGAGTGCCGCCTTTTTTGTATTATCCGGCGCATTTCAGACACCCGCAGCCGAACAGCCCATGCCAGCTCTGGATACGGAAGGCACTTGCGCCACACAGCCCTTGCATGTATCTGTCCATGACCCGTCGGTGATCCTCGATCAGGACGGTACCTGTTACCTGTTCGGATCCCACACAGCCATTGCATCAAGCAAAGATCTCATCCAGTGGGAACAGATCTCCTCCGACTATGGAAACGGCAGACAGGTTCCCATTTACGGAGACCTTGACAAGCTCCTGAAAATCCCATTTCGCTGGGCGGGACGCGATGATGGGGACGCTGCAGGGGGATATGCCGTCTGGGCTCCTGATATACTTTGGAATGAACAATACAGATGGGAAGACGGAACAAAGGGCGCCTATATGCTTTACCTCTGTACGTCCTCGACATGGACAAGATCGGTCATCAGCTTCTGCGTTTCCAAAAAACTGACGGGTCCTTACACCTTCGCCTCACCGATTGTATACTCCGGGTTCACCAAAAACGGGAAGCCAGATGGCAACAGTACACGCAGCACTAAATGGGACCAGGATATTCTGAACCTTAAGGCGCTCAAAGACAAGGGCGTTATTGATGAGATCAGTGACAACTGGTTTACAAAAGACGGAGGATGGAATTTCAGGTACGCCCCCAATGCCATCGACCCAAACGTTTTCTTTGACAAGGATCACAGGAGAATGTACCTGTCATATGGATCCTGGAGCGGCGGCATATTCCTGCTGGAGCTCGATCCAGAGACAGGCCTTGCCATCTATCCCGGAGTGGATTCTACAGACCGTGAATCCGGCAACTTTGTCGACCGGTACTTTGGCATTCATCTGGCGGGCGGTGGCCATGCATACGGGGAAGGTCCTTATATCAAATATGACCCTGAAAGCGGATTCTATCATCTGTTCATCACGTACGGAGGCCTTGCCTCGGATGGTGGTTACAACATGAGGCTCTTCCGTTCACACCATGTATCCGGCCCATACCTCGACGCAGCCGGAAGAAACGCAGCTGACAACGCTTATGATCCGGATGATTACGGAATCAAGCTGATTGGAAATTACAAATTTACCGGCCAAGTTGGAGTGCGGTCCGCCGGCCATAATTCACAGCTTATCGACTCAACGGGAAACCGATACCTGATCTACCATCAGCGTTTTGATGTGAAACCACAGCTGGAAGTACATGAAGTGCGTGTACACCAGCAGTTTCTGAATGAAGATGGCTGGCCTGTCACCGCTGTCTACGAATACCGCGGTGAGAAGCCCTCCCTCTACAGCAAATCAGAAGTAGCCGGACATTATGAGATGGTCTGCTCTGGGACGGAAACAAGCAGCGATATGCTTCCCACTCTCCTCCTGACTCTGAACGCAGACGGCAGTGTTGAAGGTTCAAAAACCGGTACATGGACCATGTCCGACTCCGGGAAAGGCTACCACAATCTGACGATGAAGCTTGGGAACACCGTATACAAGGGCTTATTCTTCCGTCAACATACGGAAAATACGGATCAGAACGCTGTGATGACCTTCTCTGCAATCGGCGATGACGATACGAGCCTGTGGGGAAGCCGGATTGACCCCTCTAACCGGGAATTGACGCTGGAGGCTGCGGCTTCTTTTATTCGAAACACTCTGCCAAAAGTCACATCCGATGATCTCGTTCTTCCCTCGGAGGTCATCGGATGCAGAATTCGCTGGTCCAGTAACCTTGAGAATGTGTTAAATCATGAAGGTCATGTGTGCCCCGTTCAGGAAAAAACCAAGGTGACACTGACTGCTGTCCTCTCGCTCGGCGGGGAAACCCGGACCGAAATGATCAAGATTCGTGTACGACCCGAATAACAGGCCAGAAAATGCGCAGGTCCCGAACCATGTATGATTCAGGCCTGCGCATTTTCTGACTATATGAAGTTATACCATGTCATTCTGCGTGATCGGGTCGCCACACTCCGGACAGAAGGTCGGAACCGGTTCCCCTGGCTGAGAGGTCCATCCGCACTTGTCACACCGGACGACAGCACCATATGCCCCGCTCTGACCACCATATACGTTATTTAGCTGACCATATGCGCCGTTCTGATTCTGGGCACCGTACATCCCGTTTTGCTGCCCGTATGCACCGTTCTGATTCTGGGCACCGTACATCCCGTTTTGCTGCCCG
>OCVV012880931.1_pt1 | contig 101242 bp, 79 predicted proteins | sample 1539721 | NCBI WGS metagenome assembly OCVV01 (sample SAMN02144230, study PRJEB22623) | gut metagenome | biome: sheep rumen | host: Ovis aries | place: New Zealand
AACCAATTTTTGGAAATTATTGGTAATTATTGTCCGAGAAAAATGCGGCTTGCCGCATCATATAAACTATTTTTGTTCACCTACTTATTTTTTTATTTTTTCTTGTTTTTCTAAAGCCCGCGACGCGGTAACGGGACTTCCGAACCGTGAGTTCTCTTATACCGAACAGACGTTAAAAAGGCGACAAAAAAGGCACAAAGCCGTGGGGACTTTGTGCCTGAGGAATGACGGGGAGGGGGAGGGTGTGTCAGATGGAGATGTTGTGGAGGATGTCGAGCAGGTTGCGGTCGATGGCGCGGTTCTCCTTGATGGCGCGGGAGAAGGGGACATAGACGATGTCGTCGTTGTCGATGCCGACCATCACGTTGCGCAGCCCTTTGAGGATGGCCTGGATGGAGGCGGCTCCCATGCGGCTGGCTATGATGCGGTCGTGGGCGGTGGGGTGGCCGCCGCGCTGGGCATGGCCGAGGATGGAGATGCGCACGTCGAGTTCGGGATATTGTTTCTTCGCCAGTTCGGCATAGTGCATGGCTCCGCCGGTCTGTTCGTTGGCTGCCACGAGCACGATGGAGGAGCCTTTGGTCTTGCGGAAGCCTTTCTGGATGAAGTGGTTGAGTTGCTCGTCTTCCACTTCGATGGTGGGCACGATGGCTTCTTCGGCTCCGGAGGCGATGCCGCTGTTGAGGGCCAGGAAACCGGCTCCGTCGCCCATCACTTCGACGAAGAAGAGGCGTTCGTGGCTGGTGGCTGTGTCGCGGATTTTATCGACGGTTTGCATGATGGTGTTGAGGGCGGTGTCGTAGCCGATGGTGGTGTCGGTGCCGCAGAGGTTGTTGTCGATGGTGGCGGGGATGGCGATGCAGGGATAGTCGAACTCTTGGGCGAAGATGCGGGCGCCCTGGATGGTGCCGTCGCCGCCGATGACGATGAGGGCATCAATCGCTTCCTGCAGCAGGTTCTCGTAGGCTTTCTTCCTCCCCTCAGGGTTCTTGAACTCTTGGGAGGGCGAGGACTTGAGGATGGTGCCTCCGTATTGTATGATGTTGCTGACGTTTTGGGTCTCGAAGGGGACGATGTCGCCGTCGATGAGTCCTTTGTAGCCATGATAGATGGCTTTCACTTTCAGTCCGTTGTAGATGGCGGCGCGGGTGACGGCGCGGATGGCGCAGTTCATGCCAGGGGCATCGTTGCCCGAGGTGATGATTCCGATGGTTTTGATTTCTGCCATGTTGGTTGAGTGTTTAGGGGTGAGAGTTTAGGATTTAGAGTTGAGGGTTGAGAGTTTAGAGTTGAGGGTTTCCACTATGTATGCCACTTCGTCGTCGGTCATGGTGGGGTTGAGTGGCAGGCTGAGTTCTTGGTGGGCCAGCCGTTCGGTGACGGACAGGGTGAGGTGGTTCCACTCTCTGTAGCAGGCCTGTTTGTGGGGCGGGATGGGGTAGTGGATAAGGGTTTGGATGCCGTGGGCAAGCAGGTGTTGCTGCAGTTCGTCGCGGTGTGGGGTGAAGATGGGGAAGATGTGATAGACGTTGTTTCCGGCGTCCATCATCTGGGGGAGCGTGATGGCTGGGTTGTTGATGTTTCTATAATAGGTACGCGCGATGGCTATCCGCCGGCGGTTCTCGCTGTCGAGATGGTGGAGTTTCACGTCGAGCACAGCGGCCTGAATCTCGTCCAGACGGCTGTTGCGGCCTCGGAGGGGGGCTACGTATTTTTCGGTGAAGCCGTAGTTGGACAATGTCCGCACCATCTGTGCCAGTTCGGGGTCGTTGGTGGTTACGGCACCGCCGTCGCCTAATGCGCCGAGGTTTTTGCCTGGATAGAAACTGTGGCATGCTGCGTGGCCGAGGGAACCTGTGCGTTGTGTGTTGTAGAGACAGCCGTGGGCCTGGGCGTTGTCCTCGATGAGGAGGAGGTGGTGCTGTTGGCAGAGGGTGCGGATGGTGGGGGTGTAGGTGCATCGTCCGTAGAGGTGGACGAGCATGAGGGCTTTGGTGCGTGGTGTGATGGCTTGGACGAGGGTCTCGGTGTTGAGGTTGAGCGTGTATTCGTCCACATCGACGAACACGGGCTTGAGACGGTTTTCGGTGATGGCCAGGACGGTGGCGATGAAGGTGTTGGCTGGCACCAGCACTTCGTCTCCTTCTGCGAGTTTCCCCATTTCCATGTAGGCACGGAGGGTGAGTGTGAGGGCATCCAGTCCATTGGCCACGCCGACACAGTGAGTGGTGCCGATGTAGGCGGCATAGTGCTGTTCAAACAGGTGTACTGCTTCGCCTTGCAGATAGCGTCCGCTGCCTGTCACCTGTGCTACAGCCTGCTGGATTTCCTCGCCGTGCAGTGCCGTCACTTCTTTCAAACTGAGATAGGGTATGTTCATGTGTCCCATTCGTAGGTGTCGTAACAGATTGTGCGTCCGCCAAAACCTTCCTTCTGTGCCACAAGCCCGGTGTTGAGTACCGAACCGTCTCCCTCGGTGGAGCGTCCGAAGTCCATGTAGGGAATGTCGGGGAAGTCGTGGTGCATGGCATAGTCGTGGATGGCATCGACGGCTCCATGTTCCTTGCCCAGTGCATTCGACGAGCAGTACTGTCCGTGCAGCACCTGTTGGGTCAGGTAGAACGTCATGCCAGCCACCACCTCGCCGTGAAGGAGGGCGTTGTATTGGATAATATTGTCGGGAAAACGTTGGTGCAACAGTTCCATCTCTTGTAGCGTGTGGACTGGATGCACTTGGTGCCGCTCCATCAGATTGGCTTCGAGCACCTGCCAGAAGGGGGCGAAGTTGTCGGTTCGCACCACCTCGATGCCGACTTCTTGTGCATGGCGCAGTCGGCGACGGCGGTCTTTGCGCCAACGCAGATGCTGCTGCACGAAGATGACGGTGCCGACATCGCGCTGGGTCACTCGGGCCTTGCATACCCAGAAGAGTGGGTAGAGGTCTTCTTCGGAAGGGATGCGGTGATAGACCCAGGGAACGGGCTTATAGATGACTTTTCGGATGCCTCTCTCGTGCAGGTAGCGGTTGAGTTCTTCAAACAGCACGATGACTTCGGCGACGGTTACATCGACATCCATGAGCAGCCCCCCATAGGTGAGGCCCTGATGGGAATAGAGCGTGGTGCCCACGATGTTGGCAGGCAGAATGGAGTGCAAGTGATGACCCACGAAGAACAGGAGGGAGTGGTCTTCGAAACGGTCGCTGTGGTAGTCCATGTAGTCGCGGCGGAACAGAAAGGTGGCGTTGCGCGCCTTGGCTACATACTTGTCCCACAGGTTCTTGTCGGCTGGTGTGTATCGTCTTATGTCAAACATGTCTCTGGGTTCCCTTCAGGTCTGGTTCTTCGTGTAGCGGATGAACTCGTTGTAGTCGTAGATATAGTCCTCTTCTTCAAACAGTTCGCTGGCCAAGACCATGCACACGGCTCCGCTGGAGAAGTCGTCGAGTGTACGCCAAGTGTTGGGCTTGATGAGCAGGCCTTGCCACGGATGGTTGAGCAGAATGGTCTGTTGCTCTTCACCATTGTCGAGGGTGACGGTGAAACTGCCGCTCATGGCCACGACCAGTTGGTAAAGTGCCTTGTGGGCATGGCCTCCCCGGCTCTCCCCTCCGGGCACATCGTAGGTCCAATAGACTCGTTTGATGTGGAAGGGGACGTTCTTCATCTGTTCTGCCACGGTCAGGTTGCCGCGCGGGTCGGTAATCTTGGGCAAGTCGATGAGTTCGTAGTCAAGTTTTTTCATCGTTTCATGCGTTGCTTCAAAGCGGGTTATCCTCTGTCTTCGTGTCTCTCTCTTCAATCTTCTTCTTGCAGTCCTCCATAAGCCATTTGGGAGTGCTGGTTGCACCACAGATGCCCACGGACTTCATGCCTTCAAACCATTGGAAGTCAATCTCTGAGGGGTCGTCAATCATGTAGGTGTGAGGGTTGACGGAGAGGCATTCGTTGTAGAGCACTTTTCCGTTGGAACTCTTCTTGCCGCACACGAACAGGATGACATCGTGCTGGGCTGAGAAACGTCTGATGTTGGGGATGCGGTTGGCTACTCGTCGGCAGATGGTGTCGAAGTAACTGAACTTGGCTCCTTCCTGCATGTTCTCCTCGATGTATTGGACTATCTCGCGGAAGCCTTCAAGCGACTTGGTGGTTTGCGAAAAGAGTTGGATGTCGTGGCTGAAGTCCAGCCGTTTGGCATCTTCCAGATTCTCAATGACGATGGCTGTGCCTTCTGTCTGCCCCACCAGACCCACCACTTCGGCGTGGCCGTTCTTTCCGTAGATGACAATCTGCCCTCCCTCTTCGTAGGCTTTGCGGATGCGTTTCTGCAGGTTGAGCACCACGGGACAGGTGGCATCGATGAGGCTGATGTTATGTTCTTTCGCTTTCGTGTAAGTCTGTGGAGGTTCGCCGTGGGCACGGAGCAGCATCTTGGTGTCGTGCAGCGTGTCGAGGTCTTTGTGTTCAACGGTCATCAGCCCTTGCTTTTTCAGCCTCTCCACTTCTCGGCCGTTGTGCACGATGTCGCCGAGGCAATAAAGTGATGCGCTCTTTGCCAATTCCTCTTCTGCTTTCTTGATGGCGGTTGTCACTCCGAAGCAGAAACCTGAACCTTCATCAATCTCAATCAGCATATTTCTTTTTCTGGTCTTGTGTGTGGTGCGTTGACGGCTTCTTAACTCACTATCTCCTTGTATTTGGCTAATAGCCAGGCACTTTGTTCTTCTCTGGTCATGTCGGAGTTGTCGAGTACGAGAGCGTCTTCAGCCTGTCGCAGAGGAGCCACTTCGCGGTGAGAGTCGATGTAGTCCCTCTCCTTCACGTTCTTCAGAATCTCCTGAAAGTCCAGTGCTGCCTTTTCTTCTTCGGTCTTGGCATTGCCCATCAGTTCCTTGTATCGGCGTCCGGCTCTCACCTCGGCACTTGCGGTGACAAAGACCTTCATCTCGGCCTGTGGAAAAACTGCCGTGCCGATGTCGCGGCCATCCATCACGATGCCTTTTTCCCGCCCCATCGCTTGCTGCTGTTCGGTCAGCAGGGTGCGCACAAATGGGAGGGCGGCGATGGGGCTGACGTGGCTGCTGACAGCCATCTGCCGTATCTCTTCTTCCACTTTCTCACCGTTCAGATAGGTGTCTGGTCGCCCTGTTTCGGGATTGAACCGAAAACTAATCTGGATTTTCCCGGCATCTATCGCTGCTTTCAGTTCAGCCTCCTTGATGCCTTCGTCAGGGAAGAGTCCGTTCCTCAGTGCATAGAGGGTGACGGCACGGTACATGGCACCTGTGTCAACATACACATAGCCAATCTCTTTGGCCAGTTGCTTGGCCATCGTGCTTTTGCCGCAACTGGAGTGGCCGTCGATGGCAATGATAATCTTCTTCATAATGAAAAACCTGCGTTTATGATGATGGAGGAGGCGGCTACATGGTATTTCCCGTAAGCCACGCCCACCTTGAATTTCTTCACGTTCAGTCCGGCGCCGATGCTGAAGCCGGCCCAATGTGCTTTGTCCTGCACCTTCATCTCGTGTGCGCGGCGGAAGTTGTAGCCCAGGGCCACCCAGGTGTTGCTTGATGGCAGAATGTCCACACCCAGCACGAAATGCTGGATGAACTTCACGTCGTCCCAGTTGGTCAGGTCGTCGGCTGTCACCGACACGCGCAGTGGGGCATTGGCAAAGTCCTTGCTCAAGCCAAGGGCGAGGTCGAAGGGAAGTGGCTGCTTGGCTCCGTCGTCGTAGAGCGACTTGATTTGTCCGCCGAGATTCCGTCCGACTGCCGAGAACGAAAAGCCGCGCTCTTCGTCGAAGTAGTTGAGGGCCAAGTCGGCACCCAAGGCCGTGCTGGAGTAGTTGGCATAGTTGCTTATCAGCACTTTGGCCGTGATGGCGCCGCTCCACCGGTCGCTCAGCAGGTAGGAGTAGGAGGTCTGGATGTCAATGTCCTTGGCCGAGAAACTGCCTATCACCGTCCCTGTCTCGTCGGTCTCGTCCATTTTGCCATAGTTCAGCATCAGCGCACCGATGCTCCATGTGCCGCGTTCCCCGATGGCTTTGGCATAGCCTGCCGAGAAGAGGTTGCTCGAACGGATGTAGGAATTGTAGCCCAGCCAGATGGTATTGTCCGACACGTTCGTCATCAAGGCTGCATTGGTCCACATCATGCTGGCGTCGTCTTCCACAATGCTGATGTTGGCACCTCCCAGTGCGGCAGAGTGCGAACTGACAGGCACGTGCAGAAACTGGTAGCCGAATCTTCCGTCCTGTCCCCATGCCGTTGTGGTGAACAGCAGGAGGGTCAAGAGGATGAGGTGTCTATTTAATCGTGTCATAATAAGTGTCTAAGAGTTTCTTGGCAGCCACGAAAGACGTGATTTGTCCACCCAGCACTTCTTTCTCCATCTGGTCGATAAGGCTCTTGATGGTGGGGTTATAGTAGAAACTGTTTTTCAGATGCTCGTTGATGCTTTCATACATCCAATACTTCGACTGTTCGTTGCGTCTGTACTGGAAGTAGCCGTTCTCCTTCACCTTGTCGATGTAGCGGAAAATCATCTTGAGCACTTCGTCGATGTTCAGTTCGTAGAAGCCGGAGTAGCACATCACCTCTGGCACGATGCCGCTGTCGGGCAGGGGAAAGAGATGGAGCGCATTGCGGAAGTGGGAGGCTGCCAACTGCGCCTTATCGACGTTGTTGCCATCGGCCTTGTTGATGACGATGCCGTCGGCTATCTCCATGATGCCGCGCTTGATGCCTTGCAGTTCGTCGCCTGTGCCGGCCAACTGGATGAGCAGAAAGTAATCGACCATCGAGTGGCAGGCCGTTTCGCTCTGTCCCACGCCGACCGTCTCCACGAAGATGTTGTCGTAGCCTGCCGCTTCGCACAGGATAATGGTCTCGCGTGTCTTTCTGGCCACACCGCCCAGACTGCCTGCCGTGGGGCTGGGGCGAATGAAGGACTTGGGGTGTACGGCCAGTTTCTCCATGCGGGTCTTGTCGCCCAAAATGCTTCCCTTGGTCTTTTCCGACGACGGGTCAATGGCCAGTACAGCCAGTTTGCCGCCATAGTTTTCCAACAGATGTACGCCAAACGCATCGATGCTGGTTGATTTGCCTGCACCTGGCACTCCGCTGATGCCGATGCGGACGGAATTGCCGGAGTAGGGGAGGCACTTCTCTATCACTTCCTGGGCAATGACTTGATGCTCGGGCAGCATGCTTTCTATCAGTGTCACGGCCTGACTCAGCATGCTGACATTGCCTTTCAGGATGCCTTCCACATATTCAGCGGGTGTGAACAACTTCTGGCGTTTCTTCCTCATCTGCTTCAGATAAGGATTCACAATCGAAGGCTGCGCCACGCCTGCGTTCACCTGCAAGCCTGCATATTCTTCACTGTTCTCTGGATGTTCCATCGTCGTCTTGCGTTTTGTTGGCTGCAATGTGGTTGCAACCCTGTTTGCTTATTTCTCAAAGTTCACGTTCACCACTTCCTTGGGCCGTTGGGGGTCGTTGGTGATGATGAGCACACGCGGCTGCGCTTTCGACATGCCCAAGAATCGTGCATCTACCGTCACGGTCATCTTCACCTCTTCGCCTGGCTGCAAGTCGGTCTTGGGGAGTGATACGGCAATGGCTTGGTTGAAAGCCTGTATCTTGCTCAGTTTCAGCACACCCGTTCCTTTATTGCTGATTTTTACGTCTCCTTTCAGTTTGGTCTTCTTGCCCAACTTGCCGATGTTCAGTTCGGTGGTGGAGATGTGGAAGTGGGGCTTGCGGGTAAACTCCTCGGCAAAGTGCAAGTCTGGCAGTTTCACCGCCGACACCGCTATCTCGTTGCTCGGACTGACTTTGTCGCCCGAGAAACGAGCCAGATAGATGCTCGTCTGGTTCAGGCCCAAGTCTTTCAGTTCCTCACTGTGCAGGGTCAGTTCAATCTTGCCTCTTCTGCCTCGTGCCAGCATCTCTGGCTTATACTCGGCTGTCAGATAGGCTGGCAGGTGCATCAGCATGGGGGTATAGACCGTCTGGCTGTTGTTCAGTATCTCTATCTCCACCTTGGCCGAGTCGCCGGCATTCACGTCGGTGAACTCCACGTTGTTGGTGCTCAGCATGATGTCGTCAATCTCGTAGGGGAAAATCTCTTCCAGCGTCTTCTTTGTGCCGTTGCTCACCAGTGCTTTCATGCGGATGCGCACAGGTTTGTCGCTCGTGTTGGTATAGACATCGATGTATCGGTCGAAGTGTCCCAAAATCTGTGCATCGTAGGTGATGCTGATTTCACCTTCATCGCCCTTCAGCAGAGGGTCTTGAGTCCAGCGTGGAGCCAGACAGCCGCAACCGGCATCCACCTCACGGATGACGAGGGGCTCTTTCTCCCTGTTGGTGTATTTGAACACTGCCGTCACAGGCTTTTTCCACAGGGTGGTTCCAGCGTTGACGGTTGTCTTCTCGAATGAGATTTTCTGCGCCCATGCTCCTAGGGAGGACGCAATTCCCCATGCACATATTATAACGTATTTCTTCATCTTTATATTGTCTTGCGATAGAGTTAAAGCATGCAAAGATACGCTTTTTTCTCCGAACTCGCACTATAAATGCACAAAAAACGTACCCCTCGGCTACGGTGAGGCGTAGTCGAGGGGTACGGCATCGTGTAGTCGAGAGGTACGATATGGCTGAAATGGCCAAATGTCGTCTCCCTCTGTGGGTTATTTGTTCTCGTCGAGCGCGGCAATCTTGGCCTTCACCTCCTCCATGTCGGCCTTGAGTTTCTCCATTTTGCGGTTCAACTCCTCGATGAGTGAGTTGCCTTGCTTCGACTTGCTGCTCAAGGTGAGGAAACCGAGGTTGTTCTCATAGGTCTTGATTTCGTTTCTCAGAATGTCGAGTTGGCGAGTGAGACGCGAGCGGAGGTCGTTGCCATTGCCGCCCTTGATGCTCTCCTTGAAGCGGTCGAGGCGACGCTGGGCCGCATGCTGGTTGGCATAGCCATAGAGGCGGTCCATCTGCTCGCGCAGGAGTTTGTAGAGTTTGTCCTTTTCCTTGAAAGGCACGTGGCCAATCTGGTTCCACTCCTCCTGTGCCTCGCGCAGTTTGGTGCGAAGGTCACCCTCGAACTCTTCGGGCACGATGGCTGCCAGCGTGTCGATGATGGCTTTCTTCTTCTCCATGTTGGCCGTCTGCTCGGTGTGTGCGTCCTTGTTGGCCTCTTTCTTGGCGGCAAAGAAGGCATCGCATGCGGCATTGAAGCGTTCCCAGATTTGGTCGCTGTACTTCTTGGGCACGGTGCCGATTTCTTTCCACTTCTTCTGCAGTTCCACCAGCGCGTCGGTCGTCTTCTTCCAGTCGGTGCTGTCCTTCAGGGCCTCGGCCTGTTCCACCAGGTCGAGTTTGAGCGCATAGTTCTGGTTGAGGTTGTCGCGCACGGTCTGGAAGTATTCGCTCTTGCGGCTGAAGAAGTTGTCGCAGGCGGCACGGAAACGCTCGAAGATTTTTGTGTTCATCTTCTGTGGTGCATAGCCGATGGTCTTCCACTCTGCCTGCAAGCCAGTGATTTTCTCCGATGTGGCGTTCCACTCGGCAAAAGTCTTCAGTTCGTCGAGGTTGAAGCCTTCGATGGTTTCGCAGATGGCAGTCTTCTTTTCGAGGTTCTCCTCTTCCTTCTGCTTGCGAGCCTCGAAGAACTCCTGATGACGCTTGTTGATGACAGTTGAGGCTTCCTTGAAACGTGTCCAAATCTGTTCGCGCAGGTCGCTGGCCACAGGACCTGTCTCGCGGAAGTCCTGATGCAGTTGCTGGAGTTTGCGGAATGCCACAATGATGTCAGTTTCTTCGGCCAGTTTCTCGGCTGCCTCGCAGAGGGCCGTCTTCTTCTCCAGGTTCTTCTTGAAGTCGTAGGCACGAAGTTCGTTGCTCAGTTTGAGCGTATCGTAGAACGCCTCGACGGCTTGCTGGTAGTTCTTCCACAGTGTGGTGGCCTTGTCGGCCGGCACCTCCTTGATGTCGTTCCACTGCTGTTGCAACTCCTTGAAGTCATTGTAGGCGCGGTTGATTTCGTCGGGATTTTCGGTGAGGGTCTTGATTTTCTCAATGATTTCCACCTTTTTCTGATAGTTCTCCTCGCGTTCCTGTTCGAGGGCAGCGGCTACGGCAGCGCGCTTTTCGCGGATGATGGCCATCAACTCTTTGAACTCTCCCTCTTCCAGATTGGGCGCAGGAGTGTATTCCTCGGCGTTGCCTCCTTCTTCGATGAACTTCTTGTAGGCGGCATCTGCCTCCTGATGGTGGATGCGGTAGAAGTTGCTCTTGAGGCTGTCGAGTTCCTGGCGGGTTACCTCTTCGTCGCTCTGTGCCAGTTCTTTGAGCCGGTCAACGACCTCGGCCTTGGTGGCATAGGTGGCGAAAGAAGTTGTAGGTGTTTCTGCCTGAGGCTCTTCGGCAGCGTCTTCGGTTGCTTGCTCTTCGGCAACAACTGCTGGCTCTTCGGTTGCTTGCTCCTTGGCAACAACTGTAGCCTCTTCGGCAGCCTCTTCGGTTGTTTGCTCTTCGGCAACAACTGTAGGCTCTACGGCAGTTCCTTCGGTTGCTGGTTCTTCGGCAACGGTTGCAGTTTCTTCTGCTGCAACGGGTTCTGTTGCGGGTGCTGCAGTTGGTTCAACTACAGGCTCCTCAGTGGGGTTCTGAATTTCAGTCATAGTTTTTTTAGTGTATTATGTTAAGCATGATTGTATAGACATAGATGACTGCGGCCGGGATGGCGAGCAGAGAACTATCAAAGCGATCGAGCATGCCTCCATGCCCAGGGAGAATGTTGCCTGAGTCTTTGATGCCCAGGCGGCGTTTGAGCAATGACTCTACCAGGTCGCCCCATGTGCCCACCACCACGGTGAGCAAGGCCAAGCCAGCCCACAGCAGGTGGTTGGTCTGCGGGGAAAGAGTCTCTGCAAACGGAACGAAATAGGCGATGACTTGCGATGCCACTATGGCTGTGAGGCCGCCGCCGATGCTGCCTTCCCACGACTTCTTGGGGGAAATGCGCGGAAAGAGGCGGTGCTTGCCCAGCCACGAACCAAACAGGTAGGCACCTGTGTCGTTGGCCCAGAGGAAAATGAAAAGGGAGAGCGCATACCAGTAGTAGTAGGTGACTCCTGCTGGTGTGGCAATGAAACAGAGTGTGTTGAGCGATGCAAAGGGAAGGGCAATGTACAGTTGTGCCATGAAGGTCATTGCCCAGTTCTGGATGTTGTCGGGACGGTCGAAGTAGAGTTCCGACACCAGCAGATAGATGATGGAGATGAGGTAGGGGATGAAGACCTCCGACCCCATGATGTTGGTGTTGAACATCCACACGGCCACAAACAAGTAGGCCGCTGCCACGGTGGTGATGAAACGGTTGACATGAAGGTGCATGTGCCGGTTGACAATCGTAGTGAACTCCCACACCGTCAGGGCTGTGATGACGGTGAAGAGAATCAGGAGAGAGATGGGCTTAAAAACGATGCCGCCAACAAGGACGATGACGAACAGCGCACCCGTAATTGCTCGTATAATCAGGTTCTTCACGTTTCTTTCGGTTTGTCAGTTTCTTTTTTCTCTTGCGATGTTCCAGCCTCAGCCCCTTCAGCCTTGGCTTTTTCTGCTTTCTCTACCACGGCTTGCACGATTTTCTGCCGGATGAACTCTTCGTTCTCCTTCTTGTGGTCGGTGGAGTCGGTGGGCTTATTCTTGTCTTCCTCCTCCGCCTCGGCATTGGCTGCCAAAATCTCGTCGGTGCGTGAAGTCCAGGGACGTTTGCCAAAGATTTCTTCGAGGTCTTCGGCAAAGATGACCTCGCGCTCGATGAGCAGTTGAGCCAGTTTGGCGTGTCCCTCCTTGTGCTCCAGCAGCACCTTCTTGGCACGTTCATACTCACCGGCAATCAGGTTGCGCACTTCCTCGTCGATGGTTTCGGCAGTCTTGTCGCTGTAGGGTTTGCTGAACTGATACTCCTGATTGTCGTAGTAGCAGAGATTGGGCAGTTTCTCGCCCATGCCGGCATAGGCAATCATGCCGTAGGCACGTTTGGTCACCTTCTCCAGGTCGTTCATCGCACCTGTCGAGATGCGACCGACGCAGAGTTCTTCGGCGGCACGGCCTCCCAGTGTGGCACAGATTTCGTCGAGTATCTCCTCCTTTGTGGAGATTTGGCGTTCCTCGGGCATGTACCAAGCGGCACCGAGGGCTTGGCCACGCGGCACGATGGTGACTTTGACCAGTGGGTTGGCATACTCGAGGAACCACGAGATGGTGGCATGTCCGGCTTCGTGCAGGGCGATGGTCTTCTTCTCGTGGGCCGTGAGCAGTTTGGTCTTCTTCTCCAGACCTCCGATGATGCGGTCAACGGCATCGAGGAAACACTGCTTATCGACCCACTCCTTGTTGTTGCGGGCAGCGATGAGGGCGGCTTCGTTGCACACGTTGGCGATGTCGGCACCTGAGAAGCCGGGTGTCTGTCGTGCCAGTTGTGCCACATCCACCGTCTCGTCTATCTTGAGGGGTTTCAGATGCACCATGAAGATTTCCTTGCGCTCGCTCAGGTCGGGCAAATCGACGTGAATCTGGCGGTCGAAACGTCCGGCACGGAGCAGGGCCCCGTCCAGGATGTCGGCACGGTTGGTGGCGGCCATGATGATGATGCCGCTGTTGGTGCCGAAGCCGTCCATCTCGGTGAGCAACTGGTTCAGCGTGCTCTCGCGCTCGTCGTTTCCGCCCATTGCGGCGGTCTTGCTGCGCGCACGGCCGATGGCATCAATCTCGTCGATGAAGATGATGCACGGAGCCTTGGCCTTGGCCTGCTGGAAGAGGTCGCGCACACGGCTGGCTCCCACACCCACGAACATCTCGACAAACTCGGAGCCGGAGAGCGAGAAGAACGGCACTCCAGCCTCGCCGGCCACAGCCTTGGCCAACAGCGTCTTGCCGGTGCCTGGAGGACCCACGAGCAAGGCGCCTTTGGGAATCTTTCCGCCCAGGTTGGTGTATTTCTCGGGAGTCTTCAGGAAATCGACAATCTCTTGCACCTCCTGCTTGGCACCAGCCTGTCCAGCCACGTCCTTGAAGGTGATTTGTGGTGTGTTTTTGTCATCTTTGTCAAACAGTTGCGCCTTCGAGCGGCCCACCGAGAAGATGCTGCTGGCACCTCCCATGAGGCCAGCCCCTCCGCCCATGCCGCGCATGATGAACAACCAGATAAGGATGATGACGATGAGCGGGGCGAAGTTCCAGATGAGGTTGCCCAGAAAGTCGTTGTCGCGCTCGTAACTCACTTTTCCTTTGAAGTTGCCCTCCTTGTTCTGCTCGTCGAGGAACGACTCCAAGTTCTCGATGGAGCCAAACTCCACCTTGATGCGGGCATCCTTCTTGCCATTGCTGCCCACTCCGAACACTTCTCGGCTGTGCTGGCTGTTGATGGCGAGCGTGAGGGTGTTGTTGTCCTTGTTCACGGTCACGTCGGCCACATAGCCTTTCTGCACAAACTCCTTGAAGGTGGTGTAGTCGATGCTGCGCGAGGCGGCTGAGTCGTGGCGTGTGTAAATCATGAATGCCAGTCCTGCGATGAGCAGGATGTAGAGCCACGTGAAGTTGAATCGCGGCTTCTGCATTCGGTTGTTATTCTGGTTGTTGGGGTTGGTGTTCTGGTTGTTGCTGTCCATGATTCTGTTGTTAGTCAATGTCTGGTACATCAGTAATTTCGGCATCCTCCCACAGGTTGTCGATGTCGTAGAACTCTCGTGCGTCTGGCACGAAGAGATGAACCACCACGTCGATGAAGTCGAGGGCCACCCACAGGTTGTTGCGTGTGCCGTCCACGGCTGACGGGCGCGCTTGGGCTTCCTTGCGGGCGAACTCGCGCACCGAGTCGGTCAGGGCGGCCACTTGGCTGGGCGAGTTGCCTTCGCCGATGACCAGATATTGGGTGATGGTGTCGTCAATGCCTTGCAGGTTGACGATGCGTATTTTCTTTCCTTTCTTTTCTTGGATGCCTGCCACGCAGGCGTTTACTAACTTTTCGGTTTCTGTCATGTATATATATAATATAATGTGTATCGTTTGTCATTGGTGGGCCGACGTGTGTCGGTGTTCATTCGTGGGCTTCTTCCATTTCCCGCTTCTTCTTCTCCTCAATCATCTGGAAGTCTTTGGGACGCAACACGAAGTTGCTGCCGAGGTACTTCTCTTTCACGATGTGGTTGCTGGCCAATTCGGGCGGTGTGCCTTTGAAGAGGATGCGTCCCTCGAAGAGCAGATAGGCGCGGTCGGTGATGCAGAGTGTCTCCTGTACGTTGTGGTCGGTGATGAGGATGCCGATGTTCCGGTCCTTCAGTTTCCACACCACATATTGGATGTCCTCCACCGCGATGGGATCGACACCGGCAAAGGGTTCGTCGAGCATGATGAACTTCGGGTCGATGGCCAGGCAGCGGGCTATCTCGCAGCGTCGCCTTTCGCCACCCGAGAGTTGGTTGCCCTTGTTCTTGCGCACTTTCTGCAGGTTGAACTCATCGAGCAGCCTTTCCAGATGCTGCCGTTGTTCCTCGGTCGATTTGTACTTCATCTCCAGCACCGTCATGATGTTATCTTCCACGCTCATGGTGCGGAACACGCTGGCCTCCTGAGCCAGATAGCCCACACCCTTCTTCGCACGGGTGGAGACGGGGTCTTTGGTGATTTCCTGGTCGTTGATGAACACCTGGCCGCTGTTGGGCACCACCAGCCCCGTGGTCATGTAGAACGAGGTGGTCTTTCCGGCCCCGTTGGGTCCCAGCAATCCCACAATCTCGCCTTGCCTCACACTGATGGACACCTGATTGGCCACTGTGCGCTTGCCGTATGTCTTGACCAGATTGCGGGTGTAGAGCGTGTTGCGTTCGTCCGAATATTCGGGTATGTCCTCATCGCCCGCGTTGGTGGCCGCTGTTATCTTTTTTAACTCCATATCATATCAAATTAGTTACAAAAGTACGAATTGTTTGTTGATTAGTCACTTTATAAAGCAAAAAACTATGTTAAAAGACGCTCTTTTGAACAAAAATGGCTAATTTTGCAAAGATTTTGACAAATATAAATCATTAAAAACGCAACAGCAGTGCTTTCATTAAAGAGTGGATTGACCCATCTGGGCCGTTATGTTTTGCTGATGGGCAGAGTGCTTTCGCAGCCCGACCGATGGCGGATGTTCTTCCGTCAGTATGTGACTGAAATGTATCAGTTGGGCTACAATTCGATAGGCATCGTGCTCATCATCTCTTTCTTCATCGGAGCCGTCATCTGCCTCCAAATCAAACTGAACATCCAGAGCCCCTGGATGCCCCGCATGGTGGTGGGCTACACCACCCGCGAAATCATGCTGCTGGAGTTCTCGTCGAGCATCATGTGCCTCATCCTGGCCGGCAAGGTGGGGTCTAACATCGCTTCCGAAATCGGCACGATGCGCATCACCCAGCAGATTGACGCCCTCGACATCATGGGGGTCAATTCGGCCAACTTCCTCATCCTGCCCAAGATTGCGGGCCTCATGACCATCATGCCCATCCTCGTCACGCTGAGTGTGGCGGCAGGCATCATTGGTGCCTATGCCACCTCCCTGCTCGGCACCACCACCGTGCCGGAACTGACCGAGGGCTTCCGCTACCAGTTCAACCAGTGGTTCTTCTGGTGCGGCATGATTAAGGCCGTTGTCTATGCCTTCATCATCACCAGCGTCTCCGCCTACAAAGGCTACACGGTGGAAGGCGGCAGCGTGGAAGTGGGCAAGTCGAGCACCGATGCCGTCGTCACCAGCAGCATCCTCGTCCTGTTCTCCGACATTTTCCTCACCAACATGCTCACGTGAGCGAAGACCGAAATGTAACACCTCCGAGGGCGGAAGTGTTACGATTGTAACACACTCACTGTTACAGTTGTAACACTGATACTGTTACAAGTGTAACACTGGCACTGTTACAAATGTAACACTGGCACTGTTACAAATGTAACACTGAAACACACTTTTTAGTGTTACAAAAACAGATAACTAACCGATAACGACATGATAAAAGTAGAACATCTCTATAAGAGTTTTGAGGACCGCGAGGTGCTCAGGGACATCAACGCTACCTTCCGCGATGGCGAGGTCAACCTCATCATCGGACAGAGCGGTAGCGGCAAGACCGTGCTGATGAAGAACATCGTGGGACTGCTCACACCGACGAGCGGCAGCATCCACTATGACGACCGCGATTTCGTCACGCTGTCGAAGAAGGAGAAAATCCTCCTCCGCCGCGAGATGGGCATGATTTTCCAGAGTGCCGCGCTGTTCGACTCGATGACGGTGCTGGACAACGTGATGTTCCCCCTCAATATGTTCTCCTACGACCCCTATGAGGATCGCCGGAAGCGCGCACTCGACTGTCTGGCGCGTGTCAACCTGCAGGGTGCCGAAAACAAGTTCCCCGGCGAGATTTCGGGCGGCATGCAGAAGCGTGTGGCCATCGCCCGCGCCATTGTGCTGCAGCCGAAGTACCTCTTCTGCGACGAGCCGAATTCGGGCCTCGACCCCAAGACGAGCATCGTGATTGACGAACTCATTGCCGGCATCACCCACGAGGACAACATCACCACCATCGTCAACACCCACGACATGAACTCCGTCATGGGCATCGGCGAGAACATCACCTTCATCTGCGAAGGCAAGGCCGAGTGGCAGGGCAACAACCACGAGATTATGGATGCCACCAACAAGAAACTGGAGGACTTCATTTTCGCCAGTGATATATTACGGCAGGCGAAGGAGTTGCACGACCAACAGAAACATGTAGGAAGTGAAAAGTGAAGAGTGAAAAGTGAAAAATCTAAATTACCTACCATTCGGCCTGTTTGTTACTCATGAAGAAAGGATACTTAGATTTTTCACTTTTCACTCTTCACTTTTCACTTCTGATTTCAAATCAGAAAAAGCGATGATTGTTTGTATTGCGGAGAAACCGAGTGTGGCGCGCGACATAGCCAACGTGTTGGGAGCCAGAGATATGAAGCAAGGTTACATAGAGGGTAACGGCTATCAGGTCACTTGGACGTTTGGCCATTTGTGCGAACTGAAAGAGCCTGATGAGTACTATCCCCGTTGGAAGCGTTGGGACCTCTGGGACTTGCCCATGATTCCACAGCGTTACGGCATCCGTCTGAAGGACGACGAGGGAGTGAAGCGGCAGTTTGCCACCATCGAAAAACTCATGCAAGCAGCAGATGGCATCATCAACTGCGGCGATGCCGGCCAGGAAGGTGAATTGATTCAGCGGTGGGTGATGCAGAAGGCCGGGGCGAAATGTCCTGTCAAGCGGTTGTGGATTTCTTCGCTGACTGAAGAGGCCATCCGCGAGGGATTCAACAGCCTGAAAGACCAATCGGAATACCAGTCACTCTATGAGGCTGGACTTTGCCGCGCCATCGGCGACTGGACACTCGGCATGAACGCCACGCGACTCTACACCCTCAAGTATGGACAGCAGAAACAGGTGCTCTCCATCGGACGTGTGCAGACCCCCACGCTGGCACTCATCGTGCGCCGCCAACAGGAGATAGAGAGTTTCGTGCCCAAGCAGAGTTGGGTGCTCTCCACCCTCTATCGCGACACCAAGTTCACGGCCATCGCCCATGATGAAGAGGCCGAAGCAGAGGATGCAGCCGAGGTGAAAGCGGCTGCCGAGCAGGGCAAGACCATGAAGGGGAAAGGCCCCATCTACAGACAGATAGAGTATCAGACAGAAGAAGAGGGTAGGGCGGTGCTTGAGGCCATCAAAGACCAGCCTTTCACGGTGACAGATGTTCAGAAGAAGAAAGGCACCGAGGCTCCTCCCAGGCTCTACGACCTCACCTCCTTGCAGGTGGATTGCAACCGCAAGTTTGGCTACTCGGCCGAGCAGACGCTGCAACTCATCCAGAGCCTCTACGAGAAGAAGTTCACCACCTATCCGCGTGTCGATACCACCTTCCTCAGCGACGACATCTATGCCAAATGCCCTCAGACACTCCGAGGTCTGAAAGGCTATGAGCAGTTCACCCAACCGCTTGAAGGAAAGCCTCTCCCCAAGTCGAAGAAAGTCTTTGACTCTTCCAAAGTGACTGACCACCATGCCATCATCCCCACAGGTGTGCCAGCCATCAGCCTCACCGACATGGAACGCCGTGTCTATGACCTTGTCACCCGCGCCTTCATCGCCGTCTTCTATCCCGACTGCAAGTTCGAGACCACGACGATATATGGGGAGGTAATTCAAGCCCCCTCCGACTCCCCCAAGGGGGAGGGAAAGCCATTCGGGGTGTTGTTCCGTGCCAGCGGACGGGTGATTCTTGACGAGGGTTGGAAGGTCATCTACAAAAACATAACAGACTCTTCCGACGAAAACACGCCGGATGGCAACTCCTCCCCCTTGGGGGAGGCTGGGTGGGGGCTTGAGTCTGGTCCTCACTTCCCCTCTCTTTCCGAGAAATGGACACAGCCGCCCAAGCCCTACACCGAAGCCACCCTGCTCCGTGCGATGGAAACGGCTGGCAAGTTTGTCGATGACGAAGAACTGCGCGATGCCATGAAGGAGAACGGCATCGGTCGTCCTTCCACTCGTGCTGCCATCATCGAAACCCTCTTCAAGCGCCGCTACATCCGCAAGGAGCGCAAGAACCTCATCGCCACCCCCACAGGCGTGGAACTCATCGGCATCATCCACGAGGAACTCCTCAAGAGTGCCGAACTCACTGGCCGTTGGGAGAAGAAACTCCGCGAGATTGAACGCCACCAATACGATGCCCAAACCTTCATCGCCGAACTCAAACAGATGGTCACCGACATCATCAACACCGTCCGCAACGACCACTCCAACCGACAAGTGGCTGTGACGACAGAGGAAGACCTGAAAAAGAAGACCAAGAAAGTTGCCCCCTCCGCACCTTCCAATGCACCCTCCTCTGCATCTTCCAATACTCCTTCCTCCACATCTTCCAATGCTCCCGCAGGTTTTCAACCCAAGAAAAAGTCTGCATCCAAAAAGACTTCCAAGAAAACTACCGAGCAGGTCAAAGCCGAGCACAACCCCGATGAAATCATCGGCATGCCATGCCCCCTCTGCCACGAAGGCCACATCATCAAAGGCAAAACCGCCTACGGCTGCTCCCGCTGGAAAGAAGGCTGCACCTACCGCTTGCCGTTTGAACAAGCATAAGTGCCTCTAAACCGACGTGGGGCATGTCGGAGACTACTTGAGGTGACAGAGGCTGATAGGTTTCTGGAGGACTCGTCCGAATTGGAGCAAGAGGGGCTTGTGCAACGGTTTGAATATACTTTTGAGTTGGCATGGAAGGTGTTGCAAGACTTGCTGACATTCAAGGGGTATGAATTTATGACAGGACCGAGAAGATGTTTTTTTACCTTTCTTAGAAATCGTTAGCATAAGAATTTTGTATCTTTCTCCATAATAAAAGCAGCGTCGGATGTGCCATCAACACATCCGACGCTGCTTTTATTATCTTCCCAAATACTCGTGATGCCTCTCTTTTAGTTAGTTCTTGGGAACTTCGCCCCAAGTCTATCCCATCTTTCCATTCTTCAGTTCCGCATCAAGAAAAGAGAACACGTAGCCGGGACTTTGGTAGTAGAAAGTAGTGCGTTCATTGAGCACTTTCTGGTAAGTGTCGGAATTGAACACGATGGAGAGGGCCTGTTCCATCGATAAGTCTGGATTTTGTTCTATTAGTAGCAGGGCGAGATTTTTCACCATGTCTGCTATCATTTGGTTTCTTTCACTCATAGCCGTTTCAATTGTTGGAGGGCACGTTCTGTACCAAAGAAATATTGGATGGTTATTCCCTTCATGTAGTGAAGGTTGCGAACAAGTGTGGGTAGGTCTATAGCGTGGTTTTCATATTTCCACAATTGAAGACCAACTTTGTCATTAGCAATGGGGCCTATCACAATGTCATAGTCATGGGCTTGCAGAGAACTAGAATTGTTTCGATTGAGCATAATGAATTTTGCCCATTCTTCAGAATACTCTTCATATCGTATAACTTTGAGCATTTGGAAGGCTTCGTCGGGAAATTCGTATGTAAGTACCATGGGGGTACCCGTTTCTAACTGTTCCACTTTCGTCTTTGCCATCTCCATTGCTTGTTCATAATTATCAGAAAGATAGAAACCGCGTCCAAAATCCTTGTTAGGTTTTGATTTCATTAGGTCTATCTTGTCAAACTTCACATTTGTTCCATGATACAGTTTCATACAAGTGCCCCTCCTTTTCTCTTGCAGTATTCAGTCATGTCGGCAACCATCGACGCAAACGACTGTGTATGGACATAGTCGTAGTGCCGGTCTAGAAATTCAATCCCTTTAAAACGGCTGAGATAGTTGAAGGCTTGCTTCATTGTGAGTTGGTGTCTCTTTCCAAACTCATGGATAAAGACGATGAGCCATTCCATTTTGTCTTTGATGTCGTAATTCATGATTGAAACTTTTTCTGGTGCAAAGATATTCTTTTTTTTGTTCCTGAAGAAATAAAAACGGGATGAAATGCTTCTTGGGTTGCAATATCGGAGCCTTTTTTTCGTTTTATATAGTATGCAACGGAAGAACTTCCACATATTCATATATATAGCGTTTCTATCGATAACAGGGCTGATGGTGTGTGCTTGCTCCAACGAAGGGGTGGCCTTCAAGAAGGCGGAGCAGAGTTATGCCATTGGGGAGTACTATGCCGCAAGCATCAACTATAAGAAGTCGTACTCGCGCTGCAAGCCGAGGGAGAAGGCGAAGCGGGCGGTGAGGGCGTTCATGATGGGTGAGTGCTATCGGCGCATCGGCTATACACAGAAGGCGATGGCGGCCTATACGAATGCCATCCGCTATCAGGTGGAGGACTCAACGGCTTATCTGCACTTGGCGCGCCAGCAGTTGAAGGCGGGGCAGTATAAGCCGGCAGGGCAGAACTTTCAGAAGTATCTGGAGTTTGTGCCGGGCAGCGAATTGGCACATAGCGGCTTGCTTTCCTGTGAGTTAGGGCCACAATGGAAAGCGAAGCCCAATCAATACAAGGTGAAGAAAGAGGCTGTGTTCAACTCTCGTCGGTCGGACTACTGCCCGATGCTCGTTGGCGATGATGCCGACCAGTTGGTGTTGTCATCCACTCGGAAGGAGGCTACAGGCGAAGAGATTTCAGGTGTGACGGGTCTGCTGTTTGGCGACCTCTTTTTCTCCCGAAAGAATGAACAAGGCAAATGGCAGCCAGTAGAACAGATTGAGAGTGAGGTGAACACAGAGTATGACGAAGGTGCTTCGTGCCTCAGTCCTGACGGCAAGACGATGTATTTCACACGATGCAGCAGCGACCCCGACTATCCGCGCTATGCCGAAATTTGGCAGTCGCAACGGAGCGATGCCTCGTGGGGAAAGCCGACCAAGTGCATGATTTCTCGCGACACGCTTTCGGCTTTTGCCCATCCTGCAGTCAGTCCTGACGGCCAGTGGCTCTACTTTGTCAGCGATGCGCAAGGGGGCGAGGGCGGCTTGGACATTTGGCGCACACGCATCCTCAGCAGCGGCTTTGGCGGCATGGAGAACCTCGGACGACCCATCAACACGGCGGGCGACGAGATGTTCCCCTCGTTCCGTCCGAATGGTGACCTCTATTTCTCTTCTGACGGTCATCCTGGCATGGGAGGGCTGGACATCTTCATCGCACACGAAGACTCCATTCGGGGCACCATCGTGGAGAATCAGCAATACCCGCTCAACTCTTCTGCCGACGACTATGGCATGACATTCGAAGGGGTGCATAACCGGGGCTACTTCTCCTCGTCGCGAGGCGACGGTAAGGGGTGGGAGCACATCTTCTCGTTCGAATGTCCCGAGATTTTGCAGACGGTGACGGGATGGGTGTATGAGAAAGATGGCTACGAACTGCCCGAGGCACTGGTCTATATGGTGGGCAACGACGGCACCAACCTGAAACTCTCGGTGAAGGGCGATGGCTCTTTCACTCAGGTGCTCAAGCCTGGAGTGGATTATGTGTTGCTTGGCACTTGCAAGGGCTATCTGAATGTGAAAAACGAAATCAGGGTGGAAGATGCAGAAGAGAGCCATGAATACACGTTGCAGTTCCCCCTGCCGCCCATCAACGTGCCGGTGCTGATTGACAATATCTTCTATGAGTTTGACCGTGCCGACCTCACGCCCGAATCGACCGAGGCGCTGGACAAACTGGTGGAGATGATGAACGAGAATCCTAACATCACCATCGAACTCTCTGCCCACTGCGACTACCGAGGCAATGATGCTTACAATCAGCGACTTTCTCAGCGACGTGCCGAGTCTGTGGTGCGCTATCTCATTCAGCACAATGTGGCGAAAGACCGACTCACCGCTGTGGGTTATGGCGAGTCGCGACCGAAGGTCATCACGAAGAAACTGGCCGAGACCCTTCTGGCGGGCGACCCCAAGGTGGAGGTGCATGAGGCCGACACGCTGACCGAAGACTACATTCTCGCTTTCAAGGATGAGGATGCACAAGAAGTGCTCAACGCGCTGAACCGTCGCACCGAGTTCCGTGTGCTCCGCACCACCTATGGCACCACGCTCAACGAGTATAAGCCCGAGGAAGAGGAGAAGAAGGCGGCGGCCAAACGCAAGGAGGAAGCCGCCGAAGAGGAAAACTTCATCTTCTGAAACAACAGGCTTTTTGTTGTACCACAGATTTCTCACAACGACATCTTCTCACCACGAACCTTTTGTTCGATGAACTGAAAGGTTCGTGGTGAGAAGATGTTGTGTTAGAAGGAAATACGTTGCTTATGCCTCCTCTGTCACCGCTTCCTGCTCGTCGTTGTTCTCGCCCAAGAATGAATACTCAAACTTGTCGCTTTTGGCCGATGGAAACTGTGAGCGTGGGTCTATCTCGCGGCGGCTTTGCAAGTGGCCGATAATGCGGTTGTAAGCATCCATGGCACTATTGGCTTTGAGGCGCACACGGAAAGGAGTGTCAATGTATTTGCACTTGCCTGTTTCGGGCAGAGTGATGACACGCTTGAAGATGAGGCTCGTTTCCCACCAGCCCACTTTCTCTTCATTGAGGGCATCGAGAATGTTCTTCTTGCGTTCGGCCATCGACATCATGCGTTCGTTCTTCTGCTCCTTGCGCATGGTTTCCTCTTCCTTGAACTGCTCCAGCGTCTCGGCCTCTGTCTTGAGGAAAAGTACGTAGTTGGAGTAACTCACCTTCAGGCGGAAGGGGTAAAGATTTGAGGAGTTCAGAAACGTGTTGATGCGGTTTGCGGTGTTACTTTCGAGTTTGATTTCCTCGATGGAACGGAGGAACTCAATAGCCTCGTCCACACTTTTGGCCAAGTATTCGTGGTCAAAATATCTGACGTATAAATTCATTGGTACTGTTTTGCTTGATTGGTTTAAGGTGCAAAGTTAGGGAAAAAAAGTGAAAAGTGAAGAATGAAAAGTGAAAAATCTATATAGTCAACCGTTCGGGCTGTTTTCTATTGGCAAAGAAACTTGGATTTTTCACTTTTCACTCTTCACTTTTCACTTTTTCTGATTCTCCATTCCTGCGGATAGAGGTTGTTGGCTCGGTTGCCGATGTTCTTGGCAAAGCCGAGGGAATGACCTTGGTGGGTGATAAGCACATAGCCGCGTGGTGTGTCGTCAGGCAGTTGCAGGGCTTCGGTGCGAAGGTAGGCGATGGCTTGTGGTTCATCCACTTCCACCATCGGGAAGGCTTCGCTGTTGAGGTGGTTGCTCATGGCGAGGCTATGGCATGGTTGCAGGCTTTTTCCTTTGCTGGTGGCCATTTCAATGCCGGCATGCAGCACCTTTAGGGTGTGCTGGGCCTGTTTTAGGAGGTTCTGATGCGGAGTGGGGAAGGCCCAGAAGGAATCTTTGTCTTCGTAGAGCGTGAAGGCCGGACTGTCTCGTAGCCAGCCTTTCAGTTCGGCAGGCACTTTCGATGGCTTTTTGTCTGCTTTATGTTTCTTGCCCATCTTCACTCCATCCTGGCTCGCTGTCTTTCGCAACACACTGATGAAGAAGCCCTCACCCTTCACTCGGTGGGGGTAGAAATGGGTGTTCTTCTCTGTCAGTCCCCATTCGGGCAGAGGGTGGCATGAGAGCACTTCGGCTCCCAGTGTCTTGGCTATCCATGCTACGTTTTCCTCGTCTTCGAGTGGGTTGTAGGTGCAGGTGCTGTAGATGAAGAGACCACCTTCTTTTAGCGTGTGCCAGATGTCCTGCACAATGTCGCGCTGTCGTCGCCAACAGGTATCGACATTGCTGAGGCTCCACTCGCCGATGCTGGCAGGGTCTTTGCGGAACATTCCCTCGCCCGAGCAGGGAGCATCGCAGATGATGAGGTCGAAGACATCGCTAAATGCCCCGAAGTCCTCGGCATAGTTGTTGGTCACGATGCAGTTAGGATTGCCCCACTTGATGATGTTCTCGGCCAAGATGTTAGCCCGCTGGCGCACCACTTCGTTGGCCATCAGCACGGAACCTTCAGGCAGTTCCGACAGAGCCAGCGTCGATTTCCCTCCGGGGGCAGCACAGAGGTCGAGTGCGGTGACAGGACCATTCACGTACTCCTTCAGCACGTGTGCCAAAAACATGGATGAGGCTTCCTGCACATAGTAGCATCCGGCATGGAAAAGTGGGTCGAAGGTGAACGATGGGCGTTCTTCGAGGAAGAAACCCTCGCGGCACCAGGGAACAGGGGAAAGTTGAAAGTGGAAAGATGAGGGTTGGGCGTTTTTCTGGGGATTGATGCGGATGCTGGTGGGTGCAGGCAAAGCAAGTGCCTCGGCAAGTCTTTCGTATTCTTCCTTGCCGAGGTGCTCGGTCATCATTCGTTGGAAATCAATGGGTAATGTCATGCTTTTCTCTCCAAATCTACAAACGCATACCGATATGCGTGTTTTTCATCCGTCTCGTGTTCCTCTCTGAAGGTTTCCGCCCATTCACTTTCGTCAATCTCAGGAAAAAATGTGTCCGCCTTTTCGGGGGTGTCGTAGATGCAAGTGAGGCAGAGGCGGTTGGCTTTGGGAAGGGCTTCCCGATAGACCGATGCTCCACCGATGATATAGACTTCGCCCGTGCACGAAGCCAGGGCCTCGTCCAGCGTGGGATAGAGGTCGCAACCGGGGAAGTCCTCGGCTTTCCCCTTGCGCGACAACACGATGTTGCGGCGATTGGGCAATGCACCTTTGGGCAGACTCTCGAAGGTGCGCCGGCCCATAATGATGGTGTGGCCCGTGGTGAGTGCCTTGAATCGCTTCAGGTCGTTGGGCAGCCAGTAGATGAGTTTGTTTTCCAGGCCGATGGCACGGTTCTCGGCGATGGCTACGATGATGGAAATCATGGGGTCTTGTCTCATGGAGTCAGGGTGTGTTGATGTTTCTGCTTGCAAAGATAGTACATGTTTGCGAGATGAGCAAATCTTTTCTCGCTGTTCAGCAGGGTTTCCTGTCTGGATGGTTCTCCACACTCTCCCTACGTGCAACGTCGTTGCACTTGCAATTTGTGTGGCGTACAAAATATATGTTGTGTGGCGTTGTTATTGCAATTTGTGTGGCGTTGCAGATGGAGAGGATTTTCGCTTTTGTGTTTTTGCAGGGTGGGGCTTACTTTCAGGGGGGGCTGGTGGCCTGGATGGCGGGGTGTGTTTAGAGGGTGCTGGCTATGTCGTGTGGGTTGATATAGCCCTGGGCGATGGCCTTGACCATGAGGTCGGCCATGTTGTGGGCCTGCAGTTTGGCAAAAAGGCTCTGTCGGTGGGTCTCGACGGTGTTTTCCGAGATGTAGAGCCGTGCGGCAATCTCTTTGGTGGAGAGTCCTCGGGCTATTTCGCGCAGTTTCTGAGCCTGACGGAGCAAGTCGCGGGCAGAACGGAAGGCTTGCACATTCTTCTGTCCGTTCTTTTTCAGAAAACTGTACAGTCCCTCCAACACCACCTCGTGGTCATCGACGATGGCGATGGAGAGTTCTGAAGGTATGTTTGTTTCGTTCGTGTTCATCATTGTGCAAAATTAAGGTTTTAAGATGAGAAAAGGCCACGGATTTCCGTGATTTTTTGTGGGAAACTCTTGAAATGGTGGATTTCCGTGATTGTTTTCTGTGAAGTTTTCATTACCTTTGTGCCATAGTTCACATTAACAACCAGAAAAATGCACATGAAAAAGACTTATTTATTGCTGATGGCGGCTTTCTTGCTGGGAACCGCCCAGCCAACTGTAGCACAAGATGTTCAGCCACAGAGGGCTAAGACAGAAAAGAGTTCGAAAAAGGAAAAGACGGCGAAGAAACAGGCCCTGGAGGAACTGCCGCCACTGGTGTCGGAAAACGATGCAGTGGATTTGGGCTTGTCGGTGCGCTGGGCTCCGTTCAACGTGGGAGCCACAAGGCTCGAAGAGTATGGTGACTACTTTGCCTGGGGCGAGACACAGACGAAAACGCTCTATAGGCCGGATACGTATCGGTATTATTCGAAGAGTTCTGGTATGATGGACATAGGCAAAGTAATCAGTGGCAAGAGGTATGATGCCGCCAGTGTGCTCTGGCGCGGCACATGGCGCATACCGACAAAGGAAGAGTGTCGCGAATTGATAGACAGATGCAAATGGACTCACACCAAGCAGAATGGTGTGGTGGGTATGTTGGTGACAGGCCCCAACGGCAACAGCATCTTCCTTCCTTCGGGTGGATACCGTCAGGAAAATGTCAAAAGTGCTGAGCAAGTGAGAGGCCACTATTGGACAGGCAATCTGGTACAGTATGATAGTGGAAATTTCAACAAGGAAAATGCCCTCCAGATGGATTTTGTGGATGGCAAAGGTGGCTTGCACGAGTCGTATCGCTTTAGGGGCAACATGGTACGTGCGGTGACGGATGCACCTGTTGCGACAGCCTCGGCAACTCCAACGCCTACTCCAACACCCACTCCCGTTCCCACCTCTAAGCCTGCTTCTGGTTCAACATCGGCCTCTGCAGCCCAAACCGCAGTGCGTGGCGAACTGGGCATCTTCGAGTTGCGTGGCCCCGTGAAGTCCTGCACATGGGTGAACGAATGGGGCAACACCATCCGCACGTTTGACGCACAGGGATTCTGGAAGACAATCGACGGCAAGTCGTTGAGTACCATTTACCCGTCGGGCATCAGACGCGACGCGAAAGGCCGCATTGTGAAGGGGCTGGTCGATTCGGATGGTAATGGTGAAGATTACACTTACGATGCGCTGGGACGTGTGGTGAAATCTTTTGGCCATATCTACGATGACATCAACACCGAGACTACTCGCTATGGGGCTGATGGCTATGTGTTGCAGCGGCACTTCGAGCCAGGAGGCATGGACGCTGGCGAACCCTACACCGAGACGTACAAGAACACCGCAGTCGATCAGCATGGCAACTGGACAGAACGCAAGGTGTACAGCACCGATGGCTCCATCACGGTTCAGAAAAGAAAAATTACTTATTATTAACCTTAAAAAACTTTAGCAATGATGAAGAAAAGTGTTCTTTTTGTAGTGGCAGCCATGCTGATGATGGCTGTTTCGTTCACCTCATGTAGCGACAACACGCCTGGCGATGTGGCTGTGGCTGCACTCGAAGCCATCAAGAGTGGCGATGTGGAAAAGGCTGTGAGTTACATGGACTTGCCCGAGGACAAGGTGGAAAAGATGGTAGAGAAACTGACGCGGCAATATGAGCGCGACAATGCCGAAAGTCACCTTATCAAGAATGGGAAGTTTGAAGTGGTCTCGGAAGAAATCAATGGCGACGAAGCCGAAGTGGAAGTGTCCATCATGGCAGATGGATATGGCACGACGAGACCTTTCTACATGCGGAAGATAAATGGGACCTGGAAGATTGCCAGCAAGTGACGAAGAGGGCTTCAGGAGAATCACATGTAAAGGGTGGGCTACGTCTCATTCAACAGGCACTTTCAGCGTGAACAGGTGAGCATCATTGTGGGTGCTCACCTCTATTTTTGCTCTGATGGCATGAGCGCGTTCCTGCATGGTGTTCAGACCAATGCCTTTTTCTTCATTCCAGCAGAATGGTTGGGTGCCATTGTCGGCAATGGTGACTGTCACGCTTTCGGTTGACTGCTCCAGCACCATGGCCACGGTGGTGGCTTGAGCATGTTTGAGGATGTTGCTTACTGCTTCCTGCACAATGCGGTAGATGGCTAATGACTTGTCTGCGTTTTTGTCGGTGTTGCCACCAGAGAAAAGTCAGGAATGAAACAGTCAGCACGGCGAATAGAAAGCCCAATAGTTCAAGCATTTGCTGTATATGTTGCTGTTGCTCTTTTTCTTCCTGATGCGGTTTCTGCTGCTGTTTCCCTTTCTGCTGCTGTTGCAATGCCTGCTGTTGGGGAGAGATGGGCGAGGGGGAAAGGGTGGGCTGGTCATACGCTCACGGTGGCTTTGATGTGAGGATGTGGGTCGTAGTCGGTTAGTGTGAAGTCCTCATACTGGAAGTCAAAGATGCTCTTCACGGCAGGGTTGATGTGCATCTTGGGCAACGGACGGGGTTCACGCGTCAACTGCAATTTCGCCTGTTCAATGTGGTCCAGGTAGAGGTGCGTGTCGCCTGTCGTATAGACGAAATCGCCGGGCTTCAAGTCACACACCTGCGCCACCATCATCGTCAGCAGCGCATACGAGGCTATGTTGAAAGGCACACCGAGGAACGTGTCCGCACTCCTTTGGTAGAGTTGGCAACTCAACTTCCCGTCAGCCACATAGAACTGGAACAGGATATGGCACGGAGGCAGATTCATGTTGCCCAAGTCGGCTACATTCCAAGCCGACACAATCAGCCTTCGCGAGTTGGGATTCTGCTTAATCTGTTCAATCACCTCGCTGATTTGGTCGATATGATGGCCGTTATAGTCGGGCCAACTGCGCCACTGATACCCATAGATATGTCCCAAGTCTCCGTCGGGGTCAGCCCACTCGTTCCAAATGCGCACCCCTCTCTCCTGCAGCCACTTCGCATTCGTGTTGCCCTGTAAGAACCAAAGCAACTCGTATATGATGGACTTCAGGTGCAACTTCTTCGTTGTCAGTAGCGGAAACCCCTCTGCAAGGTTAAACCTCATCTGATTGCCAAACACCGAGATGGTGCCTGTGCCTGTGCGGTCGCCCTTCTGCACACCCTCCTTCAGGATGCGGTCGAGCAAGTCAAGATATTGTTTCATTGTAACTTAAAGATTGATTCTGTTTGCAAAGTTACTACATTTTCTTCATATCCTCCACCATTTTCCCTCTTTTTTTCTTTCAGGTTCAACAGGAATCTTTTCCCCTCCCACCTCATGCTCAGCCCTCTATGAGGATACAATCAGCAGGTCTCTGTCCCCTTCTCGTCCACACTTCAAACACACACACCGTTTCCCCCTTACTCATGTCGGCCAAGTGTCCGACTGGGATATGGGGGAAACGGATGGCGAAAGTGGGAAAGAAGCGGCGTATATCTTTCTTACATCGAACTCACGTTAATTGATGAATAATTCATGGTCATTCATGTTTTCTTCTTAGCATTAAATACCCGTGAATTATCCATGAATTATTCATCAATTATTTAGTATGCAATGATGTTTCTTCTTTGTGGGGGACTTTACGATTACTCTGCTGTGATGCGGACGGTGGCGACAGGACGGAGGATGTTAGCGGATGAGAAAGAGGACACTGTTGTGACAGAGGCCGTGCCCATCGTGGCTGCCTTCAGCACACCATCGTTATTGATTAAGAAACGATGGCTGGAACCGCCTGCAATGTTGAGTTTAGAGTAATCTTGATAGCGCGCAGCAAGTTTCTGTGCTTCCTCTTTTGTCATCAACCTCCAGCCACTGATGCCCTCCACAGCGCACGAGGGCAGGGCGGCCTCCACGAGAGGCATCACGTCATCGGCTGTCATGCCATCGGTGATGGCTGTCATCGTCTGCTGAGTGGGCGACAAGAGTAGCACTTCGGCTGTGCCGTTCGCCTCTGACACAGCCACCACGTAGCAGTCCCGATAGGTGTCGCCCACGGCTGGCACTGTGCCTGTCAGAACGGTCTCGCTGCCGCTACCTTCCCCTGTCTCGTTGCCGCCGCTCTCGCCGCCTGCATTGTCGGCCGTGCTGCTGCCCGACTCGTCGAAATCGAAGGAGATGGTTTTCTCGCTTGTCCATTCAGCACCGACGATGGAGGCTGTCAACACCACCTCGGCGGCTTCGGTGTAGGTGCCGCGTATGTTGAGTTTGCTGCCTGCGGTCAACGGCTCTGTGGTGCTATAGGTGTAGTTCGACGCACCGTCGGGCTTCGTCACGTTCACTGTGATGGTGAGTGGGCTGGCCGAGGGTGGCAAGAGGTAGCGTGTGCCTTCGAAAGACCATGTGCGTCCGTCGGATTGTTTGACCAACTGAACTGTCGAAGTGCCTGACTCGCCTGCATATTCAGTCCCGTTCAGTTGCTCATAGAGCGGCGAGAGCGTGACCGTCACGGCGGTGGCTGCCGAGGGAATCTTCTGCAGCACCACGCTCTGCAGCAGCATCACCCGACGCTCCATCGTCAACGTCACAGCATTCGTCTGACCATCAGCCAGCGTCACACTGCTCTGGGCCACCATCAGGTCGCCATGCTCCTTTCCTGCCTGTAGGGCGATGGGCATGTCGGGTGTGGCTTCGGCCTGTGTGGGTAGTACATAGTCGCTGGCCGACGCACCTCCTACGGCATAAACTACATAGTCGCCCTCCACCAACCGTATGCTGAGGGGTTGGCTTGCATCTGTCACTTGTTGCACTGCCACACACTCCTCGCCTCCAAAAACATAGACCCACAAAGGATAACTGACCGTGGCTCCTTCGCCCGCAGCACGGGTGCTGATTTGCAGCAGCGAGAGCGCATCTTTTCCGTCTGTCTCCGCACCCTCATCGGATGGCAACGACAGTTTTTCACAAGCCGAGAAACAGCATGCTGCCATCAGAAGCAGCACCAATTGTCTTGATAAAGATTTCATAGTAAAAATTTCTGTAATTACATAAGATTATTTTATACAAAGATCACTTCTTTTATGCCGCAAGCGGCTGGTTCTCGGGCAATAAATTCAATCATTAACAATAATTTTGTCCAATAATGATTGGAACCAATTTTTAACTCGATGAAGTCAATTTTTGCGACCTTTAGTTCGGCGAAGTCAATGATTGTCAATGATTGTCCTGGAACTATGCGGCCTCGCCGCATTATATAAGGTGTTTTTGTTCACCTGCGTATAGGATTGTTTTGCATGGCATCCATCTCATAAGATATCAGCGTGTTTCACAGTTCGCAAATTTAGGGCGAAGCCACAAAAAACACAAAAGTGTCTCCGTTTTTTTACAAAAAAATCGAACGAAAAGCCGAAAAAGGACTCTCCCTATGCCTAAAACGCTAACTTGACGTGACAATCACCCACAAAAAAGAGGTCGTGTCTGTTACTTTTGACACGACCTCTTTCTCTATGTAGTAGTTTGTACTGTTATTGCTTTTTGTTTGCCGAATAGACAATCTTGAGTGCGTATGCCTTTCGGAGCACTTGCTTCACGTCGGTGATGATGCCCATAGGGGTGTGGTGATCGACCTTGAGTGAAACGGTGTAGAAGGGCTTGTCGGACTCGGCCAGTTCGGCTCGGTCGGACATCACGTAGTCGTAGATTTCGGGTGCTTCAGCATACTTGTCGTTCAACTGGATGCGGTGGGCTGTACCGTACTGTCCTTTCAGCGCATCTGTTGGCTGGCCAATGTAGATGAAGGAAGTACAGGACTTACGAGCGAGTTTCTCCAGTTGTGTACCTACTGGCTTCTCAAACTTCACTTTCAGCGTCACCTCACGCATGGTGGTTACCATCATGAAGAAGAACAGGATGGTGAAGATCAAGTCGGGGAGAGATGAGGTGTTCATCTCAGGCATTTCTCTGCCTTCGCCTTTGTTAAATCTGCTCATTATTGTTGTCCTCCATATTTCTTTGGTTCTGCCTCAGATATCTTCTGTGGATAGACTTCGCGGATGGCTTTCTGCTGGTCTTCGGTCAAGAATTCATACTTGTAACCGAACTCGGCCTTGGACAACTCATCGCGGAGTTCGTTGTAGGCTGCTACGAGAGCGTCCTGAACGGCGAAATAGACTCCATAGTCAGTGCCACGGTCTGTCTGAACAGAGATGACGTGATTTTCGGTCACCATCATCGTTTTGCCAAGTCCTTTGATTTTCTTGGCTTTGAGTTCGGGCAGGTTGGGCTTGTTGTCTTCGTTCTTGATAAACTCTTTGGCTCTCTCCTTTACATCTGCGAGCGTGGCGTAGTCATCGCCTATCATCACATAGTTGTCCTTGTTGATACGAATGTTGAGGATATTACGTTCCTTAACCTTGATTTCGTTGTTCAACTGGTCATCCTCTGGGGGTTTGGGCAGTGTACGGCCCAGTCCCTGGTCGGTGTCCATTGAAGTGGTCACAAGGAAGAAGATGAGCAACATGAATGAGATGTCGGCTGTAGAACTGGTGTTCAGTCCTGGCATTTTTCTTTTCTTTCCCATAATATTTGCTCTGAGTTAAAGGGTTTACTTCTTGTTGGTTACCATGCTGAAGACGGTGGCAATGACGGTTACAATCGTGAGAATCAGGATTGAAATCATTGATGTGTCTGTCAGGATAATGTCGGTTGGGTCGTTCCAACGCTCACCGTTGATGAGCAGCACTTCGTTCTGGTTGGCAATGCCGACAACGATGCCGATGACAACTGAGACGAGGAAGGTGCCCCAAGCCATGATGCCTGCCTTGCTGGCCATGCCAGTGTCCTCATTCTTTGACTTGTTGCCACCGCTGACGAAGCCGTAGATGACTGCGCCGACTGTTGCAAGGGCTGTCGCGATGATGAGAATATAGGTCCAGATAATCAGGAGGTCTGTCATTGCAGGGTCGTTGAACTTTGGATTCTCCTCGTAGGGAGTATCGTAGCCGACGAGCAGGAAGAGAGCCATGACCACGATGGAAATGCCGATGAGCACCCACAGCGTAATCTTCGAGGTCTTCTCAACCTTGTCTTGTGCGCTTATTACTTGTGTATTCTCCATTTTTGTTTTCTCCTTTAAGTTTTAGAATTAGTTGGTGACTGAGAGTAGGAACATCTTAGGGTTTTTGTGGTTTCAGATGTGTTCCTAAATCATTCATTTACTTCTTGTTGCTGTACTTTGCAACGATGTCAAGGAGAGAAATGGTTGCGTCTTCCATCTTGGCTGTGAGACCTTCGATTTCAGCAAGGATGTAGTTGTAGAATACCTGAAGGATGAGGGCTACGACGATACCGAAGATTGTGGTCAAAAGGGCCACTTTCATACCACCTGCAACGACTGTTGGAGAGATGTCGCCTGCAGCCTGGATGTCGTCGAATGCCTGTACCATACCAATCACAGTTCCCAAGAATCCGAGTGATGGAGCCATACCGATGAAGAGTGTGATCCAAGAGCAGCCGCTTTCGAGTTTGGAAGCCTGTACGGCACCGTATGCTACCACTGACTTCTCCACGGCATCGGCACCGTCGTTCAGACGAGTGAGGCCCTGATAGAAGATGGAGGCGATAGGACCGCGAGTTTCACGTGCGATGCTCTTTGCGCCTTCGAGGTCGCCCTTGTTGAGGAGAGCGTTTTCAACGTCCTCAATCAGTTTCACGGTGTTCACCTTAGAGAGTGCGAGGTAGATGATACGCTCGATACAGAAAGCAAGACCGAGGATGAGGGCGATGGCTACGAGTGCCATGAAGCCTGCAGAACCTTCGATGAACTTAGTCTTGATGTTCTTGTACATACCCGTCTCAACTGGCTCTGACTCAACTGGCTCTTCCTCTACGGCTGGAGCGGCTGCAGAGTCAACTGCTGCTGAATCAACCTGCTCAACTGCTGCAGAATCTGCTGTTTCGTCTTGAGCAGAAACTGACTGTGTCATACCAAATGTGAACACACCCATCAATGCAATGATTGCAAAAACTTTTTTCATTGTGTTGAAAATTTTAAGATTAATAAATTATTTAATTTTTTTAGATTCCTTTTTTTCTGAAGTGAGGAAGCCGACAGGAGGTTTTTCCTCTCTTTCTCTTTTTGCGGAGAGAGGGGGATTCGAACCCCCGAAACGCTTTTGACGTTTACACGCTTTCCAGGCGTGCCTCTTCAGCCACTCGAGCATCTCTCCTTTGTCAGATGGAGGATTTTTTCCTCGCAGATAGGGCGTTTTTTGTGGTAAAAACAAAGTACGAACCCATAAATCGAGACAAAAATAATGATTTTTTTCCGTTCAAGAGGTGAAAAAGTCAGGAAACTTTTCATTTTTATTGAAAAAAGTCACTTTTTTGAAAACTTTAAGGGCATTTTCTGTGGTTTGAAGCACAATCTTGTCAAAATTTGTGTCATAAACCTCTGCAAGTTTTTCTGCCACGAATTTGACGTATGCACTTTCGTTTCTTTTGCCCCGATTTGGCACCGGTGCCATGTAGGGGGAATCGGTTTCGAGGACAATCCTTGACAGTGGAATGGTGTTTTTCACCACTTCCCTCAATGTGGACTTCTTGAAGGTGAGCACTCCGCCGATGCCGAGCATGAAGCCCGGAAAACTGAGAAGGTCGCGGGCCTCTTCCTCGGTGCCTGTGAAACAGTGGAACACTCCGCTGAGGTTGCTGGTTCGGTGCTTCTCCATGAGTTGCATGAGTTCGGCGTGGGCATTGCGTGAGTGTATCATCAGTGGAAGGCCATACTTTTCGGCCCATTGAATCTGGTGGTCGAACACTTCCATTTGCTCGCTTTTGTGGGTGGAGTCCCAGTAGAGGTCGAGGCCGACTTCGCCGATGGCGATGGTGGTGTCGTTAATGAGTTGCTCCAGTTGGTCGAGTGCTGCGTGGTAGTCTTCGTCCATGATGTTTTCGGGATGGAGACCTATCATGGGGTGGAGGAAGTCGGGGTGAGTCTTGCAAACTTCCAGCAGGTGGGGGGTGTCTTTCAGACAGATGCCGGGGACGAAGATTTTTCTCACTCCAGCCTCCTTGGCCCGATGGATGACTGCCTCCAAGTCGTCGGCAAACTCTGCCCCGTCTATATGTGCATGGGTGTCTATCATGTCTGTTTTCTTGTCAGTATTTCCTTCCGAGCAGCCTTTGGGCGAATTTTCTTAATTCTGCTTTCTTGCCATCTTCCACCTTCACTTTGTCGAGGCTTTGCAGCGACACGGCAAAGAGTCTTTCGATGGCCTCTTGGGCGAGTTTGTCAATGCCTAATATATTATATATATGTGTAACTGCTGCAATTTTCTCGTCGGCGGCACAGTCGGTCGCCTTCATCCACTTGTCAAGTTCGGCTTTTTGCTCAGTGTTGGCACGTTGGTAGGCATTGATGAGCATGAAGGTTTTTTTGTTATCGACAATGTCGCCGCCCAGTTTCTTCTTGAAGGTTGCCGGGTCGCCATACACGTCGAGCCAGTCGTCTTGCAGTTGGAAAGCCAAGCCCATCTTCTCGCCGAAGGTGTAGAGATTGTCCACATCGTCCTTCGGTGCACCGGCCAAGATGGCTCCGATTTTCAGGGCATAACCCAGCAAGAGGGAGGTCTTCAGCCGAATCATCTCCATGTATTCGGCTTCGGTCACGTCGGTGCGTGTCTCGAAGTCGATGTCGTACTGCTGACCCTCGCACACTCCGAGGGTGGCCTCGATGAATGCGCTCCATGCGGCATCGTTCTTCATGCCCTGGTTGAAGAGTTGGTAGGCCATGATGAGCATGGTGTCGCCAGAAAGGATGGCCGTGTTCTCATTCCACTTCTTGTGTACCGTCGGATTGCCTCGGCGCATGTCGCTCTTGTCCATCAGGTCGTCGTGCAGCAGGGTGAAGTTGTGGTAGGTTTCCAGTGCCAGCGCATTGTTCATGATGGATGTAACGTCCTCTTTATAAAGGTTATAGCCCATCAGCATCAGCAGGGGGCGGATGCGTTTCCCTCCGATGGAGAGGATGTAGCGAATGGGGGCGTAGAGTCCTTCGGGGGCCGAGGGGTATGCAATGTTGCTTACTTCTTGATTGATTATTGTGGTCAGTTCTTCTGATGTGTACATATTAGTCTGATGTGTAAAGTTTTTGTTTTCTGAGGGGGCCGGATGGGGATGTGAGGTGAGGGGCTTTTTGCTGCTGTGAGGGTCTCTCGGGAGGCGGATGGAAAAGCGTACCCCTCGACTACACTTTGCCGTACCCCTCGACTACGCCGTGCCGTACCCCTCGGGTACGCTTGATGAGGGCTGAAAAAATAGGGGGATGAGTTGTGTGAACTCATCCCCCTATGTGGCATATTTGCGTTTTCTCATGCCGCAGTGGGTGCAATGAGACGCAAGACTTGATTACTGCAGACGGAAGGTGACGGGGAGTGTGAAGCGTACACGCACGTTCTTTCCGCGCTGCATGCCAGGAATCCACTTCGGCATGGCCTGCACCACGCGCATGGCCTCTTTGTCGAGAGACTGGTCGCCGCCCGAACGTACCACTTTGGGGTCAACGATGGAACCGTCCTTGTTCACCACGAACTGTACGGTCACACGGCCTTGGATGTTGTTTTCCTGAGCGACTGCCGGGTATTTCAGGTTCTTCTGCAGCCACTGCATGAGAGCCTTGTCGCCACCGGGGAAGGATGGGTTCTTTTCCACCACCTCAAAGATTTCGTTCTCGTCGCTCTCTTCCTGCACGGGGCCAGGGGCTGCCATCACAGGGCCGGAAGTGTGCTGAACCGAAGGACCAGACTGTGCCTCGTGAGTGTCCTCAGAGGTTTCAATCTTTTCCTCTTCGATGTCGGTGTTGTTATCGACGATGTCGAGAATCTCGGCCACAGCAGGAGTCTCGGCTGGTGGAGGTGGCGCTGCGGTGAAGATGGGTTGAGTGATAGGAACGACTTCTTCCTCCGACACGAAGGATGCAACAGAGTACACTTGGTCTGTTTCCTCAAACGTGCGGGTTGTGTACTCAAAACAAGCGAACATGGCAGAAAGGGCTACGATGTACCCAATGAGCAGTCCGGTGCTTTTGGTACCTTCAAGGTCTGCTTTTTTTGATTTTTTTACTTCCATAGATTATATTTATTTTTTAGTTATTGCTGTTGGTCGAAAGGGATAAGAACTGGTCTTCCGCTGGGGCCGACGCACGTTCTTGTCCAGTTTCGTGGCAAAAGTAACACTTTTTTTTTGTTCGTGTGCTACAAATGGCGTTTTTTTTATTGATAGAACATGATTTTTTCACATTTCAGGCGTTATGGGCTCCGTTTTTGTAATACTTCGGATATAAATGTCCTGTTGCGGGAATGGAATCTCGATGTGGTTTTCGTTGAGCACCTGATAGATTTTTTCCTTGGCTTGTGCGGCAAACGAAATCTTGTGGTCAACGAGCACCCAGGCGATGAGCAGCAAATCGACGCTGCTGGCTCCGAAGTCGGAAAAGGCAACCTTGATGGGATGGCTGGGGTTGATGATGGGCCGTCCGTCGTCGGCCTTCTGGCAGAGTGGCTTCACACCTTCCGTGATGAGTTCGCGCACCGTCTCCACGTTGGTGCCGTATGCCACGCCGAAGGGAACGGTGATGCGCTCATACTGGTGGTTGCGGGTAAGGTTCTTGAAGTTCTTGCCGAAGAGGTCGGAGTTCAGAATGGCCACCACGCTGCCGTCGAGAGTGGTGATTTGAGTGCTCTGATAGGTGATGCTCTCCACCTTGCCGATGGTGCCATCGTACTCGATGTAGTCGCCCACCCGTACACGACCGCTCATCAGAGATATGCCGTAAAAGAAGTTTTCCAGGAGGCTCTTCGATGCAAAGCCCATACCCGTGGAGAGACCGCCCGTGACGATGGCGATGCCTGTGCCAGGCACTTGCAGCATGAGGAACACTGCAATGGTGTAGATGCCCCAGATGGCCAGCCCGATGATGTTCTTGGCCAATGTGGCGTTGAAGTCTTTGTTTTTCTGCTTTGTGCGGTATCGGAACCACGAGGAACGAACCAGATAGTTGATGTAGCGGAAGATGAAGAAGAGGGCAATGACGATGCACACCTTGAAGGCGGATGCCGACATGAGGCGCGGAATCTCGATTTCGGTCATGAACCAACTCATGCACAGATGGCGGAGGTCGAATATCTCGGCTGCCATATAGACACTGAACATGAAGGAGAACACGGCGCACACGGGGATGAAGGCACGGTTGAAGAAGTCGTAAAGCCAGGTCTGATCGACAAAGTCGCCGCGTTTCATTCTCATGCGAATCTGGGCATCGGTCATCTCGTCGCCATAGGCTTTCTTGATGCGTTGATGTATGACACGGTTTTCATACATCTCCATGAGGTCGTAGCAACTGGTGATGGTGGCGATGGCTGCCAGTTGGAAGGTCCACCAGACGATAATCTGTACGGCCATCAGCGTGAAGCCTATCCAAGCCAGCACACTGGATGCGAGCATGACGACCAGCGAGGTGAGACAGTAGATGAAGTCGCTGGTGGGGACGTTCTTGCGGCTTTGGGTGAGTACGATGATTTGCCAGATGGTGAATAATAGCAGGAGAGGGGGGAAGAGGATGTTGACCAGCGTGTTGGGAATGAGGATGATGCGGAAGCAGATGACGATGAGCGACATCAGAATGAAGGGGGTGTAGATTTTGGCTCCGTGTCTGATTTGCTGGCCGTTCAGGCGGATGATGAGGGAAATGAAGATGGCCTCAATCAGCCATGCCATCTCAATCATGAGGCTGGTGGCCATGAGCATCAGATTGTGGTGGATGAAAGTGCGCACAATCATGACGGCGATGGCGAAGAAGAATACGGCGAGTGTGGTGATGAGGGTGGGGCGCTTCTGCTTGAATTTCTCGGTGCGGAAACGCTTGGGGACTAACCAGCGCAACAAGACGTTGCTGAGGATGGCTCCTCCCAGAATGTAAACAAGCATGAAGATGCTGGCAAACAGCACGATAGGGCCTCGCCATTCTGATTTATAGACCTGAAACTCTCCATTGTGGCCTTTCTCTTTCAGTGGCTTGTACTTGGTGCTGAAGTCGTCCTGCACTCGCCTCCAGTGCCGTGGCATCTGCATGAGAATCTGGAAATAGTTGGTGCCGGGATTGATGAAGATGCTCTGCTGCAGGGTGGTGTATTTCTTCTGGGCGTAGTCGTTCAGACGCTCCACGCGGTTGTACAGGTCGGAGTAGTACTTGTTGTCCTTCTCGACGCGTAGCAGGATAATCCTCATGTTATCGCGAAGTGCTTCGGCATAACTGATGCACATGGCACGGTCCTTAATGCCCTGCGCATCCAGTCTGAAAGGCTTTTGGGCATTGTCGGGAGTCGTGTAGGTCGAATCGGTGAGGGAGAAAGCGGCGTTTCCGCTGATGCTGTCTTCGAGGACGGGCGGGATTTGCCGCAACGAGTAGATGAGGCTGTCGTAGTTGTCTATCTCTATCTCGATGTAGGACTTGATTTGGTCGAAAGGGATGGTGGTTCTCTTGATTTCCTGATATAGTGTGGTGGCTTCTTGGCAGGCATAAGCCATGTCGAATGTGAACTCCTGGCCCTGCGAATAGAGGATGAGGCTGGTGGTTTCGCTGCGTTTGATGATGCTGACCAACTGCTCGTGTTGAGCCTTGCTCCGTTCCTCCATCTGCTTCATCCGCTCCTTTTGTTTCATCCACTTGTTGTAGAGTTCGAGGCGCAGGACATGCAGCGTTTTACTGAGGTCACGCTCTTTCAGCACAGCGTGGCCAGACAGCGACACGCCCATGAGCAGTATGAGGGTTAAAAGAATTTTCTTCACGTGAATACGTTGTTTGTGGTGTTGGTTATTTCTGAAAAGGAGTCTTTCACTCCACATCCATAAAGTTCTTGGCATGTGACATGAAAGACTTCCCGAACTTCATGGGCTTCTTCCCGTCGTTGGCACCTTCTTCCAGTGCTTCTTCGATGATGTCGTCTTCGGTCACAGCATCGGGAGCCGCTTCTTGCTGGTCTTCCTCCATGAATTTCTGGATGTCGTCTCTGATGTTGCGCGATGTGTTGACCATCCATCCTTTCATGCCGCCTCTCCGCTGGAACTCCTGATAAGCGCGTCTCCTCCTGATGCGCGACAGTTTCATGCCTCTTCTCCATCGTCTCAAACCTGCGATGGTGGCACGATAGCCTTGAACCACCAGACGGCCCAGTCTCTTGAGGGTGGGGCCTAAATGGACGATTCCATGCCATGTGGCTTTGGCCCCGATGACGATGCCTCGTCCTGTGGCTTTGGCTCCGATGACGACTCCTTTTCCCGTGGCTTTGGCAGCGATTTTGAGGCCATGTCCGGCCACTTCCACCGCCTTGACGCATCCATCTCCGGCTATGTTGATGCCTTTGATTAGAGCCGCTTTGATTTTGGCCACTTTTTCTTGCGTGTTGGTGTCGTGCCACCAGTCATTGAGTCTTATGATTCCATCCTCAATCGCCTGCATGCACCAAAGTATGCCTTTCAATACACGCTTGAAAAGCCAGACAAGGAAGCGCCATATCAAGACCAAAATCAGGCGTAGAAGTTCTCGGGTCAGTTGCGAGGCACTTTTCCCCGAGAACTCTTCTTTCTCGTTATGTATTTCATCTTCGGCCATAGATGTGCGTGTTGGAATACCTTATGAACTGATTTTTATGCGAAGATAGCACAAAAAAAGGAGTTTTGTCGGTTTTTGATTATTAAAGTTACTTAATTATTCAATTTTCTGTCAGTAGCAAGATGGCGATGGCGATAAAAAGGAGGCCGGTGATGCCGTTGAGCCATTGCTGAAAGTATTCAAACCCTCGACTGAGCCGCTCGGCTCCGTTCACGGCCTTGTTCATAAGCCATGCCATCACCACCACCGGAATGCTGGCTGCCAGCCCGAAGACAAGGGGAACAAGGGCGCCGACCGAACTGGAAATGCTGAGCGGAATCATCATGCCGAAGTAGAAGATGGCACTTTCAGGGCAGAAAGCAAAGGCCAGGGTCATGCCCAACATGAGCGAGCCTAAAGGGCCGTTGCGCTTGATGATTCTGCCGCTGTTGTGGCAGTTCTCTCCATCGTGGTGATGGTGGTGAAAGGCTCTGTAGATGAGGTAGATGCCGATGGCGATGAGTATGTAGGGGACGAACATCTCGGCCTTCGACAACACTTTCTGGAGACCTTCGATGTTGTTCCCTCCACCAATCAGGCACATCGTCACCCATCCCAGCAGGGTGTAGGTGATGGTGCGACCGAAAGCGTAGATGATGCCGTCCAGCAAGTGCTTTCCGTTGCGGTATTCGTAGGCCAGTGCTGACACGCTGATGGCCAACTGGCACGGGTTGAGTGCTACAAGCACACCCAGCGCAAATGCAGTCAACAGAGGGAAATCTGCTGACTGCAAGAGGGGGTTGAGGGTATCTTCTATATTGAACTGCATGACCTTAACTGCACAAGAGTAGGATGATGACCTGCGCTGTGATGATGCGCAGGAACATGGAGAGAGGATAAACGGTAGAGTAGCCCACCGATGGGATGCCGTTGTTGGCATTGGCCGTGCTGAATGCCAATGCTGGCGGGTCGGTCGTTGCGCCGCTCATGATGCCCATTAGCAAGAAGTAGTTCATCTTCCACTTTATGCGGGCAAATACGCCCATGACCAGCAAGGGAATGACGGTGATGAGGAAACCAATCCAGACATAGTGAATGCCGCCGTTAATCACGGTATCAACGAAGTTACCACCGGCCTTGATGCCCACACTGGCGAGGAAAAGCACCAAACCAATGTCGCGAATCATGAGCGAGGCAGAGTTGGTGGTGTAGGCCACCAGTTTGATTTTATAGCCAAAGCGACCCAGCAGGATGGCAATGATGAGGGGACCGCCAGCCAGACCTAACTTCACTGGCATTGACATTCCGGGAATGCTGATGGGCAGCATGCCGAAGATGATGCCAACCAGTATGCCTAGGAAGAGGGTGAGCAGATTCGGTTTGTCCAACTGTTGTTTCTTGTCGCCAATCTTGTTGGCAAAGCGGTCAACGGCATCCTCTGGTCCCACCACGGTCAGAATGTCGCCTACTTGCAGAATGATGCTTGGGCTGGCAAACAACTCAATGCCAGAGCGATAAAGTCGTGTTACGTTCACTCCATACATGGAACTGGAGTGCAGGCTGCCCAAAGTCTTGCCGTTGATGTCTTCTTTCGTGACAGTCAGTTTTTTCGATGCCATAGGCACGTCCTGCTCGTCCCACTCCACCTGCACCTCGGGGCCGATGAAGGCCACGATGGCTGCGGCGTCTTCTTCGGCACAGACGATGTAGAGGCGGTCGTCCACATTCAGCAGGGTTTCCTTGTTGGGCACTGCCACATGACCATTGTGGAGCATGCGTGAACACACGAAGTCGCGACCAATGAAGCCGCGCACCTGCAGGATGGTCTTGTCGGCAATGGCTGGGTTGAACACTTTCACCGTCATCAGGTGGGGTTTCACGGATTCTTTGTTGTTCTTTTTGTTGAAGTGTTCTTCTTCGGCCTTGAAGTTCACCTTGAAAATCACACGGATGAGGATGATGCTGCCGATGATGCCCACCACACCGAGGGGGTAGGCGCAGGCATAGCCATTGGCAATGACCGGCACACCATCTTTGAAGGGATGCATTTGGTTGATTTGTTCCAAAGCGGCATTGGCAGCACCAAGACCAGGGGTGTTGGTCACGGCTCCACACAGGGTACCTACCAGCATGGGCAGGTTGTCAACAGCAGGGATGACGTTGCGGAATCCGTAGTAGATGGCAATCATCACCACGATGTTCAGCAACACGACACCAGCAGCCACGCCATTGGCCTTCAGACCTCCTTGTTTCAGCGAAGTGAAGAACGAAGGGCCGACTTGCAAACCGATGCTGAAGACGAAGAGGATGAGTCCGAAATCTTGAATAAAATTGATGACAGCCTCGTTCTCCTCGATGCCACCACGCATGAGCAGGTCACCAGCCAAGATGCCGACAAAGAGAATCCAGGTCACGCCTAATGACACACTGCCGAACTTGATTTTATTGCCAAGAAAAACGCCCGCTGCAATGACTGCTGCATAGAGAATCACCGTGTGGGCAACACCGCCGCCGGAAGTGAAAAGTTGAATCAACCAATCCATAAATCAATTTTTTGAGGGTGCAAAGTTACTGCTTTTTTTCGGCTTTCACGTTCTTCACGGTGAAATTTTCCACATATTCGGTGTGGAAATCTGCGTTATTAGCCAACACGTTGAGGTTTTCAAAGGTGAAGTTGCTAAGATGGTATTGGTCTTCCTGCGGTTGCACGTTGAAAAACACGTTGCAGTCGAACGTGATGTTGCGCATCGTGATGTGGTCGCTGTACGACATCGGCACACTCTCGCGGCCCTTCAAGTCGTAGAACTGAGTCCACGGAGCCACCAAGATAAAGTTCCTTCCGTTCCCTTCAATGTCTTCAACCGTCACATACTCATACCGTTGTGGCGTGTCGGGACGCATCTTCAGCCACAAGAGGTTGTTGGCATCGTTCACCTTGATGCGCCGCAGGATGATGTTGTGGTCATACACCGACTCGCTGCCCAGTGTGAGGCATCCGTGGCAGAAGCCATATTCGCAGTCCTCAATGATGATGTTCTCGTTGCCGCCATCGCCCACCATCTCGGGGAACTTCGTGATGTCGATACCCTCATACTTGGTGCGCCAATAGTCGGCGTAGGGGCCTTTGCCACCCTTGATGGCCACGGCATCGTCGTTCACGCTCATGTAGCAGTCTTTCACCAGAATGTTCTTCACCACGTCGAGGTCGATGGCATCGGTGCTGGGAGCCTTCACGGGTTTGGCGGGCGAGTAGATGTGCAGACGGAGCAGTTTCACGTTTTCACTATTATATATATGTGTCGTCCAGAAAGCGGAGTTCTGCAGTTTCACGCCGTCTATCTGTACATTCTTCGAGTTGCTCACATACACCAGTCGCGGACGCTGTTCGTCCTTGTTGGTGCAACGGGGATTCCACGAGCGGCGTTCCCAGAAGTGTTTCCAGTAGGTGTAGCCGTTGCCGTCAATCGTTCCCTTGCCCGAGATGGTGAAGCCGTCCAGTCCATCGGCATTGATGAGGGCCGAGTAGTAGAGGCAGGTCTCTCCCTCTATGCGGGTTTTCAGGATAGGGTAGTCGCTCGGGTTGTTGCTGCCCATGAGGGTGGCTCCGTCGTAGAGGTGGAGGTGTACCCCCTGCTTGAAGAAGAGTGCTCCCGTCATGTAGGTCCCTTCTGGCACCACGATGACACCGCCGCCCTCGGCAGCCGCCTTGTCGATAAGTGACTGCAGTTCAGTTGTGTGCAGCCGTCCGTCGTTCACCACTCCGTAGTCCGTCACACGGTATTGCTTGCCCAGTTTTGCCACATCCACGGGGGTGGTGTCTCTGAACCATTCGCTGATTTCAGTTCCGTCGGGCCAAAGGTCTGCTGCCTTTTTGGCGAAAGATGGCATGCACAACAGTGCGCATGCCATCAGTGATAAGAGTCTGTATTTCATCTTATTTCACAAAAATCTTTTTGGTCGTTCCATCGCTGTAGCGGATGATGTTGAAGCCCGGCTGGGTCTCCTTCAGTTGCACACCGCCAGTGGTGTAGATGCCCACCACGCTCTTCTTGCCGTCCAAGGTCTGGTCGCTCACGGCAATGGTCTGAATGCCCGTGGCGATGGCCTTCTCCTGATAGGCTGCCAGTTCGTCCTCGCTCAGGATAATCCATTGCTGGGCGGTGGCAGAGTTGGCATAGTTGAAGTCAGCCTGGCTGATGGTGCCATAACCATTGCTTCCCTTGGCGTTGGCACTCATAGACTTGAAGGTGGCAGAAGCAGGAGTCCACGTGAACCAATAGCCATGAGTCTTCATTCTGGTGCCATCGATGTTGATGGTCACGTCGGTTCGGTCGGGCATCAGTTGGAAGTTCTCGGTGGTGCTGGGCGAACTGGTTGTCCTCAGGCTGACCTCTGTGCTACTGGTTAAGTGGGTCAGATACTTGCCCGAATCTGCATTCTTGAAACGGTAGTATCCTGTGGCTGGAACAAACTCCATGTACCATGCAGCATCGTCGCCCACCACATCGCCAGTCAGGTAGGGCTTCCATCCCACAGCAGTGGTGCTGCGCTGATAGAGCAGTCCTTCGCCCAAACCACGGTTGGCATCCTTGCACATCAGGTAGTATTTCTTGTCATCGTCGAAGTTGTAGGTGTAACTGGCAATGCCGTTGTGTTCGGCATACCACCAGCCAGAAGATGTGGGGTCAAGACCATCGACAAAGAGACCACGTAAGATGCACATGCCTCCAATGTACTGAATGGCAGTATGTTTGTCCTTGTCGGCACCATTTACCAGCCAGTCGTAGGATATGGTGGCATTGCCTGTGGCACCACTGGCTGTTGTTCCCCAGCCATGTACGGCATCGCCAGTGAAAAATACTTCTTCTCCGTTATAGTTTTCAAGGAAATGGAGCACATCGTTGGCTTCACGGCCCAGCCATTTGCCATATTTACCTTCCCTCTCGCGAGTCTCGGTACAATCAGTCCAGCGCACGTGCTGGCCTACGCCCACGCCATGCCCTGTCTCGTGCAGCACGGTGCCAATGGCCTGATTGCCAGCGTTGGGGCCGATGCGCATGTAGCCACCGTAGGAGCAGTCGGCAGTGGGGGTGCTGGCACCATAGTGGCCTGAGAGGTGGAAGCCCTTGATGCCTGTCCACTCGTTGAAGTACGCGATGGTCTCCTCCATCGCCTTGCGGCAACGGGCATTGGCAGCCTCGTCGGGTGCTCCGTTGTCCCACGACCATGTGCAGGTGCCCTTGGAGAAGGTCACAATCTTCACTTCGTCGCCGTAGGCCACGGTGTAGGTCTTGTTCATCACGTATGGACGGATGTAATAGACGGTGGCTGGCTTCAGACCAGTGAGGTGGAAGATGTAGCCCTTGAGCGAGAAGTAGTCGGTGGTGCGGTTGTCCAGCACGGTGGGTTCATGCTTGGTGCTCCAGCACACGCCACGCTCGATGATGTTGCTGCCTGTCATGGTGGCGCGCACCAGAGCCTGTGTGGCACCGGTGGCTATATAGTGGTTGGTGCTCGTCACCTTGGGTGCCGTGCCTGTTCCTGCCGTGGCATTGGCCAGATGGAAAGCGAGGAGAGCCTTGTCGAGTGCTGCGATTTCAGCCGTCAGCGCGGCAGAAGTGGCCGCTGCGTTCTGGTGCAGTTCCTTGGCTTGGTCGATGGCGGCCTTCAGGTCGGCTGCCCCTTCCTTGCTCTCGTCATAGTCGGCCTCCGTTGCCGTGATTTTGTCCTGAAGTGCCTGATATTCTGCGATAGAGGCTGTGGCAGCCTTCGTGGCCGATTTCAGGGCTTTGGCTGCGGTCTGCACATCGGCTTCTTCTGATGTGGTCGTGATGGCCTCGCCGGCACTGATGGCCTGTTGCAGCGTGTTGGCGGCTTTGGCCGACATCATGCTGGCCTGCAAAGCCTTGGCTGCGTCCACCAGACGACGGGTTTCTGCCACCACATCCTCTGCACTGAGGTAGCCAATGAGATAGAGGCGGAAGTTGTCAATCGCAAGCCAGTTGCCCGTGGCTTTCTGGGCCTCGAAGCCTATCTCCACTTCGCCTGCTATGTTGGTGAAGGTGACGGAGTAATCGTTTGGTGTATAGACCGTTGTCTGTTGGCCGTCGGCAAAGATGTAGGCTCCCGTGTTTCGCCTGCTGGTGTTGCTCTGCGTGTAGTTCTGTGCAGCCACGGTCAGTTTATATTTGCCGTTGGGGATGTTTTTAAGGGTCTGCTTGGCCGAGGCATCGCCCACGCTGCCCGAGGAAACCCACTTCTCCAGATAGATGTTGCCCGACTTCTTGGTGAAGGTCGAATTGTTCTGTGTCTGCAGGTTTTCTGTAGTCCATCCTGTGGCGTTTTTCTCGAAATTGGGGTCGGTGATGTATTCCGTCTTGTCGAGCGGATTTTCCTCGCTCACGTTCTCCTTGCGGTAGGCATCGATGGCGGCATTGAGGGCCATGTTGATATCCAACACGGTGGCGATGTCGGCTTCTTCGTTGTCATAGACACTCTGTGCGGCATCGATGGCACTCTTCAGAGCCGCTGCCTCATTGCCTGTGCCGTCGCCATAGTATTTGTTGGCAGAGGTGAGGGTTGTGTTCAGCACAGACTTGGCATCCATGGTGGTGGCCAGCAACTGCACATAGTCGATGACCAGATTGGCGGCATTGTCGGAGTTGACACCAGCAACGGCCTGATAGCCAATCTGAATCTTTCCTGTCGTGGTCTTGGTCAGCGTGAAGGTGATTTGGTCGAGGGTCCACTGCTTGGTGGGGTAACTCGTGACTTTCGACGTGACGGATGTGCCGGAAGAAGGAATCCACGCGAGTTTCGACGTGCCTGCCGCCACGGTGAATCCGTTGTAGGTGGGTGCCTTGATGGTGTAGGTGCCGGCGGGCAGGGTCACGCTCTGCGAATAGACCATGATTTCGCCCCAACCCGTGGAGAGGGCAAGACCTCCGCCTGCCTCATTGTCATATCCTTGGGCTGGAACGGTTCCCTTGTTGAAGGTGCCTTTGAAGCCGAACTCATACACACCCGTGATGGTGTAGTTCATGCTGAATCCTTGAGTCCAGCCTTCTATTTGCAGAATTTCCTGTGCCACAGCCTTTGAACTGCTGGCAGGATAGTTGAAGTTCTCGTCGAACCCATAGTTCGTGAGGTAATACTTCGTGATGTCGGTCTGTGCATTGAGGCATAGAGCGATGAACATCAGAATGTGAGTGAACAAAAATTTTTTCATATTGTTTAATAGATTGAATGTCTTACAGTGTGATGGCGGTTTCCAGTGCCAGACGCATCATTTCGGTGAAGGAGTTCTGCCGCTGCTCAGCGGTGAGTTCCACATGGTTGACGAAGGAGTCGCTGATGGTGAGCAGGCAGGCGGCATGCTTGCCCAGTTGGCGAGCGTTGTGAAAGAGGGCGAAACTCTCCATCTCCACGCAGTCGCTGCCGGTGCGCTTGGCTATGTCCTGCCACGTGTCCTGAGATGGTTCGGAATAGAACACGTCGCTGGAGTGTACCACGCTCATCTTCAGTTCGATGCCGAGTTCTTCCGCCTTCTTCTGAATGGCGGCGTTCAGCGTGTCGCTGGGTTTCAGGCAATGTGAGGTCTCGCCTCCTTGCACCAGCGCAAAGGACGATTCGCTGACGGCACTCTCGGCCAGTGTCACGTCCATCACGTCCAGCCACTCGCGGTAACTGCCGGCGGAGCCGATGCGGATGATGTTTTCCACGCCGTAGAACTTGTAGAGTTCCCACGAGTAGATACCGATGCTGGGCATGCCCATACCGCTGGCCATGACCGAGACGGGCACGCCCTTGTAGGTGCCGGTGTAGCCCAGCACGTTGCGCACAGAGGTGACCAGGGTGGGTTCGGTCAGGAAGGTTTCGGCGATGAACTTGGCGCGCAGGGGGTCGCCGGGCATGAGCAGTGTCTTGGCGAAGGCACCGTCGGGTGCTGATATGTGGGGTGTTGCCATAGGTTAGTGATGATGGGGTTGGTTAATAGTCGTTGTTATCAGATGGCAAAGTTACGAATAAATGCTAATATGAACAAAACTTTTTTGTTTTTTTCCTGCTATGGTGGAGGTCGAGGAGGGGATGGGCAGAGGATTTTCCTCGTGCTGCCGATGTAACGGTGGCGGATGTGGAAGTGTTACGTTTGTAACAGTCCCAGTGTAACATTTGTAACACAAGCGGTGTTACAAGTGTAACAGTGGCAGTGTTACAAATGTAACAGTCCGTTTCTCGCGAGTGTTACATTTTCGTGTCTGTCGCAAAAAAAGTGAGTTCGATGTAAGAATTACGCCTTCGGCGGCTTTGGAAAAATAAGAAAAAACAAAAGAAAATAAGAAAAAATAGAGAAAGTGGAGTGCATTTTTTCTTGTATTTTTTTATTTTTTCTTGTTTTTCTAAAGCCCGCGAAGCGGTAAAAGGACTTCCGAACCGTGAGTTCTCTTACACCGAACTCACGTTTGAAAAAGGTGAGGATGTTTCGTGGGCTGAGGTGAGGACACAAAAAAAGGGGATATGCCACGGTGGGCATATCCCCTTTTCAGATGGTGATATGTGTGAGATTATTTTCTGCTGGGCAGTGCAAAGTACCACACAGTGGGGTTTTGCAACTGGGTGTAGAGCGCGGCATCGAAGCCTTCGACGGCGGCTGAGGTGGGGGTGGCAGCCTTGGTGCCTCGGTTGGCTATCTTCTTGGCGAGCCATTCGGTGCCTTGGTAGCCGGAGGCGTTCTTGTGCTCGGCTATGCGGACCAGGTCGGTGAAGCGGTTGCCCTCGAAGGCAGTCTCAAGTGCGAGTTCATCGACGATGATGTTCTCCACAGCGTTGATGATGTCTTCTTGCGAGGGGGCGCTCTCCAGGTCAACGCCCTGAGCCAGCAGCAACTTGGAGTAGTCGTAGTGGACAGAGTCGCGATAGCCGGAGATGTTGGTTGTAATCTCGTTGTTGGCCGATGTCCAGGAACCCACGCCTGTGCCTCTGGCATGGATGCCGTAGGTGCGGTTCCAGGTGTCGTCGCTGAAGTTGAGGAATTCGTTGAACTTGTTGATTTGCTCAGAGTTGGTCACGTAGTACATGGCCCCATAGGTGCCGTAGGAGATGGAGTCGTTGGCGATGGTGTCTCTCGCAAGTTCGTATCGGCGGGTGGAACCATCAAATTCCACGAGTGTTCCTTCTTCGTCGTAAGAGTAGTAGGTGCCTGTCTCAATGTCCTTGTAGATGTATGCGTCATCGTTCTTGCTGTAATAGACGAGACGGCCTGCTTCATCGTATTTTTCGGGATAGCGGTCCACAATCTTTGGCAAAGAGTACTGGTTGATGCCGTCCTTCAGGATGGCGAAGGCAAACTCAGGATAGCCTGCACGGTTGATGGCCTCGGCCAGTCGCAGCCAGATGAGTGTCTTGCGGTAGATGGGGATGGTGTAGAAGAATGCGGCACCCTTGGCTGCCTTGGAGCAGAGAGGGTAGGACTCGCCTTCGTAGGTGAGATTCTCGGTCGAGTTGGCTCCGCCATTGCCGCTGGCGTTGCCGTAGCGGGCATCGCAGTTCTCAATGTAGGACACGGTGGGGGCCTGCGTGGTGGTGCCTTGGTAGATGACGTAGGTCTGGTGGTTGGCCACATCCTGGAATGCGTTGGATGGAGCGTACTGACGCTTGTAGTTGCGGGTGACTGTGATGGCACCACCTGCTTCCACCTCGGTTTCGCCTGCATCGTTCTCGCTGGTGGTGGTGGACTGCGAAGAAGAGGGGGTGTAGCCATAGATGTCGGCTACGCGGGTGAGCATCTTGCCCAGACCAGCATTGGCCGAACTGGGAATGAGCGAGATGACCTCGTTGGAGGAGGCGGTGTAGGTGTAGGTGTTAGCCCAGTTGCCCCAGCCGCCAGAACTGCCGTAGCGGATGCTGCTGTTTGCGAAGTTGTTTGCTGCTGAGCAGTATTGCAGATAGAGTGGGGTGGTCTCGTTCTTCAGATAGTTGTAGTAGTATTGGGCTGCCTTCTCGTAGTCGCTCTTGGAGGCGCCGCGCAACAGATACATGTCGCCGAACAGCACGTTGATGGGAATCATCATCAGGCGTGTGTGTACGGAGGTGTAGCCGTTGTCCCACTTTCCGTTGGGGTCGGATGCCGAACCATAGAGCGGATAGGGGGTGTTGACGAAGTTGAGCAGACCGTCTTCGATGAACTTATCGACGATGTTGTCCTTGTTCACCACGTTCTGAGCATAGTCGAAGTTGTCGAGAACACTAAGATTGCTGACTGGCTCGGTGATGAAGGGCACCTCCTTGTAGTTCTTGACGAGTTGGAGATAGGCCCACGCACGGATGGCTTTCACCTGAGCGTATTCGGGAATCATGTACTTGGTGTTGGACTTGACCGCATTCGTGTCGGCATGGTGGATGTAGAAGTTGCAGTTGTTGATGACATTGTAGTAGTCGCTCACTTGCAACATGGAACAACTCTTGTTGTCGTTCTCGCTGCGGTCAAGCAGGTAGTTCTTGTCAGAACTGAGACCAAAACTGGAAATGGCGTTGAGCGTGTCGGTGGTGTACTGGGTCGAAGTGACAAGGTCGCCACGGATTTCGCCAAGAATGACCTGACGCTCGGCCACGTCTTGCATGGCGCGCATGATGCCGAGGTAGGAGTAGAGCGTGTCTTGCGCATTGCGGTAAGCCTTGTCGCCCGTATCTACCGTCATCATGTCCTCGCAGGAGGTGAAGCCCCCCAGCCCCCAAAGGGGGAGGGCTATCGCTGCTGCACGAAGGATATATTTCTTTATTCTGTTGATTGTCATAATAGATTGTTTTTGAATGGTTGTTTTGTTGCGTAAGCCCTCCCCCTTTGGGGGCTGGGGGGCTTACAGGTTGATTTTGACACCAAGATTGAAACTTCTGTTGGTGGGGAGCAGACCGGCATCAATGCCTTGATAGAGCACACTGTTGCCACAGGAGAACTCGGGGTCTTTGCCTGTGTATTTGGTCAGTGTGAAGAGGTTGTTGGTCTCGCCCCAGATGGTCAGACCCTGAATCCAGGAGGCATTGATGGGCAACTCGTAGGAGAGACGAATCTTCTTGAGTTTGAAGTAGGAGCCATTCTCAATCCAGCGGTCGGAGAAACGTTCGTTGTTCACCCACTCTTCTGACTCTGGCGACATGGCACGGGGCAGAAGGGCATTGTCGCCATCGTAGGTCCAGCGGTTGACGGCGGCACGGGTCTGGTTGTAGAACGTGTTGAGCGACTCCAACTGTGAACGCTGGTAGTTGTAGATGTCATTGCCTGCGGAATACTTGAAGTGGATGTCCAGACTCCAACGCTTGTAGGAAAGGTTGGTGTAGATGGTGCCGTAGATGCTGGGGTTGGGGTCACCAATCACGGTCTTGTCTTTCTCGTCGATGATGCCGTTGCCATCGAGGTCAACAAAGTGAACGTCGCCGGCTGAGAAGTTGCGGTAGGGCGAATTGGTGATGCCTGTGGGATACTTCAGGTAGTCGCTGTTGTTGTAGGCATGTGAGGCTTGCTCGTCGGTCGAGAACACGCCTGCGGTCTTGTAGCCGTAGAACACGCCTGCGGGGTTGCCGACTGAGGTGAGCACCTCGGCACCGTAGATGTTGTTGACGATGTCGCCTTCAGGCAGTGACGTAATCTTGTTCTTATAGTGTCCCATTGTGGCGCCGAGTTGCCACTTGAAGTTTTTGGTATTGACGAGGATGACATTGGCGCGTACATCTACACCCACGTTGCGGAGCGAACCACCGTTGCACCAGTAGTTGGTGAGACCCGACATGTAGTTGATGCTCTTCTGGGTGATGAGGTTGCTCGTGTTGGAGATGTAGAAGTCGGCACCTGCCTGAACGCGGTTGTTGAAGAACGAACCGTTGAGGCCGATGTTCCAGCGACGGGTGGTTTCCCACTGGATGGCTGGGTTCTCGATGTTCTCCAGTTGGAGTGCTGTGGCAGTCTTGAGGAACATGTAGGACTTGAAGTAGGTGCGGGCCACAGAGTAGTCGATGTTGTCGTTACCAGACTCGTCATAGCCTGCGGTCAGTTTCAGGTAGTCAAGACCACGCACGTTGCTCAGCCACTTCTCGTTGGTGAGCACCCAACCGGCCTGGAGGCTGGGGAAGATGCCCCAACGCACACCGAACATCTTGATGCCTTCGCTGGCCTTCTTGCCGAAGCGTGAAGAGGTTTCGGCTGAGAGGGTTCCTTCGAGGATGTAGGTGTTCTTGACGGCCCAACGGGCATGGGCATAGTATGCGAGGTTGTTCCAACCGTCCTGGTTGCCTTCGACAGAGCGGAACTTGGAGGTCATGTTAGGCATCTTGTCGTTGCCCGTATCGTAGGAACGCATGTAGGAGTCGGAGAAACGGTTGCTGGTGAAGCGGAGACCACCGAAGACGGCGATATCGTGCATGCCGTAGTTGTTGCTCCAGTTCACGCGGAAGTCTTCAAACACGGATGTCTCTTTCGAGAAGAGTGACTTCACGACTGAAGTGACGGTGCCGTAGCCTTCATAGACGAAGACGGGTGCACCGGCTTCGGGTAGGTAGTACTTCTCGTTGGAGCGGTTGAGTTGGTAGGCGAAGCGGTTGGTGAAGAACAGATGCTTGTTCACCTGCCACTTGGGCATGATGTTGAGGTTGAACTGTGTCACCTCCTGGCGGTTCTTGTTGTCGCCATCACCGTTGGCAAGAATCCAGTAGGGGTTGTCGAGTGCCACGTTCACACCATAGGCACTGGCAAAATCGAAGGGATAGTTGTCGTCGGTGTCTTTCCTGTACTTGCCTGCATAGACCGAAGAGAGGTGCAACTTGGCATCATCGCCTGTGTAGTAGCCATACTTCGACAGGAAAGGTGCCTGGATGAGACCCAGTACATTGGGAGATGAGAGGGTCTGCGAAGTGTATGACTCGGCCCAACCGTTGTCGCGAAGGTTGTTGGTCAACTTGGAGTAGGAGAGGTCAAGTTGGGTGGAGAGGTTCTTGATGAGTTTGATGTCGGTGTTGAAACGGATGTTGAGACGGTCGAAACCATTTTTCTTGGCCGTTGACTGCGAGTTGGTGTAGCCCAGCGAGAGGTTGTACATGGCCACATCGTCACCACCTTGCACGTTCACCTTGTAGTTTTGGGTGGCAGCCGTGCGATACAAGCCATCGGACCAGTCGGTATCGTTATGATACATAGGATACCAGTAGTAGGATGGGTCGTTGTTGAGGAAACGGATGGCTGTGCTGGCTGTGGTGTGCTCTGAACCGTATTCGGTCGTACCCATCAGGTCGCTGATGTAGCCGCGATATTGGCCAGCGTTCATCATGGGGGTGAGCGATGGTTTCAGTTCGAAGCCTGCATTGACGCTCACGTTAATCTTGGTGGCCATGGAGTGGCCGCGCTTGGTGTTGATGACCACAACGCCGTTGCCACCACGTGCGCCGTAGAGGGCTGTGGCGTTCTTCATCACTTCAACTGACTCGATGTCTTCGGGGTCGAGACCTGCCAGTATGTTGTTGAAGAAGCCATCGTGGATGCTGGTGCGGTCTAACTGCGGGTCTATGACCATACCATCGAGGATGATGAGTGGCTGTGCGTTGATGTTGAGAGAGTTGAGACCTCGGATGAACATGGCAGCACCTTGTCCGCGCAAACCTGAGCGGTTGATGGTGTGGATGTCGCCGGAGAGGCGGGTGTCTATCTCTTCGTCAATGGTGACAGCAGAGGTGTTGTCCAGTGTGGCTGTTGCACTTGCGGTAATCTTCGTGGTGGGTGCATAGGTGGCATTGAACTTGCTGCTGTACATTCCTACAGAGGGAACGGTGGGGCCATCGAAACTCACCTGTACGTCGTTGTACTCGAGCACGGTGACGTAGAGAGAGTTGATGAACACGGGCACTTTCAGTGTGTATTTGCCATCTTCGCCAGTCATGACTGAGTAGCGGCTGTTGCCGTAGGCTTGCACTCTGGCTCCGTCGATGGGTGCTTTGGTGGCGGCGTCATAGACATAGCCGCTCACTTCCTTCATCTCGTACTGAGGAACTTGGGCCGCAGCACTTCTCGCTCTTGCTGGCTGTGCTGCCGGTTCTTCAGGTTCCTGCGCAGTGAGGGTGGTCGCTCCTGATAACATCATGAGACCTATACCGAGGCGAAGAAAGCCTTTATGAATATTCTGATTTTTCATGTTTTTGTTATTTAGGAGTTTTTATTATTCTTCTGTGTCGTCATCGGCATTTGCACTGTCCAGTGCCCAGTCTTTGGGTTTCAGGATAATGGAGTTCACCCAGATTTCGCGGCTGTAATATGCTCTATCCTGGTTGGAGAAGTTACTCTTGATGTAAACCACAGGGTAGGCATCATTGGAAATTCCGTAGTAACTTACGGGGAACTCGAAGTCTTTGGCAACCAGAATGGTGTCGGTGTAGCACAACTGACCTTGTTCGTTCAGATGGATGCCTTTGTTGATGAAGTGCTTGTCATTCTTAATTATGGGGTTACCGCTTTCATCTAATATTACATTACCTTCTTTATCTGTTTGCTGATTAAAGTATTTTCCCTTTCCATCTTTAGCATAAAGGTCTGGATTGGAGAACTGATAGGGAGAGGACACACGCTTATCCTCCAAGTCGTAATAAAGTTGTACATAGAAGGAGTTGGGCAGATATACGTCTGTGTTGTAGTTGATGACTACATAGATGTCATATTTGCACGACAAGACATCGGTCAACTTGAAGTAAGCACCTGGTTGTGAAGTGGTTTTAAACGGCATCACTTTGTAGAAGTCATAGACGAACGTGGAGTCATACGTGACCCTGATATCTTCCTCACCTTCATTCTCGGCAGGATAGACAAAGACGGGATGGTCGTAGGTCATTCTTGCTCTGCTGACCACTGCCTGATTGTCTTTCGACTCAGGGTAGAGTTCGTCAATGGTGGGTGCGTAAATCTGATAGGGCCAGTTGATGTTGTTCTGCACGTAGGCATAGCCGTTGCTCACCTTCACGGGGTCTTCACCGCCGAACAGGTCGCCGTAGTTGTCCGCCTCAATCACGTTGTAGCGATTGGTCTGATTGAGTGTGCCGGTTTTCTTGAACTTGGTGCCAGCCGTGGTGCGGAGCGAGTCTGCGGCATTGATTTCTTCGATGGTGCTGATGGGCTTCTTGTTGAACTGCCAGTTTGCATTGAAGGCCAAGTTTTGGCAAATGGCATTGTTGGCATAGAAGTTGGTCAGTGAGTCTAACTCTTCCTCGGTGAATGACGTGATTTTACCCTCGATGGTGGTGTCGGCACCTGCTTCGGTCTGGGTGTTCACATCTTGCTTGTACATGCTCTTGAAGTGGTAGTACTTCTTGGTGTTCTCCAAGAGGGCTGTCCAAACGGTGTTGGTGGGCATAATCATGGCATAGCAAGAGTCCTCGCTGTCGAGGTATGCATTCATATAGTAGTCTGTATAGGTGTTGAGTGAATAGGTGACAGAATCGACCCATGTCTTCACGCCATCGATGGTTGGACCTTCTGTCGAGGCACTCTCGTAAAACTCTGTCTTTTCGAAACTCTTGAGGAAGTCTTTGAGCATGCTGAGGTCTTCGCGAGAGGCGATATACTCGTACAGGTTGGGCTGATAGGAGAGGGGGTCTCTCATCACATAGAGCAGACCGTTGGAGGTAGGCTCGGAACTGGGCGTGGCTTGCACACCTCCAATGGTGTGGTTGTCCAGGTCTATCGTGGCAGACTTGCTGTTGAACAGTTCAATCTGCTTCTCTCCTGTGCCGTTCATCGTGTAGTTGTAGCGGGCCATCGTGTTGCGGATGAACTCCTTCTCCAACTGGTAGATGTCTTCACGGGTACCATTTTTGAGAATGTTATCAAAACTGTTATAGTCGAACGTGCCGTTCTGAGGTGCCCAGACTGTGAAGGTCTGTTCGCCGTTCAGCAAGTCGGCGTATGTCTTCGTGCTGGTCTTTTTCTCTGTCTCGGAATAATAGACGCGCTGCAAGATGTCGGCATATTCGCTCAACTGGCTGTTGTTCTGGATGTTCTCCCAGATGGTGTGCTTGCCAGATGCAGCAGATGATATGTCGAAATGGTCATCGGAGCAGGCGCTGATGCCAGCAGCGAGTGCTGCTGTCATCAGTGAACCTGTGAGCCATTTACTGATATTGTTGATTTTCATATTTATTCGTTTATTGGTTTACCAAATGTCTTCGTTATATTCGCCAGCGTAGATGGCCTTTGGAACAAGTTCTATGTAGTCATAGAAGAACTCTTTCTTGGGGTCATCAAGTACAGACTTGAAACGGATCCAATAAGTTGCACCTGCCTCAAGTGTACCCGTGAAGATAATCTTACGAACGTGGCCGGAGATGTCGCGGGCTGTATGGCCCGTATCGCGGTAGATGTACTTGGGACCCTTCATGAAGCCCATGTTGCGCATGGTCTTCTGATTCTCATAGAGGGCTGTGGAGTCGCCGACAGTAGCGGTGATTTGGTCTTCAGACACCCATCCTGTCAAATCGACATTCACACCTGTGAAACGCAAGTCGAGTGGCACACCGATGGCGGGCAGGTTGCGTGGGTTCTTGCCGATATACACCTGAACCATGCCTCGGCGGTCGCTGGTCCACACACCATAGCGAAGTTCATAGGTACCAGTGTAGGGAACTGGTGGAAGTTTCATCGTGAAGTCAACCTTACCACGTATGTTGAACTCGTCCATTTGGTAGTCAACCCATGAACCGTCGCCTCCTGCCCAGCCAGTGTTGGGCATATACTCCAACTCGGTTTCGGAAGTGGCTTCGTAGATGTTGTCGAAGTAGTCGTTGGGGAAGAACCAGGAGTCGATACGATTCTGACGGATTTCGTTGGTCAGCAGTTCGGGGAAGAGGGAGGTGACATCGTAACGCATGCGCTCATTCAGCACTTTGGTTGGAACGTCAAGATTCCACAGGAGGATTCCGTCGATGGGGTAATAGAAGCCGTTGCGAGCCTCCATGGGACGACCCTCATTATCTTCTTTAATGAGAATGCCAGGAATGTTGACAGAACTGTTCAACTCGCGGTAGTCAGACTGGCGGTACTCGGATTTACGGTTGATGCGACGCTGAACTTCTCCTGCAATTCGACAGCCTGTTATCTTCATGGAACGGCGCTGAACACCCATGGTCTCCCAATACTCCCACACGTTCACGTTGAAACTGGTCTTGCCAGTGCTTTGTTCGTTCTTGCGAGTGGTTGGTGTGACACCATATTCGTTGGCAAAAGTAACCATGGTTCTGGTTGTCAACTTTTCAGGAAGGATGTGGTATGCTACGAACTGATTGAGCCAGTTGTAGTCGTTCTCGTAGTCATCTTCCCAACTGGTCTTGTAGCCTTGGTTGGTCTCGTCGTCGAAGTTGTTGTGTTCACGGATGTATTCCTTCAAAGAGGGAATGTCGGTGATACCGTTTGCTTCGAAGACATCGTCAGTCTCGACAAACACTGTATAGCCGTAGTTGCGCTTGTCGGGGAAGAGACCAGCATAGCGGTCACTACCAGTATAGTACTCTGCTTGTACTTTCGTACCTAACTTATCGTAGTGCTTTTCTTCCCACTCGGCGTCCTTGAACTTGTTGATTTTCTCGTCCCATCCCGTCAGCGAGAGCATCTCGCCGAACTTCTGCATGTTGTCAGTTCCGATAATCATTTCGGCGATGCTCGCTTTGGAGGGCGAAAGCACGTGGTCAACAGTGTGGATGTAGCCATTCTCCACCTCAATGTCGCCGTCGATAATCTTCGAGTTGATATTGATGTAGATGATGGTGTTGTTGGCATCGTCGTTGCCGTATGATGGCGTGATGTAACGGCCATTCATGTTGGTCAAACTCAGTGGCTCGTTGTTTGAGAACGAGGTGGTCTGGAAGGCTTCGTCGTTTCCATTTTCGATGATGGAATTGAAGACGATGTCCTCTGCCACGGAGTCGGGAAGTTCGTTGATGTCAGTCGAAGAAACTTGACCGATTTTCAGCAACGAGTCGATATACAGGGTGATGGCTTCATTTGTCGGGGCAAAGCAGGTGTAGTTACCACGAGCGTCCAGCAGTTCCTTCAGTGTGGAGGAAGAGCGTTTGCTCAGGTGAACTCTGCTCAAGATGGTGAGGTAACTGCTGAAAGTTTCGGGATTGTTCTCGAAGTGGTCTGTCATCATCTCACCCGTGAAGGTGTAGAGAGAACTCTCATCGATTTTTTCCGAACAAGAATTCAGCGTTACTGCGGAGATGGCTGCGATGAGCAGGGCGGCTCCGCAACATTTCTTAATATAATTCATCATTTTCATTGTTCTTTAGGTTATAGGTCATCTGTTCTTGATGAAGTCTCATTGACAGCCCAAACTCCGTTCTGGTAGAGCCAGGTGTTGTTTTTGATTTCATTGTTATAGACAGGCGAGAAGAGTGACTGCATATCAGCCAGTTTGGCTTGGATGGCCTTGCTGTTGGTGTATTTCTTGCTCAGAATCTCCAACATGTCTTTCGTGTTGCCACGGCGAAGTGCATAGCGGACAAGGTCAAACCAGCGCTTGCCTTCTCCCACAAACTCTCTGCGGCGTTCGGCCAGTACCAGGCTTTCCATGCTTGCGGAGGTGTTGAAGTTGTTCTTGAAGTTCAGCGAATCAGTCTTGGCATTTCCGTTGCTGGCTTGGTAGGCATAGGGGTTAGAACGCTTATAGACAGCCCGTACATACTGGAAGGCTTTGCTCAGATTTTCTTCATCCTCATACAACTGCGACATGGCTTCTGCCTTCATCAGATAAACTTCGGAGAGGCGGTAGATAATCCAGTTGGTGTTGAGGATTGACCTGCGAGTGCTTGCGATGTTAAGGGTAGTCAGGTTATCCTTCGTGTTGTCTGTTAAGTAAAGACGTGATTCGGGATTCGTCTGACTCACATCGCTTAAGATGAACTTGCCGATGGGGAAAGAGTTCTGAGTAGGCTCAGAGAAAAGGATGGTTTCCCATCTGCGGTAGTCTGTACGAGTGAAGACAGCAATCGGGGTGGTTGTGTTAGGTGACTCATCTGCACCTGCAAATGCGGCATCCACACCCACAAACTGTCCCGTGTTGCCATTGAGGGCAATGAAGAGGTCTGCCACCATGGCGTTGGTGTAGTCTGTTCCTTCCACCTGCAACTCGAAGATGGACTCGTCAGAGTTTCCTATGCCAAAAATCTGTCTGTGAGCATAATAGGGGGAAGAACTGTATGAGTCCAGCGTGATCTCATTTTGTGCGAGCAGGTCTTCGAGGTCCAGTTCGGTCAGAGTGCCACCCACGTTGATGCCATGCTTTTGAATGTAGTCTCTCTTCTCCTTGAAAGCCATGTCGATGACAAGGTCGCAGTAGTCAATGCACTGCTGGTAGTCCTCTTCAGCCGTTGTGCCATAGTCCTCCACACGAGAAGTGAGTTCCTCCTCCGTCAGTGGACCATTGTAACTCTTGGTCACGGTCACTTTGGTGAAAGGTTGGTTATTGCCAGCCTTGTAGGAGGCGCGCCAGAGGTACACATCTGCCAAGAGGGCATAGACGGCTTTCTTGGTGATGCGTCCCTTGTTCTCGACGGTGTTGCCATAGTCAACCACGGCATCGTCCTTGATAGATTCCAGGTCTTCGATGATGTTGTTCAGCACAGTCAGTTGGGTGGATTGTGCGGTTCGGAGTTCCTGTGAATCGTTGTTGTAATCCTCTGTGATATAGGGGATTTCGCCAAATGTGCGCACCAGATAGAAGTGGCACAAGGCACGGAGTGTCACCATCTCTGCCTTGATGGGCTTCCAGTTGTTGTTGGAGAAACTTTCGTCTCTCTCGATGATTTCGGGACCATGTGCCAATACCTTGTTGCAGTAGTTGATGGCATTGTACATAGCAGTCCAACTGAACTGATCATAGGTGGGCAGCAGGTTGGCATTCATGATGTTTGCCACAGGACCTGATGCCGACACACCACTGGAACGCTCGAAGTTGTCAGAACGCTCTTCGCCCCAGTAGATATACTTGGCCAAGATGTCATTGTCAACCAGACGCTTGTAGCATGCCATGACAGAACTGTTCAAGTCGTTCTTGTCTTTCCAGTAATCTTCCTCCACGATTTTGTTGGTTGGTGTGATGGTGAGGAAGTCGTCGCACGAAGCGAGTGTCATTCCTGCACCGGCCGCCATCAGTCCGCAGAGTGTTATATTTTTAATGATATTTTTCATTGTCTTATCTGTTTCTACGGTTTTTAGAATCCAAGATTTACACTGACGGTGAAAGACTTAGCACGTGGTGTCTTGGAGTTGTCGATACAAACTCCCCATGCGCCATAGGAGACTTCGGGGTCGATGCCTGTATATTTCGTCAGCACGAAGAGGTTGTTGGCTGATGCCGTGATGCGCAGGCTCTGGAAACCGAGGTCTTTACATACCTTGTTGGGGAGTGAGTAACCCAACTGCATGTATTGCAGACGGAGGTAGTCACCTTTCTCCACGAAGCGGTCGCTGGCCAGCGAGTTGTAAGATGCACCAATGTTAGCGTTCATGGCACGAGGAATTTCGGTGATGTCACCGTTCTTTCGCCAGCGCCAAGCCACAGCACGAGACTGGTTGATGTTGGTACGCATGGCCTCGTTGTTCAGACGTGCCAGATTGGCAATCTTGTTGCCGAGACGATAGTTGAAGGAGAGTTTCAGCGTCCACTGTCCATAGTTGAAGTTGAAGCCGAAACCACCATTCATCTTCGGGTTAGAGTTACCCAAATAAACGATGTCAAGTTCGTTGATTTGGCCATCGTGGTTGATGTCGTCGTAGATGACATCACCGCCCTTGAACTCATAGTTCTTGCCTCCATAGTTGAAGTACATGTGGAGTGGATTGCCCTTTGAGTCATAGAGGATAGCACCGCTGGCATCACGTGCTACAGGGAGGGTGGCGTTTTCGCCACGCTCCTCGGCTGCCGCAGCCGTGTTGTCGCCATAGGTGGAACGAGACAGTTCCGTGTAGCCACTGTGGTCATAGTCGTAGCGGTAAACACCCTTGTAGCGGAAACCGTAGATAGAACCGACGGCATTGCCAATCTGGATGCGCTTCAGGAAGTCGGCATTGTTGTAAGAGTATTCACCGTTCATGCCAGCCAACACGGTTGCATCCATCTCGGTGATGGTGTTGATGTTCTGGGCTATGTTGAAGTTCACAGACATGGAGAACTTGCCCTTCTTCAGGAACTTGCCTGTATTGAGGAAGAGTTCCCAGCCACGGTTGCGCAAGCCGCCCACGTTTCTTGAACCTAATGAGCCGAAACCTGTAGAACCGGGGATACCTACACCGTTCATGAGCAGGTCCTTCGTCTGCTTGTTGTAGTAGTTGAAGTCAAACTGCAGCAAGTCGTTGAAGAGGTTCAGGTTGGCACCCAAGTTCCACGAGGTAGTGGTTTCCCACTTCAAGTCAGTCAGTCTCAGGCCGTCGGGGTTGATGGCAGAACTGGTTCTGTTGCCCGAGCCATACGTTCCATAGCCGCTATACATATTATACATCAGGTATTCGCCGCTAGGTTCACGACCTACGCGACCCCATGATGGGCGGAATGACAGCATGGAAATGATGTGGTCGAGATGTAACTTCTCGAAGAATGGTTCCTGGTTGATGTTCCAACGGGCAGAGATGCCGGGGAAGGTACCCCACTTGCGGCCTGCACCGAACTTGGTGGAACCGTCGCGGCGCACGGTGGCGTCGAACGAGTAGCGACCGTCGAAGAAGGAGATGTGCATGCTACCCAGCATAGAGGCTCTGCGCCACTGGCTTGTGCCTGATGTTGCACCCGTCAGGTAGGCTTCGGCGATGGAGGAGTCGATGCCTGTTGGCACACCGTTGTGCGAGATGTATTGGCTGGTGCCATTACCCGATGTGAACTCAAACTGTCCCAAGAAACTCATCGAGAGCAGTTCTGGGTTGTTGAAGTGAGGGATGAAGATGAGTTTTTCACGGTTGGTGAAAGCCAATGACTTATACTCGCTGTTGCTGGTCTTGTTCACACCCGAAGCCCACGAATCGGTGGTCAGTGAAGAGGGAAAGTACGTGTTGGTTGATTCGTTGTAGATGTCCATATACACTTCCGCATTCAGGTTCAACTGGTGAGACTCAGAGTCTTTGCCCAACAGTTTGTACTGGATGTTGAACTGTGGGTTGATACGATAAGTCGATTGATTGTTGAATGCTCGGTGTGCGATGGCCACAGGGTTGCCGATGGCCTTCATGTCGCGCAGGTAGTAGGAAGAGTAGTAGTTGTTGCCACCAGCGTTGGTTGTGGGGTTGGTGGGCAGCATCTTGTAGTAGTCTCCTGTTCTCTGTCCGTATTGGTCATACTCATCGATAGACATGTTAGGCATGCTGTTGTATGCCTTGCCGAGGATGGAAGTTGTTGAACCGCCATCCCAGTTGCGGTGGTTGTCAGTGTAGGTGAGGGCGAAGTTGGTAGAGAAGCGGATGCGGTCAGACACATCATAGTCGAGCACAAGACGCGTGGAGAAACGGTCGAGGGTCTGCTTGATGATAGTACCTGTCTGATGGTCGTAACCGCCAGAAATGCGGAACTTGGCCTTTTCGCCACCACCCGTGATGGTCAGATAGTAGTTGTGAGTCTGAGCGAACTGGTTGACAGCATCCACCCAGTCGGTGTTTCTGTTGAAATTGTAGTACTGAATGGGGTAGGACTGGTCGTAGTTCAACTCCACCATGTCAGATGTGGCTGCGTTCTGCTTAGGGTTGAAGTAGGCCTCCTTGAGCATCATGGTGTAGCCGTCGCCGTTGAGCATGTTCAGGCCTGATGGGGCCCATGACCCGGTGAAGCGGTAAGAGAAGTTGATTTTCGTCTTTCCGGCCACACCACGGCGAGTGGTGATTTCAATCACACCGTTGGCACCTTTCGAACCCCAGATGGCGGTTGCGGCAGCGTCCTTCAACACCTTGATTTCCTTGATGTCTTCGGGGTTGACGGAGAGAAGGGTGGAGAACTGCTCCTCGTTGTCGAGGTCTTCAAAGTTCACCTCCGACACATCGTCTGGCAGGTCGAAGATGTTGCCATCGACTACGATGAGTGGTTCGGCCGAACCATTGATGGTGCTGACACCACGCATACGCATGGAGGTACCGGCACCCAGGTTACCAGAGTTGGCGATGATGTCGAGACCGGCAATCTTACCCTGCAGGGCTTCGTCGGCTGATGCGAAGGAAAGACCTTCCACATCGTCCATGTTCATGGTTTGAGTGGCCACAGAGATTTCTTTCAGTGGGATGGACATGCCGTTGCTCTGTACCATAGGCTTGGCTTTCACCACCACTTCGGCCAACTGCGTGTTGTCTTGCAGGCGGATGTTGAACTTAGAGGTATTGCCAATCACTTGACTCCAGGTCTTGTAGCCTACGTAACTGACCACCAGTTTGTCTTTGGGATTCTTAATCACCATCGAGAAGTTACCGTTGATGTCGGTCACGGCTGCTTCCACGATACGGTTGTTGTTGTCTCGCTCCACAACGTTGGCCATTGCGATGCCGCCCAGGTCGTCATAGACGTAGCCCGTGACGCGCCGTTGTTGAGCCATGGCTGAACTTACACAGAAGAACAGCACGAGAGATGTGAGAATAAATTTAATCTTGTTCATATTGCGTTCTATGTAAGTTGATTATTCGAGGATTCTGTAGTTGGTGAAGTAGGCGTCGTGCATGCTTGAGGACTTCCACACGGAGTCGTAGCGTCCGCCTTCATAGTTGGTGAAGTTCAGCACACCATCAATGCCGTGTATGACAGCAGAAGAACTGGTTGTCAGTATGGCGCTGATGGGGTTGGAGTTCTTGTTGGTGATATAGTCACGCACGATGATGTTCTTGTTGCTGGTGATGTTGTGCTTTTCGCCTGTGGCATCTTCTACAGTCAGTTTACCGTTGCCAGCGCCTGAAACAAACAACTTGCGATAGACGCCTGTCTTGCTGTTGATGGTGGCTGTTTCGTATGCCGTGCGCTCTGTGGCTGGGGTGTCTGCAAAGATGCAGTCATCCTGGAAGTGATACTTCACGAAGTTCACGATTACTTCCACCATGTCCTTCGCTTCATTGATGCGCTGTTCCAGTTCTTCGGCGGTCAGGTCAGACTTTTCTTCAGTGTCAAGTTCCAGCAGTTCGCGCAGTTGGTGCCATGTGGGCAGGCCCTTGCTTTCTGCTTCTTCCATGGCTGCATTCGTCGGAATGTAAACGGTGTAGCGGTAGTTGTTGAAGAAACGGATGTTGGAGTTGTCACTGCCATCAATCTTGTTGAAGTTGGAGGTGAAGTTGCCGGCTTCATCTTTCGTGTAGTAGTAGCAAGGCAGGCCTCCGTTGTTGGTAAAGATGGTGTACTTCTGCTGTTGGGTGGTTGACTTGAAGCCAATGGCATCCAGCACCTCGATGTCGGTCTGGCAGAGTTCGAAGAACTTGGAGAATTCGGGGTTCTTGTACATGGCAGAGTAAACGCTCTCGATGGTCGGAACGAGGGGCTGGTCAATCATGTAGGCGAAGCCGTTGCCGTAGCCGTTCGTCTGTGCCGACTTGTCGTCGAAGCCTGTTACGGTGCAGTGTTCGTCGTTGTCGATTTGCCATCCGCCCTTGACGGTCATGCCGGCAGTGCGCTTTTCTGCGTTCTCGACATAGATGACTGCGTTGTTCTTGGTGTAGAAGTAGTGCTTGTCGCACTCCATGCCTGTCTGGGTTTCCTTGATGGATGAGCCGGCCACACTGTCGCTGTGGATGACGGTGTGGGTCTCCAGCATGTCCTTCAGACGGTTGTTGTAGGTGGCTGCACCCACGTTCTCGGTTGCCACGAGTTCGCCCAGGCTGCCAACTTGGCTGATGGGGTCGTAGTTATACTTGTAGGAAGCGACGCTCAACTGGTTGCTCTTCTTGGTGGCATCCCATGTGTACTTGTAGGCACGTCCGACGAGGGTGGTGCCTTCGCCGAGTGTGGGATTGTAGAACGACAGCGGGTCGATGTAGAGGAAGTTGTTGTCGTTGGGCACGAAGAAGGAGAAGCGTGAACTCATGGCGAGCAGGTAGGCGTTGTAGTTCAGTGGCACGCTGCTGATGGTCATGTCCTTGATGGCATAGCGGAAGATGTGCTTGTCGGTCTCGGTGTAGGCAGGTGCGAGCACGGCTGCATATTCGGCCGGTGTGGTCACTTCGTCCATCAGATAGATGACACCGTTGTTGGCGAAGAGCACGTCGAGAATCTTGCCTCTGTGGTAGTCGTCGGCCTCGTCGAACATGGGGTCTTGTGCCGAGTTCTTGATGGTTTCAAACTTGCTGGGCACGGTGCTGTTGAAGGATGCCTTCATCAGGTTGTTGAGCAGGCTCTGGATGACGTCGATTGGAATCTGGTCGATGGCCTGATAGATGAGGTCGAGGTCTGTGGTGCTGGCCGAGATTTTGTCAACCATGTCGGGGGCGTATGCTTTGATGAGGAAGTGTCCGCCACCGTTCGTGTCGAAGAAGTACTGGGTGAGTTTCTCGTCGCTCGGGCAGAAGATGGCGGCCATGTCCTGCGCCTTGTCGCTTTGGTCATCGGCGTATGTGTTCCATCCCGGGTCGTAGTTCAGGTAGTGGCTCACGGCGTTGCCTGCAGGGTTGCCCACGGGGTCGGTGCCTGCATCGTTCTTGAGGGCTTTGTTGTCTTGTGAGCGGTTGGAGAAGTAACGCTTCTGGAAGACTGAATCGACATCGTTACCATAGATGAGGCGGTAGCGGGTGGTCAGGTCGGCACTGTAGAAGGGTGCCGAGAAGCGGTCTATCATGTGGCTGAAGATTTGGGTTCTGCTATTGGTGCGCAGCACTTCGGCCATGTTTTGCGGATTGACAAGCACTCGGTCGAGGCAGTCCACGTAGCCGTTCTGGCAGGTGATGTCTTGCTGAATGACCTTGCAGTCGTAGATGTAGGCGTCGTTCTTGTCGCGTTCCTGGCCGGTGAGGATTTTGAAGTCTTCATCGGTGATGTTCTTGTTGGCCATCTGTGAGGCCAGGAAGTGGGTCATCATCGGAGTGGTGGCGTCGAGTGCCATGTAGATGCCCTTCTCGTTGCGGAAGCGTGCCCAATAGTCCTTGTCGTCGGGGTTGTAACTGACGGGCAGGTCCTCGGCCAGGAAGTGAGGCACCGAGTCGGTCACGTCGGCTGCTGTCTCGCGGCGCAGGGCCTGTCCCTTTTCGGGCTGGTCGTTGTCGCCGCCGCCAGCGGGTGTGCTCGACATCATTTCGAGCAGGTAGGCATTGTTCACCATTGCGCTGTTCAGCAGCAGTTTCTTCTGACTCTTGGTCAGTTGGTCATAACTGCTTACTCCCCACGCATTGTCCTCGTAGAAGGTCTTGAAGGCGTCGTCGTTGGCCACGAAGAGTGTCTTTGAACCTGTACGAGCGAGTACCTCCTTGTAGTCAAGGTCGTCGATGAGCCTGACGAAGTTGGTGTAGTTGCCCTGGCTCTCAAGATACTGGTAAATGCTCGACCCAAGCCACGACGGGTCTTCGTCGTCGAACTTGTAGTCGTCCTTACACGAATAGGTTGAGCCGCACAAGACGAATAGGAAGAATGCTTTGGCTGCATACTGTCCTAATGTACAAAAGCGCTTGTTCATAAAGGTTAGATATTATTTTTAGTTTGTTTGATGTTGAAGTCGTCCTCTTACATATATATAATAATGTATGCTACATAGGAGTGATGTCTGCTTTAGGTTGATAAATCATGTTCAGTGGCCAGCCAATTCTATTGACCAAACCAATTGCAAAGATAATAAGTATCTGCTAAACATTGAGGTCTTACTGGTGGTTTAGGGTGTTCTATTAACTTTTTTTAACGCACAAAAAGTTAAATTCTATTTAGATGGGTGGTTTTTTGTGGGCTAAAGTGGAAAAACTCTTCAAAATTTTAACGGTTCTTCTCATTCCCGCACCTCTCTCTCAGGGAGGGATGTGGAAGTGTAGAATCGGAAGGCGGAAATGGGGGTGTGAGTGCAACGTCGTGCAGATTGCAATAGGAACGGTGTAGAATTTATAATTGGTGTGCCGTACAAATTGAATATGCAACGGCGTTGTACGTAGGGCAGGAGCAGGCAACAAAAAACAGCGGCATCGGGTGTTTGACTTTCCCGATGCCGCTGTTGGCTGTTGGTTGAAGGCTGAGTGTCGGTTTATTTGACCAGCACCTTGCCCGACTTTCCGTTCGCTTTCACCACGTAGATGCCTGGTGTCAGTGCTGAGGTGGCGGACACTTGTGCCCCCGATGCCGTATAGACCTCGAAGGTGGCAGCACCATCCACATAGAGGCGTCCATCGACGATGCGCACACGGAGTTTGCCGTTGCTCGACGGGTCGGCTGTCAGGTCGGTGATGGCGGTCGGGACGGTTCCTCCTTCGGTCACTTTGGCAATGACCACCCAACCCAGTTCGTCCTGATATTTTTCGTTATTGGTACTGACGAGGACTTTCTTGCCATCTTCGTCAGTGATGGTGCTTTCGAGTGTGCGTTTCACTCTGATGCCCTTCACCCATGTCTTGTCGCCAATTCTTTCGGTCATGTTGATGCGGCGCAGCATGGTGAGGGAGGGGTAGTTGTTGGTCTGCAGGTCGGCCAGAATGACTGGATTGTAGAAAGAAGCCTCTTCGGTGGTCTTTTCTCCGTCGGTTCCAGTTTCGATGCGGAAGGTGTTGTCTTTCACTGCAGTTCCATATATTTTGCTGTCGGTGCCTATGCCTGCCGCAATCATGATGTCGCTTTCTTCGTCCACTGTGCCCAAGCCGGGTGTGATGGCAAGGTAGTTGACATTCAGTTTTGTGGTTATCTTTCGCCCAGATGCCTCCTCGGGGTAGATGATGAACTTGAAGCCTGTGTTGGTGATGTCGAACACGCGGACGGACAGGGCTGTCGCTTTGTTGGTGCTTGTAGCGTTAGCGTAAGCCGTGTTGTTGGCCACTTCCGTTAAGACGACGGGAGTGACACCTTCGGGGAAAGCCTGCTGGAAGGTCACTTCGGTCACTTCGGTGAAGGCATTGTCCGAAGCCTTGTTGGCTTGACAGTTGCCCACTTCATAGTCGAGGTCGCCAAACTTGCTGTGTCCGTCGTTCAGTGCAAGGAAGGGCACCTCAATGGCCGATGCGAGGTCGGCTTTGTTCGAGTTCCAAGGCAGTATTCTGTACTTGAAATTATTCTTGCCCGTTGTATTGCTTGTCACATTGCCCAGCGTGAAAGTGGAACTCTCGTTGGACAGGATGCCGATGAACAAACGGTGGTTGGCATCGGGGAACGAAGTGGCGTAGTTCACGGTGTTGTCTTCGGTGGTGCTGACACGCAGATTGCCATACTGGAATCCATCGATGCCTTGGGCCGGGTCAACGTTCACTGTCACCTCGTTGGTGTAGCGAGACTTGTTGTCAGAGCCGATGTCGCATATCCTGTAATAAACGGTTCCGGCCAACCCTGTCACATCGTCGGTGTAGGTGATGGTGCCATTCTCGTGCAAACCGATGTCTTCTACGGTTTCATAACTTCCGCCTTGCAACTTTCTTTGGACACAGATGGAGTTTGACTGTTTTGAGTTGTTGTGTGTCCAGGATATGGTCACTTTCTTTGCCGCTGCGTTGTATTTCTCAAACGTGAGGTTGGTCGGGTCTTTGTATGTCCATGGCATGAAGTATTCGTTGCCGTCGGTGTAAGCAAAGCCTGAGTGGTAGGTGCCCAGCACTTTTCCGCCGTCGGTCAGCGAACCGCCCGACTCAATCTGACGTTTCGATTCCACAGCGTTATAGACAGCAAGACGCTCCAGCCATTTGTTCTCGCTCTTGTCGGCACGGACAAGCACGTCTTTCAGCCACACGCCGTTCTTGTACTGGTCATTACCGCTTCCCCAAGTGTACCATCCTTCGGAGTCGGTGGTGAAACCGCTCTCGGTGGTCCAGTTGGCACCATTGTTCCATTCAGTCGCCCACACGGGCAGACCCGTGGCGGTGTAGAGCGTCTTGAGGCGATCGATACAGCCCTGCGGACTTTGCCCTCCGATGTAATAGTGGGTTGCCACAAAATCCACGCGGATGTTGTTCTGGCGACACCAGTTGATGTATTCAGTCACCCAACCGGTGTTGGGGTTGCAGCAGGCAAAAGTGCCGATGCGCTTACCGCTGTAGAGGAATTCTTTGGCAACATCCACCAAGGGGTAGTCTCCGTGGTTAGTGCGCGGTTCGCTAGGTATGGCGGTTACGTATGTATAGACCTCCCCTTTTCCACTGGTGTTGTCTGGCTCGTTCTGTCCAAGGATGTGTGTACAAGTGTTGTCCGAAGCATTGAGGTTAGCCCAAGATTCCCAGGCTCCTTTATACCCCTCGCTATTAGAGTTTCCGGCTTCGTGATGGCGCTGTGGCACGTATTCAGCGTCTGTCTGGCTGCTTCTGCCCCCCCCCCAATCGTAAAACCAAGACGAGTTTGTACCCACTCGGATGGCTTCGGCTCGCGCATCGCTCATGCCGAGTTTTGTGGGCCATTGCCAGCGGAAAATGCGGAAAAAGCCCAGTTTTCCAGCCAGATATTTGTTGAGAGTGATTTTACGGTCGGCACTGTTGGCAATGTAGCAGTGACTGTATCCTGTGCCATTGGCTTCGTTGGCTACTGTACACATGTATCCACGCTTCAAGATGAAGGAACGGGCCGCGTCTTTCCATGGACCTGATATGACGCGGTTGGTGGTGTTGTACCCAGCAATAACTTCTTCGCAATTGTCATCGCTGCACATGACAACGGGGTAGAAAGGGGTGGCATCTGCATTCTTGGTGTCGCTGTGAGCAAAAACAATGGAGCCATGCCGATAGATGCTCACTCGGGCATTTGTCCCGTTGACAAGCGGCTTGCCGTTAGAGTTTATTTTGCTTAAATATTGGGAGAGAACGACTGATGGACGTATATTTTCAAACACGACGGTTGCATCCGTGTTTTGAATGTCAATACTGGCCATCGTCGTGAAAGGTTCGCTGGAACTTGTGATAGTGTAGTCAATTGCTTCTGTCAATGTGACCGTTCCTGTCACTTGTTCTACTTTTTGGATAGTGTTTTGTGCATTGGCTGCAAGCCCGAAGGCCATGAGCAATGCCAGGGTTAGTTGTTTCAGTTTCATAGTTTATTGTCGGTTTTTAGTTTGATTTTATGTCTTCTTTGATAGTTAGTATTCTTTTCCAGTCTTTATAGTTTTTCTAGATTATCTAGCCCATCTAGTCTATATAGTCCTATTGGGCAGTGTAAAAATCAGTGATTCTGATGATGGCCCTTGTGCAGACGGGGCAGAAATCCTCCACTTCGTTAATCTTCATGCGGCACTCCTGGGCAGGACGATAGCAGCCTTTGCTCTGATAGCCAGCCCCCTCAAACACACCAACCACTTGGGTGGCTTTGTTCAGGGCGGCCATTGCCTTGGGGTCGTTCTTGTCCACCTTCTTGAAGTCGGGCACTTTAGGGTCGAGTGGGGTGGGGATGGGTTGCTTCTTGGGCATCATGTCGGCCCACTTGGTGCTGAAGTTCTTGAGGGTGGTGATGTTAGGCTCCCATGGCTCAGTGTCGGCTGGATACCACTCTGTGTCCATGTCATCGTAGGCATACTCGTCAGCCAGACCTGCATAACTGTGGCCAAACTCATGTACGAACACCTCCTTGAAGGTGGGGTGGTCGCTGGTGGAGAAGGTCACCTGGTTGTAGATGCCGCCGCCGCCATAGGTGTCGGAGTTGACCAACACCATGATGTGCTCGAACGGTACGCCGCTGAGCAGGTCGTAGATGCGGTGCATGTCTTGCGACATCAGGTAGCGGTCGGTGTAGAACGTGTCGTAGTGGCTGCCGGCGGGGGTGTTGTGCCACACGCCCTGATGAGGCACCGTGGGGCCAGCCTCTTGCGAGGGGGCAGCCACAGCCACCACGTTGAAACGGTTTTTCAGAGACTTGAAAGGTTCACGCTCGAACAGGGCATCGACAGCACGTTGGCAGTCGTGGTAAAACTTGCCCATTTGAGCCTCGGTGTAGCCTTCGGCCACGATGGCCAGGTCGATACATCCAGTAAAGTCAACTCCCTTGAAGGGGTCATAGGCAGAAGCGGTGTAGTCGCGGCCACTTCCGTTGCGAGGTTCATCGGATGGAGTGCGAGACGGAATGTCACCCTGTGCATGGGCTGGCTTCCACACATAGTGGAACGGAATGCCGTTGTTGCCGATTCGGCGGATGAGAATGTCCTTGGGGTCAACCGTGTGGGTCATCTCGGCGACGACTGCTTGGTGATTGTTGGTCAGGGTGACGGTCACGTCGATGGGGCTTTTTGGGAAAGGCACATTGTAAGAAGTTTCAAAAGCCTTATCGACTTGCTTGGCTTCATCATACTGCAACCACTCTTGGAACAAGGTGGAGAACGTGTTGACGTAAATCACTTGCTGGGTGGCATGGTCTCTGACGGTCACTTGTCCGTTACCGTTCAGAAACTTCTCCGACAGGCGGCTCTTGCGACCTGCCCACTTGTCCTGCTTTTTCAGTTCTTGCAGGTAGATGTGCTGCTCTTTTGCATTGCCGGCAAAGATGTAGTCGAGGCGCAAAGTGGCATCCTCAAAGTAGTTGTCGAAAGATTGGGCCTGCACAGAAAGCATGCAGACAAAAGTCAGTAAGGTGGTTAGTAGTAGTTTCATCGTGACACGGTTGTAAGTATAGTTAGATTGCAAAGGTAGGTAAAAAAAATAAGTGGAAGAAAAACTTGGGCATTTTTCTTCCACATTATTTATAAATTATGATATTTTCATTCGGAAACTATAGCATTTTCTCTTGCAAAAACTGTCCTGTGTAACTGTAAGCGCACCGTGCCACCTCTTCTGGTGTACCCGTCACCACGACGTTGCCGCCTCCTTGTCCGCCTTCGGGGCCGAGGTCGATGAGGTGGTCGGCACACTTGATGATGTCCATGTTGTGTTCGATGATGAGGATGGTGTGTCCTCGGGCAATGAGGGCATTGAAGGCATCGAGCAGTTTCTGGATGTCGTGGAAGTGCAGTCCGGTGGTCGGTTCGTCGAAGATGAAAAGTGTTGGTTCAGACTTCTCCTGACTCAGATAGTAGGCCAACTTGATGCGCTGATTCTCGCCTCCCGACAGTGTGGAAGAGGTTTGGCCGAGTTTGATGTAACCTAAGCCCACGTCTTGCAGGGGTTTCATCTTCTCCACAATCTTCTTCTGTCCATGCTTGCTGAAGAACTCAACCGCTTGGTTGATGGTCATTTCCATGATGTCGTAGGCATTCACGCCTTGATACTTCACCTCCAGAATGTCGCTCTTGAAACGCTTGCCGTGACAGGCTTCACACTCCAGCACGAGGTCGTTCATGAACTGCATCTCCACGGTCACCGTGCCTTCGCCCTTGCACTCTTCGCATCGGCCACCTTCGGTGTTGAAAGAGAAGTAGGCTGGCGTGTAGCCCATCTGCTTGGCCAGTTGCTGGTTGGCGAGCAGTTTGCGGATTTCGTCCCATGCGCCGATGTAGGTCACGGGGTTGGAGCGCGAGGAGGTGCCGATAGGGTTCTGGTTGACAAAATCGACATGCTTAATCATCTTCATGTCGCCCTCCAGTCCGGAGAACAGCCCCGGCTTTTCGCTGCTTTCGCCCAACTGCCGCTTCATGGCTGCATAGAGGATGTCTCTGACCAACGTGGATTTGCCCGAACCCGAAACCCCCGTCACGCAGGTCATCACGTTCAGCGGAAACTTCACATCGATGCCCTTCAGGTTGTTGGCACGGGCATTCTTCACCATGATGTAGTTGTTCCAAGGCCGACGGCTTTCGGGAATGGCAATCTGCTCACGTCCAGTCAGATAGTCAAGCGTGTGCGATTGCACATCTTTCATCTGTTTCGGATTGGGATTTGGTGGGCCTGCATACATGATTTCTCCGCCCAATCGACCTGCATCAGGCCCGATGTCGATGATGTAGTCTGCGGCCCGCATGATTTCCTCATCATGCTCCACCACGATAACCGTGTTGCCCAGTTGCTGCAGTTGTCTGAGCACGTGGATGAGTCGTTGGGTGTCGCGCGAATGCAGGCCGATGCTGGGTTCGTCCAGAATGTACATGCTGCCCACCAGCGAAGAACCGAGACTCGTGGCAAGGTTGATGCGTTGGCTTTCGCCGCCCGAAAGGGAATTGCTCAGTCGTGCCAACGTCAGGTAACTCAGCCCCACATCCACGAGGAACTGCAGACGGCTCTTGATTTCGGTCAGCAGCCTCTGGGCTATCTTCTGCTCCTGCGGAGTCACCTTCAGGGTGCGGAAAAACTCGTTCAGGTCGCTGATGGAAAGTTCGCACAAGTCGGTGATGCTCCGTCCACCTATCTTCACATACTCTGCTTCCTTCTTCAGCCTTCGTCCGTGGCAGGTGGGGCAGGCGGTCTTGCCTCTGTAGCGGGCCAGCATCACGCGATACTGGATTTTATACTGATTCTCCCGCAGCATGCGGAAAAACTCGTCGATACAGATGGAGCGGTTGCCCCATTCGTTCTCCTCATACACCCCATGCCACAACACTTCTTTCTGCCGTTCGGTCAGTTGGCTGTAAGGTGTGAAGATGGGAAAATTCTCGTATTTCTCAGCCCTCCTCACAAACTCCTTCTTCCATTCCGACATCTTCTCGCCTTTCCAGGGAGCCACGCAACCGTCATACACCGAGAGTTGGGGGTCGGGAATGACCAGACTCTCGTCGATGCCGATGATTCTGCCGTACCCCTCGCACTCTGGGCAAGCACCCACGGGCGAATTGAAGGAAAACATCTGGTCGGTCGGTTCCTCAAACTCCATGCCGTCGGCTTCAAACTTCAGCGAAAACGTCTGCTTGTCGCCGTTCTCAAACTGCAGGATGCACACACCGTCACCCTCATACAGTGCCGTGTTGGCCGAATCGACCAGGCGGTTGATGGTCGCTTTCTCGTTGGCCACCTTCAGGCGGTCAATGACTAAGCGCATCTTCTGTTCTGTGTGCTGCAACTTGGGTGCAGCAGAGCCTACAGCCTCCATCACCTCCGTTATCCTCATCACTTCTCCATTCACTTCCACCCGTTGGAAACCGCTCTTGTAATCCACATCCAACTGCTCCGTCAGCGTCCTTCCGCCTCTCACTTTCAACGGTGTCATCACCATCAGTTTCATCCCCTCCTCATGCGCCAGCATGCACTCGATGATGTCATCGGTCGTGTTCTTCTTCACCTCCAGTCCGCTCACGGGTGAAAAGGTTCGTCCAATCCTCGCATAGAGCATGCGCAGATAGTCGTAAATCTCCGTGCTTGTGCCCACGGTCGAACGTGGGTTGCGGCTACTCACCTTCTGTTCGATGGCAATGGCAGGCGAAATGCCCTCGATGAAGTCGCAGTCGGGCTTCTTCATCCGTCCCAGAAACTGCCGTGCATAGGTCGAAAGGCTCTCCACATATCGTCGCTGTCCCTCGGCATAGAGCGTGTCGAACGCCAGCGACGACTTGCCCGAGCCGCTCACACCCGTGATGACTACAAACTTGTCGTGCGGAATCTGCACATCGATGTTCTTCAGGTTGTTCACCCTGCATCCGCGCACACTGACAAAGTCCTTCAGTTCGGCGCGTTTCAGTTCTATCTTTTTCATAAATCGGCCACAAAGTTAGGGAAAAAACGGCTGTTTCCGATATTTTTTTGCCAAAAGATGTGGCGGATGAATATTTTTCCTTACATTTGGCGCAGAATATGGGAAAGAAAGTCAAGAGCCTGTTGTGGGCGATGCTGTTGCTGTGCAGTTGTCAGGAGCCGCATGAGACGGTGGTGCTGACAGGCGAGGAACCATTCCGCGAGGGCGACCTCGTGTTGCGATGCGGCTATGGGATGGAGAGCAAGGCAGTGACCGAAACCAGCCAATCCGTCTATTCCCACATCGGCATGCTGCACCTCGATACGGCAACAGCCCGATGGATGGTCGTCCATGCCGTGCCAGATGAGGCAGAAAGAGGGGAACCCGAGCGGCTGAAATGTGAGCCTCTGGCAGAATTTTATGCTGCCCATCGGGCTATCAGGGGAGCATGGATGCGAGTCGATTGTCCCGACTCAGTGGCCGAAACGGCAACTCGCTACGCGCTGCAAAAAGTGGCTGAGCGGGTGGAGTTCGATGGCGACTATCTGCTCTCCGACACCACCAGACTCTACTGCACCGAACTCGTCTGGCAAGCCTACCTGCACCAGGGCATCGACCTCAGCCAAAAGCGTCGCCACGATGTCCCCCTGCTCTTCAGCAAGGACGGCGAGTGCATCTTCCCCATCGACATCGAAGAAAGTGAAAAGATACTATTTGTTCAACCCTTTAATACCCAAAAGCAATGAAAAAAATTCTTTCTATTCTGAGCATCGCCCTCGTGGCCGTCATGTTCGTTTCGTGTTCCAAGAACTCACCCGAAGGAGTGGTGACGCAGTACTACGCTCTGGTGCAGGAAGGCCAGTATGAAGAGGCCATTGACCTGCTCTACTTCAAGAAAGGTCTCTCCGACAAGGACAAGCAGCAACTCGTCACGATGTTCCGCGAGAAAGGCACCAAGGAGTATGACAAGAAAGGCGGCATTGCCGATGTTGTCATCGACAACGTGCAGATGGAAGAGGGCGACGAATCTGCCCAGGTCAACTACACCGTCAAGTATGGCGACGGCTCGGCCAAGAGCGACAAGAGCCGTGTGGTGAAGGTGGATGGTAAGTGGCTGCTCGATTCGGGCAAGTGATTTCTTGTGCCAAACTGACGTAACAAAAAAAGCGTACCCCTCGACTACGATGTGCCGTAGTCGAGGGGTACGCTGTGTCGTAGCCGAGGGGTACGCCTTTGGAGAGGTGTGGACCGGCTGGGAGTCGGTCGTCCTACATGCGCTGATAGCAGAAGTAGTGTTTGCGGACTTTCTTGGTGGCGAGCGATGTGCTGAGCATGTCGCTGGCTTCGGTCAGGGTGCGTGTGGTGCCATCGTTGAAGCGGATTTCTATCTGGTCATCGTCCACGCTGTACATGTCTTTGCCCACCTCGATGTTGGCAATGAGATAGTTGGCATCGTCGATTGACACATGGTAGCCCTCCGCCAGTTCCTGCAGTTTCTCTTGCTTCCTATCTTCGCCTACGGGTTCATCGCTCATTTCCACCTTGAAGATGTTGCGGTTGATGAAGTCGCGGCTGAGCAGGGAGAGGATGGGGTCGGGATGGTTGCACCACACCTTCATGGCCGACCAGATGTCGTTGTCGTCGAGGGTGAGGTAGTTCTGCAGGCATTCGGGCTGGCTGAAGAAGGTCTGGCGGTCGATGTCGTTGTAGAGAAAGAACCGTAGGGCAGGGGAGGCGAATAGTCCAGCACACGCGCTGGGCGAATGTTTTGCTGATAATTCTTCCCGTGCCAGTTGCTTGGCCCGCTTCAGTGCATTAATCATCACGTGTTCAGCCGCCACAGAGGTTTTGTGCAGATAGACTTGCCAGTACATGAGGCGGCGGCTGACGAGGTAGTTCTCGATGGAGTAGATGCCCTTCTTATCGACCACCAGTTGGTCGTCGATGACATCGAGCATGTCGATGATGCGCGAGGAGCCGATGTTGGCTTCGTTCACACCGGTGAAGAAAGCGTCGCGCTTCAGGTAGTCGAGGCGGTCCATGTCGAGTTGTGAGGAGATGAGTTGGTGGAGGAACCGCTTGGGGTATTCGTCCTTGAAAATCTTGATGGCGAGTCCTAACTGTCCGCGCATCTCCTCATTCATCTGCTCCATCACCAAGAGGGAGATGTCTTCGTGGCAGATGCCGCTGATGAGGGTGTGTTCCAGCACGTGGCTGAAGGGACCATGCCCGATGTCGTGCAGGAGGATGGCTGCCTGCACTGCCTCTGCCTCACTGTCGAAGATGAACTGCCCCTTCTGCTGCAGGGAGAGGATGGCTTTTCCCATCAGATGGAAGGCTCCGAGCGAGTGTTGCAGACGGGTGTGCTGTGCTCCGGGATAGACAATGTTGGCACCGCCCAGTTGCTTGATGCGGCTGAGGCGGTAGAAGGCGGGATGGCGCACGATGTCGAGCAACAAACCGCGTGGCACACGGATGAACCCGAACACGGGGTCGTTGATGATTTTAGCGGATTGCATGGGACGGGGATTTTTTTAACAACGAGGATTTTTTACAACGGATTACACGGATTATACGGATTTCATGTGAGATGTTTGGGGAATATCGGATGGCATGTTAAATCCGTTTAATCCGTACAATCCGTTGTTGAGAAAATTAATGAAGTAGTACCTTCATCTGTTCTGCCACTTTCCGTGCTTCCTCGCCAGCCACTTCGGCAAACCGTTCGGTCTTGTCGGCATAGATGATGGCACGTGAGGAGTTGACGAGCAGGCCGCAATCCTTGGTCATGCCGTACTTGCACACTTCTTCGAGGCTGCCACCTTGTGCGCCGATGCCGGGCACGAGCAGGAAGTGGTCGGGAACCACCTTGCGGATGTCTGCGAACATCTTGCCTTGTGTGGCACCTACCACATACATCATGTTGTCCTTGTTGCCCCATTCCTGGCTCTTCTTCAGCACCTTCTCGAAGAGACGCTCACCCTCCGCATCGGCGGTCAACTGGAAGTCGTGGCTGCCTTTGTTCGAGGTGAGTGCCAGGAGGATGACCCACTTGCCTTCGTACTGGAGGAAAGGAGTCACGCTGTCCTCACCCATGTAGGGAGCCACGGTGAGGGCATCGAGGTTGATTTCCTCGAAGAAGGTGCGGGCATACATCGCGCTGGTGTTGCCGATGTCGCCGCGCTTGGCATCGGCGATGATGAAGTGCTGTGGGTAGTTCTCGTTGAGGTACTGGATGGTCTTCTCAAACGAAATCCATCCCTTCACACCCATGCTCTCATAGAAAGCGAGGTTGGGTTTGTAAGCCACACAATAGGGTGCGGTGGCATCAATAATTGCCTTGTTGAAGGCAAAGATGGGGTCTTCCTCCTTCAGCAAATGCTCTGGAATCTTCTTGATGTCGGTGTCGAGACCTACACACAGGAAGGTCTTCTTTGTGAAAATCTGATTGATAAGTTCTTGACGTGTCATAATCGTATGGTTTTTATTTCTTGTTCTTCGGATACTGAAAGCCTGAGTTGAATTCCAAAATCTCTTTCCATTTAATGTAGCCATCTTCATTGCAGTATTTTGAAATAAACTGGCTTGTGAATTTGTTAATCATGGCATCGTACTCTTTTTGAAAAGCGTCATTTCTGGTCTTGGCGTCAGTACCGAGTGGTTCTATGATGTCTTTATATAAGGTATCTGAACCCGAAATGAATTGCCAAAAAGCTTGTCCGCATAATTTTGTACGAGTGTCATTCTCTATGTGTTCCTTCCCGTAACAGCATCCTTCTATGGCAAGGCATGGAATCTTGTTTCCACTAGTGTTGTATATTCTTATCGCTTTGCGGAAGTGTTCCATTTGTTTTGCTAAAGAAGTCGAATTTGACCATTTAGGGCCAGACTTAACGCTGACCACATAATGGTAACCGTCCTTGTCCATTTCTAAATCAATGCCATCAGCGGTGCTCTTTCTTCCTCCATAGACTTCACTTGCAACAAAAATTGCAAGTCCCTCCAGCCAGTCTCCAAACATCGTTTCTTCTGCAGAGGAAATAAATGCTGATGCCAAACCTCGTACAAGTTGGTCGGCTGAATTGATGTTCTTTGCCTTGTACATATATGGATTTTTCTTCTTCAAAAGATCTTCCAACTTCAGTTTCTTAAGCTTATTAATTCTAGCCTCATGGAACTGCGAGATATTCTCCCGCACGTACCTTTCAACCTTAGTAATCAGTTCTTTCATACTTATTTTAATTGAAAAGTTCTGTTTGTATTCCTTTTTTGACAAATGTTCTTCCAATAGAGTATTGCTGTTGTCTGTTACGAAGTTTTTGTTTGTCACTATCGGTTATTACCTCGTTGCTTGAGAACACGCCAGTATTAACAACAGCTTGGGCCAAAATTTTGACTACGGGAATAGCCACACTATTGCCAATTAGTTTCATCCATCGTTGGCGTGTAGAGGGTAATGAAAAATCATCAGGGAAGCCTTGAATACGGCATGCTTCAGTTTTAGTTATTTTTCTGAAGTTATGAGTTTCATAAACCTGCTTTAAGAACTCAGCCTTGAATTCCTCAATAGATTCTGCCTTTATCATAACAGGCGAAACGTAATCATTTGTATCACTCGCCACAAGTGTTGGATATATTTTTGATGTGGGTAGAAATATCCTATTAATCCCTGCCAGTCCTGTGCTAATTTTCGTGTTTCTAAAGTCATAACGTATTTCTATGCAATGGATAATCCTTTTTTGTACTAAACCCTGAAGGACATCGGCAACGCTGATTTTTTGCTTCTTTATCTCTCGGTTTACCTTCAGCCTATCATAGTTCAAGCATCCATTCTCTTGTTGGGATAATATTAGTTGTTCGGCATCGCTAACAATACCATAGTCGCATTCTATCCTATATAAGTAAGGAACACGTTTTAAGATTCCAATATCTACCAATTTCTCTATTTCATCTTTGGATATCGTAGGGTCGAGTCCTTTGAAATGTTCCACAGAGATTGGGTTGCCGTCAAGAAATCCGTATTCGCTCTTGCGACGATTTCGTAAGAGCAGATAGCAAATGTCTTTTTGGCGCTGAGTTGTATCTTGAATGTCCCAAGAGTGGATGGTGGTTGCTCCATTTCGTAGGTCATTAAACAGGAAGTAGTCATTAAATCCCTGTTCGTTGCACGACAAGCTCCAGCGAGCTTTGATTCCAACATTATTAGAAAAATGAGATGGATTCTTCATGTTATCCAGTACGTCACTTAATTGTACACGTCCAGGGAACGGGACTGGAATTACGAACTTATCAAAATGCTTCTTCTCTTTGAAACCAACAATATAAATTCTGATTCTCGTTTGAGGAAGGCCATAATCATAGGCATTAAGAATTATCTTCTTGGCAAAATAGCCTGCCTGTTGAATACGCTGCATGATGTAATCAAGAGCTTTTTTATTGCGAGGGTCAGCAAGTCCTTTTACATTTTCGAATATAAATGCCTTGGGCCTTACTTTATTCAAAAGGAAAAGAGTGTCGTTCCATAATTGACCACGGTCGTCATCAAATCCCAAATTCCTTCCTGCAATAGACCAACTCTGGCAAGGCACGCCAGCCGTCATGAAATCATGCTTTGGAAGTCCGTTTAACTTTGTTATATCACCCAAATTGCAATATTCAGGTTCATGGAAATTATGGCAATATGTATGAATGGCATCAGGAGCAATTTCGCTGAATCCAATGCAGTGTCCACCCACACTTTCAAGTGCAAGTCTGAAGCCCCCAATGCCTGCAAATAAATCTATGAATGTAAAATTCGTCATTATTTTAGAGTGTTTTTGTCAAAACCTTCTGGTGGCTCAATACAAAGAAATTCTCGGTAAATTCGTTCTTTATATGATACTCCCAATTGATTAATCTCTCTGATAAATATCTGGTACGTCCCATTTCCGCCAATAAAATTCCAAAGTTCTTCACCAATCAAGACACATTCATCTTTCCTCATGTCAAACCAGCGGTTGGGAAATGACCAATCATATTGTTCACGTTTCCCATAAGGATTGTATGGAAGCGCATAATAGGCATAATCGACTGGATGCTCGTTCATGGTCAGCAATTTAAACATCTTTTCCTTGCTGACTTTTGTTTGGTCGCTGTTAGGGAGCGGGCCTTTTAGTTCGAATGAATATGTCTTGCCAGTTACATCACTCTTGATAAGGATGTCGCAGGTAACACTCACAGGCAGGGGCTCACCGCCACCAGCCTTGATATATTCAAGCTCGGCAGTCCAGTCAGGCTTTTGTCTTTGCAGCCTGCCTGTTTTGTGTTCCAACTTATTCAGGACTTCTTGTATGCGTCTCAGGCTTTCTCCCCCAACGGTTCCTTCAATAGTTGCTCCCTGAACGCATTTCCCATGATGAGCAGTAGCGACCTTGACGGCCAACTCCTCCCAGACATTTCCAAAGGGGGTGACGAAGCGACGCTCGAAATGAGACCCTTTAAATATTTCGTCAGGAACAAGAGCAGCATATAATGGCTTGTTAGCATGATGCTTTTCCACAACGAATGGGTCTTCTATAAGTACTCTTTCCATCACTCTATCCATCATGGTAACGACAACATTGCGTATGGCTTTAATTACTTGATTCTTCATGTTCTTCTCCTATTTATCCATGTTCTTCTCAACACATACACGAATTTTGAATCCCGCTTGTTCAATACCGAGATCCAATCCCATCGCGCCTGAAAAAAGTGATATTGTATTCATTGAAGATTATACAATTTTATAGTTCTGCCTCTTTCAATCTCTCCGCATTCTCTGCCACGATGAGGTGGCCGATGCAGTCCTGGATGTTGCCGTCCATGATGGCGGTGGCAACAAAGAGGGCGATGAAGATGAACGAACCTGAAGCCAACAGCCAAATCGCCCTCTTTTGATAACACTTTTCCATTTGCTGCAGATAGTTGAAGTGTGCCGCGATTCCTTCTCTTATGTTCTTAACATAGTTCCAACATACCTCTTCCGTCACCCCATAGTGGCTGGGTGGATAGTAGAAGGAACTCTTGGGGGCAAGAATCTGTTTCAATGCCAGTTCGTGGGCATAGGAGGGCCTTCTCTTGTTCATTGCTGTTTTCAACAGTAAAGTGATGAATGTTATTAAACATGCAAATTTACGAAATAAATCTAACATGTAGTGGCATGCAGGCGCATTTTTTTTATAAAAGTTGCGAAATACTTGTGCCTATCTGCTCTATGTCTGTGTGGGAAAGGGTGTGGTGACATCCTACGAAAAAAGTGTGGCGAGCCATGTATTGGGCATTGGGGGTGTCGCTGTTGATGGTGGCGTTCATGAAAGCGGGTTGCTCGCAGGTGGCACCGCCCATGAGGGTGCGGATTTCAATTCCTTTGGGTGCGAGTAGTTCATAGACTTCTCTGATGTCTTTCTCTCGGCGGAAGATGGGGAAGACGAAGGGAGAGTCATGATGTTGGTTGAAGAAAGGCCACACCTGAAGCCGTGGATGCTCTGCGAGCAGACGGAGTAAATGGGCGTAGTTCTCCTGCCTGCGTTGCTCAATGTCGGCCCATTGGTGCAGTTGCCAACGTCCGAAACAGGCATTCAACTCCGACATCTCCACGTTGACCCCTATATGTTCGTAGGTGAACTGATGGGCCGGGCCTTGGGGAACGTGGCATAACTTGGGGTCGATGTGGCATTTACAAGCGCGTCCCCAGTGGGCAATGCTGTCGCAGAGGACATGCAGTGCGGTAGAGCCTGAATAGACGGCTCCACCACCGTAGGACGAGAGATGGTGAGGATGGTAGAAGGACCAAGTGACAACATCGCCATATTGGTAGAGTAGTTCATCGGTGTCGGGGGTGTGGCAGACCATCGTTTCGCACGCATCTTGCAGGATGAGGCATCCCGTGCGGTGCCGATAAGCGTCCAAGGCTTTCAGGTCGGCTGGGAAGCCCAGAAAGTGGGTGATGCAGACGAGCGATGGAGGTTCTTCTTCCGCTTCGAGCAGCGTGACGTCCATATTGAATCCTTTGGGCACAACGTCGATGAGTTTCACTTGAAAGTCTGCCATGAGCAGGGCACTAAGGGTGGTGGGGAAGGTGAAGGCTGAAGCCGCAGCAGTGAGTGGTCTTCCCTGATGGCGCAGTTGCTCAGCCAACGCAAGTGCTGCTACCAAATTGGCCGACGAGCCACTGTTCACCAGTGTCAGGTGGTGGGCAAGTGTAGTGTCGCCCTGGCCGATGAGGTGGCCAATTTCTTGGGCGAACAAGCGTAGGTTGCGGCGTGGTTCTGCAATTTCTTGTTCGAGGAACGCTCCGAACCCCTTCATCCCGATGTTGCGTGTACAAGGATAACGAAATGTCATGGCAGATAGAAAAGTGAAAAGACGGCTCCATGATGTCGGAAGCCTTTTGGGGTGATAGAAAGTATGTCATTTTTGCTGTATCTGAGCAAGTGCTCCTGCATACAGAATGTGATTTGCGAATGGAAATGCTCTTGAGCATCAGTGCCTAACAGTTCTGAGGCGTGGCGTAAGGAGAAACGACCGCCGTAGCCTGCTATGGCTATGTATTTGGAACACAGTTCTGGTGGTGGAAGACGGTAGGTGTGGCCTCCTTCGAATGTGTTGCTTGCAAGAAGTTCCGCTATATGCGTGAGGTTTTTTCCTTTGTTGTAGGCCAATCCCTTGTGGCTCATGCTCTGAGCCGAGATACCAAACCCTTTATAACTGCCTCCTTGCAGCATGCGGTGACGGAGGTATGAGGACAATCCTTGGTCATCAGGGATGACAGAGAAGGTGTTTTGTCCGAACTGGGAATTATATCCCAATTCTGTCAGTCGGTCGAATAGCAGCGAGTAAGCATCGAATAGCCAATCAATGGTGTGGGTAGGATTCTGGTGAATCATGTTGGTGCGTAGTTCGTAGAGTGTCACTTGCTCAGGGTGAACGTGCTGGATTACGTCGAGGTCGGCCAACAGACTCTCATGCGTTTGATGTTGAAGACCATACATCAAGTCGATGTTCACCTTCTTGATGCCAGCGTCGTGTGCAAGAGTGATGACTTGTGCCAGTTCCTCTGTGGTGGCCTCTCTGCGGCGATGCTCGTGGAGCAGGGGTGCCGATGTGCTCTGAAGACCTATCGACACCCTTTTGATGCCATGATGAGCGATTGCTGCCAATTTCGTTGTTGACAGCAGGCTGATGGTGCTCTCGATGCTTGGCTCAAAGTCAGTGGCGAGTGCCATACCGCTGATGGCTTCATCGTATAGATTTAATAAAGTGTTGAAGCAGTCATCATTTAGGGCAGTTGGTGTGCCTCCGCCTATGTCGAATCCCCTCAGTGTGAGGTTTGGATGTTCTTCTTTGAAGCGGAGTATGTCCGTTTTGAGAGTGTCAAGATACTGTTGCTGAAATTCCTTGGCAGGTAGCAGCATTCGCGTGTATTCGCAGTAGGAGCAAAGGTGGGGGCAGAAAGGGATGTGGATGTAGAAGGAAACCTCTTCTTCCCCCTCAAAACTTAACGTTCCGCTCGTCTTGTATTGCCTCCAGTCTTCAGGATGTAGTGGGTAGGATGTGTTCAATAGCGGGTTGCTGATTCGGCTATGATAAAGGTCGGCTATGTCCATGAGGTCGGTTCAGATGATGATGTTGTCATTCCCAAATCCTTGGTGCAGATGCTGCCCGTCGTAGGACAGCAGGGAAGGGCAGTGGTTGGGGGTGGATTTATAGCGGATGTAGATGTTCAGCGGCTGTTCGGCTGTGCCGTAAAGGAAGTTACGGCATTCGCACAGGGGGGCTGCTTCGGGTTGGTTGGATGGCAAGTCCCATTTGTGGAAAGTTGGCATGAGGTCGGACATTGCTTCCAAACCTATGGAATCTAACGAAACGAAATGCTGGTTGCACCACTCGTTCATGGGGAGCAGTGCCACGAACCCTAAGCGTGGTATTCCCAATTGTATGGTCTTGTCCATCATCTTTCGTGCCTCCGAAGGCGAGTCGATATAGCCTCGGATGAGGTTGCAACTGACATTCATTTTCTGCCGGTTGATGTCGTAAAACTCAAGAGCGCGGTCGGGAATGACAGTTCCGTACAATTCCGACAGTCGTTTGAGGTCGTAATGGTGCATTGACACAGAAATGTAGTCCCACCGGTCGTACCGCATGATGCGTTGCGATGCGGACAGCAACCCATTGGTGTTCAGTTGGGCGTGGATGTGAAAGAATTCCGTTTCGTTGAGCCGCTCGATGATGCGTTCCACTCGTTCTGGTACCAAGGCTGGCTCTCCTCCCGTCACCATCAAGCGTGTCACCTTGATGCCTTGGCTCTCCAGTTCGCGGATGATGTCGAAAAGTTTGTCCACATCCCAGCCTGGGCCTTCAGGAGGCATCATGGCATTGCAGCAGAAGGGGCATCGTGCATTGCATCCAGCGGTCACCTTGGCGTAGAGATTGACGAATGGCGATACGGGCATGGAGCCGCGAGCAGGCGATGCACAATCTTGTCGGCGCAGTTCTATGGGTTGCAGGAACTTCATGATAGCGGGGGATAGACGATGCTGACGTAGTGTTGTAGCAAGTTGAAATTCAGTTTATTCTCAATCGATAAGTCGTTCCATCGGTTTTTCACTTTCTCTTCGAAGTCGAATGGTACGAAAGGAGAAATGGAATGCAACTGATAATCTTTCACTTCGCGTTGTACGGTTTTGTACTCGTAGATGGGCTCTTTTACGTAATCGTAATGTCCGCCTGTGTTCATGTAACAACTTTCCTCTATCAGCGTACTAAATGAGGTGTGGGGGCTTTCCGTGTAGCCAATGATATTGCCAGTTTTCACATGCTCATTGACGGTGTATGTTTCATACAGAATGTCTTGTGCAGTAACGTTCTTTTTGTCAGCAAACTTCTCAAGTCGTTCATTCATCTGTTTTCTGTATTCCTGTAGCATCGCATAGCAGTAGTGAATGCTGCAACCCGTTTGTTCGGCCAACTTTTCGGGAGTGGGAAAATGGTGGGAGTGCAGATAGTGGTTGGTGATGCCCATTGCTATGTCTCTGCTCACCCGCTCATACTCCTTGTTCGCCCTCAAGCACAAATCTTGGAAATGAATCAACATCAATTGATCCTCCTCATTCAATTCTTGTAGTCGCTTCACCACGTGCCTGATGTACATGGGGTCGAAAGTTCCCGTAGATTGAATCTCTTCCGCCGTAATCTCTTTCAGCCTCTCCAACCTCTCCTCTTCTTCCAGCCTATTCTCTTCTTCCAGCCTCTCCTGCTCTTCCTTTTTCTTCTCATAGTCGTCTATCAGTCGCTCTATACGCTCATCCACTGGTGGCATGAAGTCTTTCAGCCTTTTCGCCCGCTTGTCGGCAACCTTCTTCATTCCGATGCTCGCTATCGGGGCGGTGATGAGTGCGGCCACTGAGCCGATAATGGCGATTAACAGCATTCCAGACCCCATGATGGCACAAATCAAAAAGAGCGCAATGGTGATGAACAGACCTGAGGTATATAGTCCTATGCTGATGTTTTGGATGCGTTTCAGCATCCTCTTTTGATAGTTGAAGTGTGCCAAGACTCCTTCTTTCATTTTCTTCACATAGTTCCAACACTCCTCTTCCGTCACCCCATAGTCGCTGAGAGGGCGATAGAAAGGATTGTCGGGATTGAGAACCTTTTTCAATGCCAGTTCGTATTCGTAGGAGGGTCTTTTTCTGTTCATGGTGAAGTCAGAGGTTGAAAAGTGGGTTTGTGACAATCTCCTTGAAGTCGTCGGGCAGCAATTCGAAACAGGGCTGTGCCAGTTCAGGTGCCACTTCCATGCCGGGAGTAGCGGCTGCTATGCCTCCTGCTATGGCAGCCAGCGTGTCGGCATCGCCACCCAGCGATACGGCATTGCGAACAGCCTCTTCGTAGGTGTGGCTCTGCAGCCAGCAGATGATGCCCTCGGGCACACAGCGGTCGCACAGAATCTCAAAGTGGTAGTCGGGTCGGATGTCCTCCACGCGGCGGTGCAGGTCGTAGCCTGTCCAGTTCTCCAGAAAGTCGCGCACCTCCTCTTTTCGGTGTCCCGTGCGGGCCATCAGCACCGCCACGGCCACGGCTTCAGCCCCTCGTGCGGCTTCGTCGCTGTTGTGGGTCATTCGGGCTGACATCTCAGCCAGCCGCATCACCTCTTGCAGGTCATTGCTCGCATAGCCAATGGCTGCCACACGCATGGCGGCACCATTGCTGGCCACCCCAGTGCAGTCGAGGGTTCCGCCCGATTCAAACCAAGTCTGAAAGCCTGTTCCCCACACGTTCTTGTGACGGAAACGCAAAGCATAGTTGAGCAGGTTCTCGCGCAAGTTCTCCTCTGTCCTCTCGCCCAGCAGCCAATGGGCAATGGCCACGGTGAGGATGGTATCGTCGCTGAAATCGTTCAGTTTCAGCGGAAAATGATAGTCTTTTGTGCGGTCAGCCCTCAGTTCGTAGGGAAGGCCGATGATGTCGCCGCACACGGCACCAATGATGCCAGTGGTTGGGATGTTCATAATAGTTGATAACCGATAATTGGTCGAGTGTTGGCAGTTGATGATTTCATTTTTGTTCCCAAAACACTTTTATGTCGTTGAACCAATGCTTTCTTTCTCCTATTTTTGCTATTTCCTCATTATAAAAAGTTTCAAGAAGGTCGCAAAGTTGAAGCATCCACGCCTTTCTGTCGATTTTCTCTTCAAAATTCAGAACATTGGCATTGGCAATCTGTATTTGTCCCCATCCGAGTGCGCCGATGGTGAGACAATTCCAAGAAAAGGCTTCAATGGGTTTGAAATGGCAATTTGTATAATGGATGCTCTTTTCTTTTACTTCGTATTCGACAATGAGAATGCAGAACACATTGGTGTCGTTTCTGTAAAAGTTGGCTAATCTGCGTACGGAAATCAGATTGGGCATGTTGAATACAGTGTTCAGATTATGTGTTTTGCAATCTACGGCATAGTATTGGTTGTTCTTGTCGTAAAAAGCCATGTCTTCCATGGAACGCCGTTCGAAGTCGTTCTCAAACGATTGGAGCATCTTTTGGGGAATGCAGGTTCGTAATCCGCCTAGTTCGCCCAGAAATTCTTGGACAGCGTCCCCCACAGCCCTGGGGGAATGCAGCGAGCGTCCTTTGACAATAGTCTGTCCCTTCTCGTTCAGAAGCGTCAGAACAGCCTCGGCTGTCTCATTTAACAATTGTGTATTCATTATCTATCTAAAATAGGTTAAGTTGCTTATGTTCTTGAGAAATACGCATTTGTTTTGTACGAGTTGTTTCTGCTGCGGTTTGCAGATTCAGCGTGTTCCTTTCCCAGAAAATGCCATCAGAATAGCCTTGTATAGATTTGTTGGCTCCTGCCATTTCCAACCGTTTTTCTGCCCAGCAGCAGTATTCGGGATTGATTTCCACACCACAGTATCGTCTGTTCAGTTTTTTTGCCACCACACTGGTTGTTCCACTGCCAAGAAAAGGGTCAAATACCATGTCGCCTTCTTTTGAAGACGCAAGAATGAGTTTAGCAATCAGTTTTTCTGGCTTCTGAGTCGGATGGTCAGTGTTTTCAGGCATTGACCAGAAAGGCACACTGATGTCATCCCAAAAGTTTGAGGGACATGTCATTCTGTAATTGCCTTGTGCTGTCTCTTCCCAATCCTTGGGCTTTCCGTTCTGTCGATAAGGAGCGATGACTTGTCTCTTGACTTTCACGGCTTCCACGTCAAAGTAGTAAGCGTTTGTGTCTTTTACGGCAAACCAAATGTCTTCCATGCTGTTCTTCCAATTGGAAAGTGCTCCACGGCCTTTCTCCCTTTGCCATGTGATTCTGTTCATAATGTGGAGATGCTCGGACAAAACCTGCTGCATGGGGGCGGTGCAACGCCAGTCACCGCAGAGGTAGAGAGACCCTGTCGGCTTCAGTTTCTCTATGACTAATGGCAGCCATTCCCGAAGGTAAACGACATATTCTTCTTGTGTCCGAGCATTGAATTTGTTGCCATTGAAATTCTTCGTGAGATTGTATGGTGGGTCAATGATGATGAGGTCTGCAAATTCATTCGGGAGATAAGGTAGGGTGTTCATCAAGTCATCATTGATGGTCTTGTTTATAATGGCGTTGTTGTCTTTCAGGTCATTGCTCGTAATCAGACGTTGCCGATAGAGTTGTTCTTCTTCGGCATTGAGTGTTAGCGTCCTGTTTCTTGGTGCTTTTTCTTCTTTCATTTGTCTTTGTGGCTTTTTGATTTATCTACAGAAATCGCCCAGCGCATGGGCTGGCTGCTTAAAGTTCCGCCTCTTTCAGCCTCTCCGCATTTTCTGCTACGATGAGGTGGTCGATACAGTCTTGGATGTTGCCGTCCATGAAGGCGGCGAGGTTGTAGATGGTGTAGTTGATGCGGTGGTCGGTGATGCGACCTTGCGGATAGTTGTAGGTGCGAATCTTCGCAGAGCGGTCACCTGTGGAGACGAGCGTCTTGCGGCGCGAGGCAATGTCGTCGATGTACTTTTGATGCTCACGGTCGTAGATGTAGGTGCGCAATCGGGCAAGGGCACGTTCCTTGTTCTTCGGCTGGTCGCGGGTTTCCGTACATTCCACAAGGATTTCCTCCTTCTCGCCCGTGTTGGGGTTCGTCCACATGTAGCGGGCACGCACACCCGACTCCACCTTGTTCACGTTCTGACCGCCAGCACCCGAGGAGCGGAAGGTGTCCCACTTGATTTCACCCTCGTTAATCTGCACGTCGAAGGGTTCGGCTTCGGGCAATACGGCCACGGTGGCTGCTGAAGTATGCACACGACCCTGCGTTTCGGTGACAGGCACACGCTGCACACGATGCACCCCCGACTCATACTTCATGGTGCCATACACGTTCTCGCCCGTCACACTACAGATGATTTCCTTGTAACCACCCACGGCACCCTCGGAGAAGGAAGACACGGTGAGGTGCCAGCCCTTCATTTCGCAGTATTTCGAATACATCCTGAACAAGTCGCCAGCAAAGAGAGCCGCCTCGTCGCCACCCGTTCCGCCACGGATTTCCAGCGTCACGTTCTTGCTGTCCTCTGGGTCGGCAGGGATGAGCAGGAGTTTGATTTCCTCCTCCAGTTCTGGGATGCGCTTCTCGTTGGTGGCGATTTCCTCGCGCGCCATCTCTTTCATCTCTGGGTCATCCTCCAAAGCGAGCAGTTCCTTCGCCTCCTCCAGTCCCTTGGTGGCATTGATGTATTCCTGTCGGGCCTTCATGATGTCCTCCAGGTTCTTGTATTCCTTCGTCAACTGCACATACCGCTTCTGGTCGGCAATCACGTTCGGGTCGGTGATGAGGGTCGAGACCTCCTCAAACCGAGGCACCAACCCCTCCAATTTCTCCAATAATGTATTTTCTGTTGCCATATTGTTGTCCGTTTTGAGTGCAAAGTTACGAAAATATAGGCGAGAAGGCTTCTTCCTTACAGATTTTTTTGTACTTTTGCAAAAAGTTAGCGATGAAGTGTGACGGATTTCAAGAAAAAATAACCAAAACCCAAGAATATATGAATTGCAAAAAAACTCTTCTTATGGCCTGTTGTGCCCTCTTTGCGGCAGCAGTCCATGCACAAGTGACTATTGACATCGACACCCAGCAGCGCGGACCGAAGGTGAGTCCCATGCTCTACGGCATCTTCTACGAGGACATCAACCACGCTGCCGACGGCGGCATCTATGCAGAGTTGATACGCAACCGCTCCTTCGAGGACGGCCCACGCTATGGCGCACCAGCCGACATGCAAGGTTGGACGACACTTGCAGCATCCCCCTCACGGCTGGCGGCAAGGCTCATACAGCCTTCGAAACAGACGCCTTTGCTCAACAATGTGCAGCACAACGCTCTCGAACTTGACATCAAGGCTTCGTCATCTGTTCCTGTACTGCTGGTGAACGAGGGCTATTGGGGCATCAATGCCGTGCAGGGACGCAGTTATCGGCTGACCTTCTGGGTCAAGACGCTGAAATATAAGGGAAGCGTGAAGGCCGCCCTCTGCTCACAGGACGGCTCACAGACCTATGCCGAGACGGTGGTGGGCGGATTCCCTTCAGCCAAGGCAAAAGGCTGGACGAAGTACGAAGCCACGTTCACTGCCAACGACAACGACCCGAAAGCACAGTTCGCCCTGATTTTCGACGGCGTGGGACAGGTGCAACTTGACATGGTGAGCCTTTTCCCTCCGACGTTCAAGAACCGTGAGAACGGCATGCGTCCCGATTTGGCCAACATGTTGTGGCAGATGCACCCGAAGTTCATGCGCTTCCCCGGAGGCTGCTTTGTGGAGGGGCAGGAGAGTCCCGACAACGCTTTCCGCTGGGAACGCACCATCGGGCCGATAGAAGAGCGTGAGGGACACTGGAACGTGAACTGGGGCTACCGCACCTCTGACGGACTGGGCTATCACGAATATCTCCAGTTGGCAGAGGACTTGGGCGCCAAGCCGCTCTATGTGGTCAACGTGGGTCTGTGGCATGGCGGCATGACACCCTACGACAGCATCCAGCTCTGGATTGACGAGTGCATGAATGCCATCGAATATGCCAACGGTCCCGTCACATCCAAATATGGTGCCATGCGCGCCAAGAATGGGCATCCCGAACCTTTCGGACTGGAATATCTGGAGGTGGGCAACGAAAACAACCAGCCCGACCCCCGTCAGCAGAGCGACCACTACTACGAGCGCTATGAGCAGTTCTACAAAGCCATCCGTGCCAAATACCCCAACATGAAAATCATCGGCAACGTGGTGGCATGGGGCGACGACAATCCGAAATGGAACAGCAAGTTGCCCGTAGATTTGCTTGACGAACACTACTACCGCTCCCCAGACTGGTTTGCCGCAGCATTCCACAAATATGACACCTACGACCGTCAAGGCCCGAAGGTATATGTGGGCGAGTATGCCGTGACAAATGGCTACGGAAATCTGGGCAACATGAACGCCGCCCTGGGAGAGGCAGTCTATATGATGGGCATGGAGAACAACTCCGACGTGGTGGAACTGGCATCCTACGCACCCATCTTCGTGAACGAAAACGATGCCCGCTGGCGCCCCGACATGATACGCTTCAGCAGCAGCCGCGTCATGGGCACACCCAGTTACTACGTGCAGCAACTCATGCCACAGCACTTAGGCACCCAGGTGCTGAAAGTCACTCAGACCGACCCCTACAAAGACAAAGTCAGCAAACCGCTGACACCCAAGCAGAGTCGTGTAGGCTATGCCACATGGGGCACGAAATCCTCCTTTACCCACATGGACCCCCTGCCCAAGAGCGGACAGCCAGAATACATGACCGGTCAATGGACAGTGAATGCCGACGGCATCCTCTCGCAGACCGGCAACCGCGAACAGTGCATGGCCCTGTGCAAGAGCGTCATCGACAGCGACCACTACACCGTGAAGTGCCGTGCCCGCAAAGACAGCGGTGCCGAGGGCTTCATCATCGTCTTCAACTATGTCGATGAGAAAAACTACTGCTGGGTGAACTTCGGCGGATGGACCAACACACAACACGCCATCGAGCAAATCAGCAATGGCGGCAAGTTGCTGACCGACAGCAAGCGCGGACACGTGGAACCAGGCCGATGGTACGACATCACCCTTCAGGTGGCAGGCGACAGCGTGAAGGCATGGCTCGACAAAGAACTGGTCTTCGACACAGTGCTGAAGCGTGACAACACCAAGGGCATCTTCTCCTCAGCCACCATCGACGAAGCCAATGGCGAACTGATAGTGAAAGTGGCCAACACCAGCGATGCCGCCACCACCGCCCAAATCAATCCGCAGCACTTCGCGCCGAAGTCCGCCCGTGTGGTGCGCTTGGCGGCCAGCGACGGCATGGAAGAGAACACGCTCGATGCCCCCACCCACATTCATCCCGTGGAGCAACTGCTCTCCCCCGCACATGGCGGCATCCTGCTCGATGTCCCCCCCTACTCGCTGAACATCGTCAGAATCAAGTGAGCCTATCCCCCCCGGTTCGGAAGGGGAAAAGAAGAAAAAGCAGCCCGCATGGCGAAGGTGCCGTGCGGGCTGTTTCTTTTGTTATGTATGGTGACATGAGAAGGCATGGTGCGGAAAAATATGTGCGCAAAAATTTGGTGGTTCGGCAGTTTTTTAGTTACTTTGCCCACGAATAAAAAATAAATTTTTATGCCAACCATTTTTATCCTCTTTGGCTATATCTTCAAATTCTATTCCGACGACCACGAACCCATTCATGTTCACGTGGTGAAAGATGGGAAGGAAGCCAAATATAATGTGTATCCCCAAGTTGAGCAAGTGTTCAACCATGGATTCAAGAAGCATGAGGTATCCATCATAGAGGGCGTGATAGAAGAAAACGTGGAAGTGATTATAGACCGTTGGAAAAACTATTTCGGCATTCAAAACGACGACTAATGGCAACAAAGCACAAAATACAGCGAGTGTGGGTAGATGACACAAGGGTGTATGCGCTCACGGAGGATGGCTTGCAGGCAAGTTATCCTTTCTCCATGTGGAAACGCCTTGCGAAAGCCACGCCCGAATTGCGCCAGAATTTCTACCTTTCCTATGCGGGCATCCATTGGCCAGACATCGACGAAGACCTCAGTTTCGAGGGTATGTTTGCCGATGCAGGACTTTGTGAGCGCACCCCCACCGAAGATGCCGTTTATTATGAGACGGAGTACGTGAGGAACGCTGGCGAGGATGAGGAAAGGAGTAGGGTGGCGGAAGGGTGAAGGGAGTGTGCCGGAAAAGACAAAATGAAAAGGAGAGCGTTTGATGCCCTCCCTTTTGATTATATAGAAAAGTCAACTTGTGTCATGTCCACTTTCCTACTATCTTACTTTCCTTGTTCCTCACAATTCTGAGACAAGTTTCTTGTAGTTTCCGCGCATGGTGCGTTCGATGGCTTTGTCGCTCAGCAGACGTTCCAGCGTCTTCTGCCCGGAGCGGTTGTTGGCGTAGCCAAACACCTGTGCAAACTTCTCGGTGGTGAACTCCTCGGGCAGTTGGCGGAAACACTCGACGAACTTGTTGGTGCGTCGGCGTTGCTGCGCCGCATCGCGGAGTTGGTCGTCGTAATACTTGCGGTGGAGGTCGTAGAACCAGTGCAACTGAGTGTGATACTGAATGTCAAGCACCAGGTCGCAGAGTGCCTTGTCCGTCTCGTCAATCTGATAGGTGCCCGTCTGTTCGCGTTCCTCCCAGTGGCGCATGTCGATGTAGGGTGCGCTGATGTTGATGCCATAGTAGGGGACACGCTTGATGAGCAGCCAGTCGGCCTGGTCTTTGTTGAACTCGGCGATGGCACGTTGCTCGTCGCACCATTTGTGCACATGCTCCACCAGGGGCCAGAGGGGCAGTTCGCCCTGTCGCTGGTCCAACTTGTAACTCCACTGCCGAAGGGTTTCGTCTGCCACGGCAAGGAAATCGTCGTTCTTGTCCACCAGCGGCATCATCTCGAAGTCGGGCTTTCCCATGGGGATGGTGCCCATGCGGGTGTCGAGTCCGACGTTGAAGTTGCGCTCGTTCACCAGCCGCCTCAGTGTGGGAGGGGTGCAGGTCTCAATCTGGTTCCAGTAGATGCGGAACCGTCCGCTCACCGACTGGTTGTTGCTGTAGTGCTGCGAGTCGAACTCGTTGTGGAACGCCTTCAGGGCCATGATGTCACGATTCTGCCACCCTCCCGACTTCGACATGTTGATGGAGTTGTCCTTCTCCGAGTCCACTGTGATGAGGTGGCAGTTCATCTCCTCACCGTCCACCATCGTCTTGCAGTTCAGCATGCTGCGGATGAACTCCGTGTTCGATGCCCGGGGGCCGAACATGCGGTTGTATATCTTGTCGCGCGGACGGGTGTCCTTGTTGCCTCCAGCGTTGCCCTTCATTTCCTTCCACGCGTTGGTTGCCTCGTCAGCCACCCTGTCTGCCTCGATGATGGGAGCCAGCAGCAGTTCTTGCAGTCGGCTCAGTGTGCCCTTTCCGCTGGTGGGGTCGCCCACACCCAAAATGATGTAGTTCAGGCGGCTTCTGATGGACTTGTTGGCGTAGAAGGTGTAGTAGGTGCGCGTCATGCAGGTGCCCATCATGGCGGCAGAAGCGAAGAGCAGGAAAGGCCACAGGCGGCGCGGGTGAGGCTCGCACACCTCCCTCAGGCAGGGGAACACGCCGAAGAACTCCTCAATCTGCCCGCACCACCTCCCGAAGGGCAAATCCTCCATCGGGTCGCCCTTGGTTGCTGCCGAGGTGGATTGCGGTGTGTCGATGCCTGCCTTCAACATAAGTTCGGCAAGTGCCTTCGGGGTGCATTTCAGCAGCATCTTTCTGGCAGCGCTTTCAATGAGATTCTCCACCTCGTTGGGTTGCTGGTCCCAATTCTTCACCCACTCCAATTCGTATGCCATGGCGATTGCCCTTTCGGGGTTATTGTCCAGAAGCCACAGGAGCCAGTGAGACGTTTGCCTCCTGAATGTGTCATGATTCTTCCCCTCGGGCAGCCTCTCTCCGTAGTAGTTGTTGAGCGCCTTGATGATGGCTTGCTCTCGTTCTGTGAAAGTGATGGCAGCAGGAGTGGAAGAGGGCTGTGCCGGTGCAGCAGCAGAAGAAGGGGACACTGTGTCCTTTTGCGGGTTCCTGCGCTGACGTTCCAGTTCTTGCCAACGGGGCCGGGTGGGTTCAGACTCGCCACGTCGGTAAGCCTCCCCGTACTTCTCCTCAAAGGCAGGATTCTCGTAGCCGAACAACTCCTCCCGGTCGATGAACTTCACATCGTCCGCCTTTGGCAAGAAGTGGGCATGGTCGCTGTTCTTCGTCAGGGAGTCGGCATAGTCCAGCACACCGAGCCTCTCTGCCATCTCATAGGCGTTGTCCTGCAGGTTGCCCCATTCCAGCCGTGCCTTGAACACCACCTTGATGCCCTCGCCGCTCGGCGTGATGAACATCCACAGGATGCCCAGTTCCTTGAAATCCTCCCTCTGGAGCCACTTGTGGGTGAGTTCCTCGGCATTCGGCACATGGTCGGCATCCAGCACCGCCAGTCCCGACAGGTAACCATTGGCTTGTATGCGCCACAACCCTGTGCGTCCCCATCTGTCCTTGCTTTCCGCAAAGTGAGTCACCGTGGGGATGACGGCAGGCAGGGCACTCTTCTTCTGCGTGATGTAGAGTTTCACACGTTTCAAGTCGTCGGTAGGCACGAGTTTCCGTTTCCTTCGCTCATCCTTCTTCTGTTCCTGCGTGAGCCACTTCTTGTAGTCCTCGCTTGCCACCACTTCCTTCACCCATTCCTCCACCGCTCCACGTGCCTCTGCCTCTGCCATCTCGTGCTTCAGTCGGCGGTAAGCGTCGATGAGTTCCTGATTCCGAGGTTGCTCCATCAGGCTCTGGAGCACCTCTGCCGTGAGTTCCTCGGTGGGCTTGTTAATGTTGGGTTGATAAACTCTATTCATCATTTGTTTCCTCCATTTTTAATGTTGTTTACTACTTTGTTGAATTTCTCGCTGGCGGGCATCCGGCGCACCACCAACTGCACCAGGCGCAGCACCTCGGCTTGCCAGTCGCGGCAGTGGCGGGCGAGGTCAACCGTGCCAGTGAAGGTCATCTTGCCCTTCTCCGTGTCGAGCCAGCACTCCAGTTCGTCCTCCGCCACCACGCGCAGACTCTCAGGCATTTGCACTGGCTTCTTGGGCTTCATGTCCTTGGTCAGCGCATTGAACTGAGCCGCCAAGTCTGCATACTGGTCTGCCGAACTCTCCTTGCATTTCAGGGTCATCATCCTCGAAGGGTCGCTGCCCGTCGTTGTCCATCGCTTGCCACCCCCGGCACACGTCTTCACGTTTTGCTGGGTGGATGGTGCCTCGCCAAAAGGCTCGAATCCGAAACGCTTGGTCTCGGGGTCGTAGGTGCCTGTTCCTCGCACCTTGATTTTTTTTGTTTTCTTTTCCATTTTTATCATAGTAGAAATTATTTTTTGTTTTTGACAAGGTTCAGGGGTTTTGCCTTGGCGCCTTGTGGCTGACTCCGCTTGTCGGGTGCAAAGGTAGAGTACAAAAAATGCCCCCACAACTTTTCGTTGCAGGGGCTGTTCCCATAAAGAAAAATAAAGAAAAATAAAGGTTTATAAAGAGGATTGCAAAGTACGACCTCAAATCTTGGGTTATTTCAGTTTCCGAAAGCGTTCAATCAGAGAGTTCAGTTCCCGGCTGTCATAGTTGGCATCCTCCTTGTTTATCCAAGTGCTCCAGTTCATGGGGTTCAGTTTCAAGTCATAACGGTTGTTTACCCATTCAATGTCTGCCATTGGCAGCACCTCCGCCTCTTTCGCTGCTCGTATGGGCAACAGAATGTACTTGGGGGACTTGTCATTGGCGATGGCATGCCGCACCAGTTTGTCCAACTCTTCGAGCACGGGGTCGGAGGGTGTATGGGAAGAAGCCTGCGGAAGCCCAAGGATGGCTTGCAATGCCCCTATGTCCACATTCCCGTTGATGGTGATGTTTTGCACCGTGCCATGTTCGTTGCAGATGGAGTGATCTCTGAACACTTTTGTTTCTCCCATACTTGTGCTCCTTTTATGATGCTTTCGTTAGTTGCGAGATGAGTGAACAGGCGTAATTCGTCCCATAATACTTTTGTACCTCATAGACATTATTAATGAATGAGCGTCGTTTTTGTACCTCCCAACCTTTGGTCAAACGACCGGCTAAGAAAAGAAGAAGGCAAATTTTTGTCCTCTCTTCTCTCTCTGCTGCTGCCATTCGCTCAGCCGCTGTAGCATGAGCAAGTTTGGAAATGGGGTCAGGTACAACCTGCCCTTGTGCAGCAGCATCCACTTTTTTGTCCGTCGCCATCACTGAAATCATCTTTCCTGCGTTCAGGGTGGAGTAATCGAGAAAGAAATAGTTGTTTGTGACTTGTTCCCCCGCTTTTAATCGCAATCCCCTTGCCGCTTCTTTTTTTGCCTCAACCATCTTCTGGTACAAATCGGGGACTGCTTGTTGCAAACACATGTCTCCAACAGCCTTTTCAATAAATTCAATGTTCATCATGTCCTCCATGCTAATGGCATTCTCCAGCATTTGAGTAATCGTCTCCAAACGATGACACAAGGAAGTAGATTCAATGTTGAATTTCATAATACATAAAATTTATAAGACTGCAAAGGTATAAATTTTTAGAAAATCCACAAAAGAAAAAATACGAAAAAAACACGTGACATTTTAATGTCTCTTTAATTCTGGTGAAACAGGGCAAAAAACTCTGCCTATCTATTGAGGATAAGCAGAGCTATCTAATTGGAGGGGTGGACGACTATGAAAATGGGTGCTAATAATATATTTCAATTCTTTGAAAGGGTGAGTTGTTCGGCTGAGCGAACTACATCCATAACGAAGAATATTCTTCCTTCACTTTCTCTACATCGATTCTCTTGATTTCGTCAGGCATTTCAAAATTCAGATAACGATAGTATTTCTCATATTTCCGAAGGCACTCTTCAACATTTTCCTTTGTGGATTCAACAGATCTTCCATAAACAAGCAGTTCGGCAAACACGTTATTTTTCAGATGCTCGTCCAGTAGCGTTTTTGCCTCATCCGACTTGCCCATATGTTTCAATTCAACTATTTTTTGACGCAACTGATATTCATAGAGACCGTTTGGACACAACTGTTCTTTCAATTGATGAACATCCTTGGTCATCGTCCATATCTTGGAAAATAACACGATGTTGAGAATGCCCATGATGGTAATAGTCCAACCAATGATAGCCTCACCAATTTCGTCTCCTGGGCTTCTATAAGAAGAGTAAGCGAACACGGATGTGGCGATTGCCATAAAAGCCAAAGTCAAAAATGTCTTTTTCATTGTTGTAGTTGGGCGCTTATATGCCGTTACCCATCGGCTTTAATAAATTAAAGTACTTATTCTTTACAACAAGCTATTTCTTTCTTATTTCTTTAATTTTTCCTTTTTTGTATGAATAAAAGATAGTTTCGCCGCCCCATTCCGAGCAGCCAAGAAGGGTGTCATTTTCAAAGTGCACATAATCAAATTTGACAGGTACCACTTCTTCACCTGTGCTATCGACAAATCCTTCTTTGTCGTTACGATTGACTTTCCCAAGTCCATTTACAAAAGGCTCGGCTCTATCATATATGGGTTTAATGACAAAATCTCCTTTTCTGTTAATGTATCCGACATTTAACCCCCAATAATTGCTTGAGGACACCCCCATAGGTGCTAATCCCTCTCGGAATTCAGGAATCGTTGAGGACGATTGAGGTTGGAATTGGAACGGAATTACAACATTATCACTTTTATCAATAAATCCAATTTTGTAATTTGGGACTCTTCCTACAACTGCATTAAAATAGCCGTCTCTTTTACCTACTGCAGCTAATCCATCAGAGAAATTGTTGGCAACGTCATATTTAAGTTGTATAATAACCCTGTTTTGAATATCAATATAGCCGCATTTGTTGTCTTTCTCAACCCAGATCAGTCCGTCTGAATAGTCTCCCATGTCATCATATTCAAAAGGAATAGCTTCCTTCCCCGTTTCACATTCAACCATACCATACAGTATAGGCTTTTGAGCGTCTGCTTGAAATTTGGTTAATCTGATGTATCCATTTTTAGGAGCTTCGTATTTTGGTTCTCTATGCCCGACTATTATATAATACTCACAATTGTAATTGCAGTCGGTAACAACTTTATTATGAGAATTGATGATGCCAACAACACATCTATTCAATTCAGATAAAGAAATATCAGATCCCTCGAAATGATAATATATTGTGTCGTATTTCAATTCGACAGCTATACTTCCGATAGAATCAATAATGCCATATTTCCCGTTTCTGCCAACAACAGTGCAATGACTGTCAATGTTGGCAATGTCATCAAAATCAAAAGGTGTATTCATTTTATTATCGGTGTCAAAAATACTCCATTTATCCTTTTTCTGTATCGCTATGAAACAGCGTTGCTCATCATTAAATTTGTATCTGATACTATCGAATTCTACTTCCGTAATCTTATCTCCATTGTAGGATATAATGCCATATTTCTGATTATGTTGCACAACTTTACTATCTGAGTTGAAATCGAAAATGGTATCATATATGCAGTTCAAGACTTCTTTGCCATAGTGGTCGATTAATCCAAATTTTCCTTTTTTGACAATGGCATATCCAAATTCAAAATTTTGGATTGTATCATATCTTTCAATTGTTTGATGATACAATTCGTTTGACAAAACTTCTTTAGGAGAACCAGACGGTAAGTCTGATTTTTTTTCATTGCATGAGAAAAAAGAAAAGATGATAATAAGAAACGCTAATGTCTTTTTCATATTTGTTATGTTTTGAAAGTTATACGGTTGTCATCATCAAAAAAGCGCAAACCCCGCCATATCACTACTCAGGCCTTGCACTGCCTCATACATTCTATGGAGAAGTCTGCGCGATGAAACGCATACTCCCTGAATGTATGTGATGCTCTTTTCTGTGTCGAGGTGCAAGTTCGAGTAGTGAATTGAGCAAAAATGTCATGCTCCTTTCGGAACATGTCGCAAATATATAGTGAAAATTTTACAAAACAAAGGATTTTGTGAAAAAGTTGATGAAAAATGCCGATAAGATGCCTTTGAGGTGCTCCCCTTGCAAGAAAAGTGAAACATTACAATCGCATCCTCTGCAAACAAAACAAATGGTAGAAAAGTAGTAAAGTAAGAAAGTGGACATGAATACTTTCAAAGAGAAAGAATAAAAAGATTGTAATAATCGTATAATTGAAGTTTCGGATGCTTTTTTCAACAACGAATATTTCGAATATGACGAATTTATACAATGCACAATGCACCCAAGGGTGCAACGA